>Ga0209175_10001165_pt1 | contig 13517 bp, 14 predicted proteins | sample JI91814C2DNA_FD_187506 | JGI IMG/M metagenome (GOLD analysis project Ga0209175, IMG submission 187506) | Wastewater effluent complex algal communities from Wisconsin, to seasonally profile nutrient transformation and Carbon sequestration -... | ecosystem: Engineered > WWTP > Effluent > Algae...
TCGACGGCCTTGCCAAACTGGAAGCGTCCAACAACGAAGATGAACCTTGTGATGAACCAAGGCTTCTGAGCGTTGCTGACGGGTTGGCCACGATCACGATCAAGGGTCCGCTGGTCAACATGGACCACCCCATGCTCCGCTTCTTCGGCATGACCGGCTATCCGGAAATCCGGGACGCTCTTGTTGCCGCCGTCAATGACCAGGAAGTGAAAGAGATTCTTCTCGACATCGACTCCGGTGGCGGGCAAGTCGCTGGCTGTGACGACACGGGCAATCTGATTCGCGCCGTCCATAAGGTGAAGCCGGTCACCACCTATAGCGACACCATGGCCAGTGCTGCATACTGGCTCGGGTGCTCTGCAGGGAAGGTGTACTCCAACAAGTCGGCGCTGGTCGGCAGCATTGGCGTGATCGCTACCTTCAAGGAATACTCGAAGCAGAACGAGATGGAGGGCGTGACCGTCTCCATTATCCGGGCCGGCAAGTACAAGGCGCTCGCCAACCAGAACGAACCGTTGAGCAAGGAAGGGCGGGCGCAAATCCAGGCGCTTGCCGACTCCGCTTACACGGTTTTCGTTGAACACGTGGCCGCTATGCGCAAAGTGGATTACGCCACCTGCGACAAGAAAATGGCGGACGGACAGGAATTCATCGGGCAGGCAGCCGCCGATGTGGGCCTGACGGACGGCATTACCACATTTGACGCGGTCGTGGGCGGACTGAGGAAAAAAATCCTTGCGTCATTGCAAAAATCAATGGATAATTCGCCTAGTAATAGGTTCAAGCTATCAGGCAGCACCCTACCCTCTGGAGACTCACCAATGGCCAAAAAAGCCTTGACTGAAGCAGACATCGCCGCGTTGGCCGCTGGTGCGACCCTCGATGCCGTTGTCCATGTTGAAACCCCCGCACTTGAAGGAACCCAAGATGGCGTGCAAGCCGAAGCGTCCACCGAAGAAGTGAAGCCCGAAGCCAAGCAGGAAGTCGAAGTGAAGGCTGAAGCCCTTGTCACTGTCGACGCCAGTGTGCAGTTCATGCAAAACATGGTCAAGGACAAGGACGACGCCCTCCTGGCTGCCAACGTGAAGATCACCAAGCTGGAAGAGAAGCTGGCCGATGTCGAGGCTGCTCATCAACCGCTCCTGCAGATCGCCATCAAGTCGGTCAAGAACATGGCCGTCGCGCTGAACGGCACGTCGCTCCTGAGCGAAGGCATGGCCGCTGTCCAGGTCCTCGCCGAGCACCAGCGCGTGACCGAGTTGTTCCAGAAGAAGTTTCCCATCGGGGGTGTTGCGGCTGTTTCCGCCGATGACACTCCTGCGCAGACGCAAATCGACCCGCGTCATCAAGCCCGCGTGAACGCGGTTCGCTTCCACAAGTAGGAGTTACAAGCATGGCAAAGTTCAAATTCAAGGAGTTGATTGGAGCCGAACCGTTTACCACCCGTCTGGGTGTCGGCTCGGTCAACAGCACTCCGGCAAACGCCTATACCGACAAGGAAATCGGCAAGTTCGCGAAGCTCTCGGGCACCGACGCCTATGTCCTGTGCGTGGTCGGCGACCCGATCCAGGCCGTCATCACGGCGGTTGAAAGCTACACCGCTGATGACTTCAGCATGGGTTCGGTCGACACCGAAGGTCGCAAGCGCGTCCTGCTCGACGGTTCTCAAGCGGCCGGTACGGGTTCCATCGCCATCGGCGACTACGTTGTCTGCGGCACCCCGGTTGCCAAGGACACGGCGCTGACCATCAGCACGCCCCCGAAAGTTCGCAAAGCCACCAACCAACCCGGTGCGGTGCCTGCGGATCTGACAGCGGCTGGCCAACAAGCCTTGAACGCAATCTTCGCCTGGAGGCTGATCTCTTTTGACAGCGCTGGCGCGGTTGGTGATTTCGGCATCATCGAACGTGTTACCTGCTAAGGAGAAACAGTAATGGCTTCATTTATCGACGCACAAGGTGCGACTCAGCAATTTGAAGTGACCCTGGACCTGGTCCGGGAAGCGTCGCAGGGCGGTGTCTCGCTCCGCGACCACATCAATGCGACCCTGCCGACCGACGCAGAGAAGCACGGCGACGCCTTCTCGCAACTCTGCGCGAGCGAAGGTATTGTCCTGGTTCCGAACAAGAAGTACGGCATCCGTCCGCAGCGCCTGAACGCTGTCCTGGAAGGTCGCACCGTCCTCGAAGCCGGCGCTGTCGTTCGTCAGCCCAACAACCAGGCGCGGGTCCTGCTCATGCCGGCGATTGGTGCCCTGATCGAAGACAAGCTGGTCAGCGACCTGGACATGAACGCCAACGCGTTCGACGCCATGATCGCGCTGGACGAGACGATTGCTGACGAATGGCTGCTCTGGCCGGAAATCAACTACGCTGCTCCGGAAGCGGCGCGGTCGCAGGTGATTTCGCAACTCGCCAAGCCGGCCGCGATGCTGTCCGTGACCACGGCTGAAAAGTCCGTCAGGATCCCGACGTGGTCGCTCGGCGTCGAATGGTCGGAGCAAGTTACGAAGTACGTCAATCTCGACCTGATCGTTCTGGCAATCGCCCGTCAGGTGGCAAATGAGCGCAATGCTCGCGCCAACGAGAATCTGGTCGGTATCCTTGCCGGTGACCCAGACGTTGGTCAGGCATCGCTGGCATCTCTTGGCAAGTCGGTGACGGCGCTGTCTCTGGATGCAGCGGCCACCGCCGGCATCACCCAACTGTCCTGGATTAGCTGGCTGTACGCCAACTCGAAAAAGCGTCGGATCACGCACCTGGTTACCGACATTGCCGGTGCCATGGCCATCGAAAACCGCACTGGTCGCCCCACCGTCGTTCAGGACAATCCGGGCAGCAAGCGGATCGACAGCGTTGTCACGGTCTCGAACCCGACCTGGGCACCGGAACTTCCGATCTTCATCGTTGACCCGACTGTTGGTTGGACGGCGAAGACGATCCTGGGCATCGACGCTCGCTCGGCCCTGCATCGGGTGACCTCGACGAACGCCAGTTATCAGGCACAAGAAGACTTCGTGCTCCGTCGTGGATCGGCCTTGCGGTACGATTTCGGACAGATCACGCGGAGGCTGTTCCTTGACGCCTTCGACGTTCTGACCTACGCGTAAGCAACCGCTGAACGCAACCCCGGCTTCGGCCGGGGTTTTCGTTTGTGGCAACCCTTACCATAAACGTCACACACATGGTAAAATGCCACGAAGGAGTTTTCCATGCTGACTGACTACACGACGTACAACGACATCCGGGCCGTGCTTGGCGTGAGCGAGGACGATCTTACTGACGCCACTTTGGCGCTACAGACGTATGACGATTATCTGACGCAGGAGTTGGAGGACATCGACATCGACCTGCCCGACACCTATGCGACGACACTTGCGCTATCTGCACCCACGTCAGCAGAGACACGTTTTGTCAAAGCCTGCAGCCTGTTCGCCACCTTCTCTGTGGCCAAGACGCTGACTGCCGCCCTCCCCTTGTTCGCGGCAAAGCAGATCACGGATGGCAAGGCCCAAGTCAGTCGCTTCGACAACCCCTACAAGGACGCCATCAAGTCGATCAACGAACAGTACGAGACGCTGAAGGCGCGCCTGATCGCTGCCTTGGGCGCAATCGGGACCACGACGACGGCCGCAACGGTGCGCCGGTATATGGCTGTGGTGTCGCCGAGTGTTGATCCGGTGACTGGACTGTAAGTTGAAACGCGACAGCACGATGTACAACGGCGGGGTTCCGCCCAAGGATCTGGTCAAGGCCCCGGTCCCGGACCAGATCAGCTTCCTGGACCGGGTCTGCCACGTGAGTGACCCCGATCCCAATGCCTTCGTCGACAGCTTTTACATCACACAGATCCCGCATGACTGTGACATAAAATGAGAGAGCGCAGAACAAAGAAACTCTCCCTTGAGGAAGTGCAGTCACGCCTAGCGGCTCTGTCCTTTTCTATGGTTGGGGAGTACCAAGGGAAAATCAAAAGTCAATGTGTATTGCGGTGCGCCAAAGGGCATGAGTGGGATGCCTTGATTGATAACGTCATTAAGGCCAACGGAACAGGTTGCCCGCACTGCGCTGGTAAAGCTAGACTCACCGTGCCAGAGATTAGCAGAAGGTTGAGTTTGAGAGGGATCAAATTCAAGAGTACGAACACAAGAGGTAGCACAGTCGGCACGTTTGAGTGTGAGAAAGGTCACACCTGGAAGGCCAATCTAGCTTATGTGCTGCTACGGGGCGGGTGCCCTGAGTGCAGGGTGAATCGCCCACTGACTCGGGCCGAGGTCGATGAGCGAGTGTCCGACAGGGGTTACAGGCTAGTTGGGGATTATTCAAGTGCAAGTAAGAGAGCACAATTTGAGTGTCAGGCTGGTCATGTGTGGGGTGCGATACCGGATAACGTGCTAAGGGGGAAAGGGTGCCCAGAGTGTGCTGAGTACGGGTTCAATCCCAAGTACCCCGCAGTTTTCTACACACTTCGCATATTTTCTGATGATGAAGAATACGTGGGTTTTGGGATCACCAAAGATTTGCAAACCAGGATGAGTTACCACACACGGGCGATTGAGAAGAAAGGGTTCAACAACGAGATCCTTGCCGTCTATAGTTTTGAATCTGGGCACGACGCTAAGTGTTTAGAGGATCTGGTTAAGAGCAATTTTGATGTGGTTGATACAGGCATAAAAGGCTTCAGAAAGGAAGCAGTCAGAGGGGATGCCTACAAAGATCTCCTGAAACTGTTTGAGGGGCTAAACGTATGCGTTTGAAATCAGCAGCCGGTCGTTTTGACAACACAGTGGCTTCAGACGCCTACAACCCTGCCACGACGTTCTTGTGTCAGTACGAACCTATGAGCTTCAGCAAGATCGAGGGTGTACAGATATTTAAGAGGCAGGTCAGCGTCAAACCAACGGTCACCGTCCCGCCGAGGGGGGCTATAACCATCGAGGGAAAAACCTACCTCGTCGGGTACGGTGCACCGGACTTCTGGCAGGGCGACCCGATTCGCATCACCCTGATCATTCAAGGCGCAGACGGGCTTGCCAGCTTGAACAGCATCGTCAACGAACTGACCAGCGTGGCGGCGACCAGCGCCTATGCCGCTTTGGTGTTCAGCAAGTATGTGCCGGATTCCGACAACAACAGCAAGTACCCGCCGCAGTATCAGGTGTTCCTGTCCGGGACCGAAGAGGCTCCGAGTGACAGCTTGATTCATCTGGACTCGCGCTGGTTCCTGGTCAAGCAGTCATACCTGTCGACCAGCGGCTTGCGGGTGGCCTTGGCGAATGAGCTGGAAGAACCGACCTTCGAGACGATCAGCTTCGGGTCCAAGACGTATGACCCGATCACCGACACGTCCGGGACATCGAGCAGCACGGTGAAGATTCTGCGCGTGAAGTGGAGCGAACACTTCACCTACTTGAGTCAGGGCAGTGAGAATTACCAGCGCGGGGACCAGCAAATCTTCGTGCCCAAGACGGTGACGCCGAAGCCGTCCGATACGTTGACACTTTCCGATGGAGTGTGGCGTATTCTGTCTGTGCAGAACGAAGCGACGTGGAGTTGTCATGCTCGTCGGGCTTGAGCAGTTTGATGCCTCGGTGAAGGCCTGGTTTGGCAATGTCAGACAGGCGGCACAGGAAGCAGCAGCGGGGCTGGCCGAGGTCGCGTTGCAGCAGATTGTTGAGCAGTCGCCGCAGTACACAGGCGACTTCGTCGCTGGATGGGAAGTCGGTTTCAATACCCCACCTGTCATCTGGCGACCGCCAAAAATCCTCAATCAGAAGATGATCAAGTCGGGTGTCGTCGACCCGTTCCAGAAGGGCGACGAAGTGGCCATTGAGTATGCCTTGAACAAGGCGCAGGCTCGATTCGCTGCAGCAAAGCGCGAACCTCTCGGTACGGCGATCTATCTGTCGAACTCAGCGCGGCACGACGAGAGCTACGCCTGGAAGATTGAGAACGGCGAGATCGACCTTCGCCCGGTTAACCAGAACGCAGACCGGGTCGTGCAGCGTGGCGCGCTATTCACCCGCAACCGATTCAAACACATTGGCGCACCGCAGCTTGCCGTTCTCAGGAGTTTAGGCGTATGACCACAGAAGTCCAGGCCAGGGACGCCATCGTCGCCTACTTCCATCCTGCGTGGACGACCGCGTATCCGTCCGTCCCAGTGTATTACGAGAACACGGTGAAGATCGACCTGGACACGGTCGGCAGCGCGTTCCTGAGTGTGAGTATCGACTTCAACGACAGCGTGCGCGAGGGGATTGACTCGTCGCCGATCACTGGCAGTTACGGGGAAGTGACGTTCCGGCTGTTCGCCAAGGACGGCGTCGGTGTCCGCGACACGTTGACGAGACAGAACTACATCAGAGAACTGATGAAGTATCGCGATCTTTCCGGGGTGGCACTTGATTGCCCACGACCGGGAAGAAAACAAGCGAAAGACGGATGGGCGTCGTCCGACTTGATCGTGCCTTTCCAGTTCTGGCAGTGATTACCTGACGCTCCACTCGTCCAGGGCCAGTGTCATCGACACTGGCTTTTTCGTTTTCAAGAGCAGCAATTCCCACGCCATCTCCGGCATGTTGCGGCTCCCCGCTCGCCAGTGGTACACGGACGAAACCGACACGCGGAGTAGTCCTGCGACTTTCTTTGCGTTGAGTTGGGCTTCGCACATCAGTTCCCTTAGTTTTTCTGGCGTCATGGGATATCTCCTTGAGAGATTTTAGCATTTTTCTACATTGGGCAAAAGGATTATCCCAATAGCGAATCACCGAGGCTCTTGAAAATGCCATTCCGTTAAAATTGGGGTAGGCCAGAGTCAACTCTCGTGTGGCCGAACATTTCAACGCATTTAAGGACATACGCATGGCGATCACTCTCTCAACTGGCGCAACAATTTCTGTTGCGAAGACCTACGTTCCCGCTTACAACGTCGCCGGCACCACGGTCACGCAGGTCACCAATGCCAACCCGGCAGTGGCTTCCGCCACCAACACCCTCTCGAATGGCGACTATGTTGTGCTGACCTCTGGTTGGGGCCTGCTCGACATGCGTGTTGTGCGTGTTGCTTCGGTGACCGGCTCGACCTTTGCCCTGGAAGGTATTGACACGTCCGACACCGTCAAGTATCCGGGCGGGGCTACTGGTGGTGCTGGAACCTTCAAGAAGATCACGGCGTGGACGGCTCTGTCACAGGTCAAGGCTGTGAGTGCTTCTGGGGGCGCGCAGCAGTTCGCGGATATTACGGCCATCACCGACACGGTCAAGCGCCAGATTCCGACCATCAAGGATGCGGTGACCATGACGGTTGACGTGTACGATGACCCGACACTTGCGTGGTACGCCGACGTTACGGTCGCGGACACAGCCCGGTCGCCGTATGGCCTGAAGATGACCTTCCCCAATGGTTCGGTGCTGGCATCCAATGCGTACTGGTCGATCATGAAGGTTCCGACGATGGCCACCAACGAGGCGCTGATGACGCAACTCTCGCTGTCGCACGCTGCGGAGCCGGTTCGTTACTCCTCGTAACCTGCCACAAACACGTGGAGTGTGCACTATCGCTCCACGCGTGACTTACTTCCAATAACAACACATGAGGATGAATCATGGCATTTACCCTGCAACCGAAACCCACCTTCACGGGTGAAGTCACGATCCCGACCCCCACCGGGGACGGCAAGGTCACGTTCGAGTTCAAGCACATGGGCCGCAAGGCGCTGAAGGCTTTCTTCGAGTCGCTTGGTGAGGGCGACACCGCCCGCCCGGACAGCGAAGCGCTGCTGGACCTGGTCAGCGGCTGGTTCGGTGTCGATGAGAAGTTCAGCCCTGCGAACCTGGACATCCTGCTCGACAACTACCCGTCTGCCGCGAAGGCGATCTTCGAGGCGTACAACAAGGGGCTGTTCGAGGGTAAGCAAAAAAACTCGTAGATCTGGCCGCCCGGATGTACGATTCCGGGCCGTCAGATGAAGAGTTGAAAGCGTTGTACATGACTCGGGAGGATGTCGAGGACACCAGCGATTTCGAGATATGGCCTGAGAACTGGATGCCGTTTCTGGTCTTTTCCGAAGTGTCAACGCAGTGGCGTGTCGGAGCAGGGGGCGCAACGGGCCTTGACTACGTGGCAGTGAAGTGGGTCATGGGCCTGATGAAGATCAAGAAGAAGTATGAAGTCCTCCGCGCAATACGGACGATGGAATCTTCAGCACTAAAGACGATGAACAAATCTTGAGGGGTAGGGTATGAGTGGTGTAGACGCAGCAGCAACCTTATCTCTCAAGATTGATACCACATCAGCCAACGAGTCTCTTACCGCCCTAGAGAATCGTATGAAGGGGTTGGGGGCAAGCCTCAACTCAGGGTCGGCAACACAACCAAAAGCAATTTCGACTATCGGCACATCCGCTGCCGAGGCGAGTGCGCAACTCAAGACTCTGCACGCTACCGTGGGGGCGCTTGAGGCCAAGATTTCTTCGATGTCTACCGGAGGGAAGTCAGGGATCTTCGGGAACGTGACCAAGGCGGGTTACGAGATTCAAGGCTTGTTCGGAAAGGTCGACCACAGTGTCGAGCGTACCGACACCAACCTGAAGGCGATGTTGAAGAGTGCGGAGATGGCTGGCGCTGCTGCAGTTAAGCAGGCGAATGATTTGGCACGTGCCAAGAACCTCGCCAACTCCCTCGAACTTCGAGTAATCGCAGCCGAAGAAGCGGCCAAGGTCAAGAAGGCGGCAGACGATGTCGCCGCCTTGGGCCGTGCCAAGAACCTCGCCAACTCCCTCGAACTTCGAGTAATCGCAGCCGAAGAAGCGGCCAAGGTCAAGAAGGCGGCAGAGGATGTCGCCGCCTTGGGCCGTGCCAAGAACCTCGCCAACTCCCTCGAACTTCGAGTAATCGCAGCCGAGGATGCCGCCCGTTTGAAGGCTGCCGCAAAGGATGCACAGGAGTTGGCCAAATGGCTCTCCCTGACCGATAAGCAGCGAGCGTCCGCAACAGTTCAAGCGGCGAAGGCTGTCTATGGTGGCGCACAACAGAACGTCCTTCCTGGTGTGGCAGGTTCGTCGCAAGCCTTTACCGCTGCACAAAGCGCCGGTAGTGTTGCCGCTGCTGAGGCTGAACTGGCCAGGCTGACGAACGCCCACAAAACCCTCCACCCTGCCATCAAGCAGAGCGCGGACCATCAACTGCACTGGAACAAGGTTGCGAACGAGGGCCATGCGGCAGTCCGAGGTTTGGCCGGCAGTCTCGGCACGTTGTGGATAACTTACGGCTCGTTGGCTCCGCTGTTGGCTGGCGCTGCCATCGGTTCCGCCTTCGTGAATGCTGCCAAGGCAGGGTCGGAGTTCTCCTATCAACTGACGTTCGTGAAAGCGCTTGGCAATGAATCTGCGGAAGCCATTGAGCGCCTGTCTTCGTCCGCACTGACACTGTCACAAACCGGACTCCGTGGGCCGACTGAGATCGCCAGCGGCTACCGTATTCTGGCGCAGGCTGGCTTGGATGCCGCCGCTGCTTTGGAGGTCATGCCCCACGTCCTGAATCTGTCTACGGTAGGTGAGATGGAAATGGAGCAGGCTGCAACCACGCTGGTCGGTGTCATGACAGCTTTCAACCTGAAGGTTGAGGATGCAGGGCATGTCGGGGATGTGTTTGCCAAGGCTGCGGCCTTGTCGCAGACATCGGTGCAAGCCATGACTGAGGCGATGAAATATGCGTCGGTGGTCGGCGAACAGTACGGGGCCAGCCTTGAGGATTCAGCAGCAGCCCTTACGCTCTTGGCCAAGGTGAATATCACTGGAACCTCGGCGGGTACAGCGTACCGGAACATGCTGAAGGAGTTGTTCACCCCGGTCCCCCAAGCAGCATCTGCGATGAAGAAACTTGGGTTGGAGACCAGGGACGCTAATGGCAATTTGAAGTCCTTTGTCGACATCATGAACGATCTTCGTGTGAAGTTGAAGGACTTCAGCCAAGGGGACACGCTGAGTATTACCCAACGCATCTTCGGGGAGCGCGGAGGCAAAGAAGCTGCCCGAATGTTGGCCATCGAGAAGGCCGACTGGGACAAGCTGGTCGCTTCCATCAAGGACTCGAACGGGTTCATGGAGGGGGTGGCTACCCAGTTGGAGAACACAGCCAAAGGCAAATGGGCGCAAGCGCTGAACACCTTGAAGAGTCAGTTGATTATCGCATTTCAGGAGATGGAGCCTGCGTTCAGCAACTTGGCGGACAATTTCAAGGAGTTGTTCTCAGACCCCTCGTTCGTTAACGGTTTGAAGTCAATCGTTGGGGGTGTGGCATCGCTCACATCGAGCCTCGTGTCAATGGCGTCCGTGTTGCTCACGGGGGTACAGATATGGGCTGTTTATAAGGCGGCTGTCATCGGAGCGGCAGTCTGGACTTCACTCAGCACTGCGGTATCTGGTTTTGCAGCAAGCATGTTGGCTGTGAACGGAATCATGGGTCCAGCCCTCGGCACCATGGCAACCTTGCGCGGTGTTATCGGCGGGCTTCCGTCGTTGTTGATGGCCATCCCAACCCCACTGACCATCATTGCGGGAGCACTGGCGGCAGGGGCTACCGCGTGGGCAATATGGGGCGGTGCGGCATCTCGGGCCGGAGACATGGCCTATGACTCTGCCAGGCGAGCCGAAGGTGCGCTGGCAAAGGTAAAACGAAGAGAAAAGTATGGGGTCGGCGATCTCGGCGAGGCTCAAGAGGAACTGGACAAGGCAGAGAAACTTCTGAACCTGCGGGTTGAGGGGCGAGCCACAGGGACAGCCCTCTCAGACGCCAGACAGTCTGTTGGTAAATGGACTGAGGTTGTCGCCGACCTTGAGAAAGAAAAATACAAAGCGGGGAATGCGTCTAGCGGCTTGAAGGCTGCTGTTGAGGGCAAGCCGGCGACGAGGAAAGCGTCAGAGATCCTTGGTGCCGATCCGAAACCTGCAAGAGGAGGAAAAGCATCAGCCAAAGTCCGTGACTACAGCGGTGACCTTGAGAAGTCCAACATCGCGTCGCTGGTCGAGCGGCAACAGGAAGACATCAAGGTCCTCGAACTGACCCACAAGAATCACCTGATCACCGAGGAACAATATCAGGCGCAACTCGTTGGTGTTTACGCTACCTGGGGTCCGAGGATCGAGGAAGAGTACAGCAGCAGCATTGCCCGTCTTGCCAAACTCCAAGCGAGCGCAAGCGGTGACCAGGCGGCGCAGTACGAGAAGAAGCGCAAGGACATGGAGACAGCCTATCGGAAGTTCCAGTTCGACGAGGCGTATCGGTCGGCGGAGTCGCTGGCCGCTGAGATGGGGAGAATCAAGAAGTCCGGGGAAGAAATCCAGAAGGTCCTTGAGGAGCAGCAGGCCAACACCGACCAGATCATGGAGCGGTTGGCGGCAACGCGCATCAAACTCGACCTCACACCGGAACAAGCGGCAGGCTACGACGCGAGAAAGGCTGTCGAGAAACCCTTGGACAAATCTATTGCCGGGAAGCGTGCCGAGGAACAGAACCTGCTCAACGCTGGTTACAGTGAAGAGAGCGCAAGTCTGAAGGCGGTGCGGGCAGAGATCGAACTCTTGATCGAGGCTCGGGCAAGGCTCGGCGGACAGGCGGCTGCGCAAGCTGAAGCTGAAGTCAGTTTCGCTCGCTCCTATGAATACGGGTGGAAGTCGGCGTTCCGGGCATGGACTGATGAAGGTACGAACGCGGCAAAAACCGCAGCCGACTCTTTCGCTGTCATGACCAATGGCATGGAGAGCCTGATCGACAACTTCCTGACCACCGGCAAACTCGGGTTCGCTGACTTTGCCAAGAGCGTGATCTTGAGCATCGCCAAGATCGAGGCTCGGGCCGCTCTTAGCCAAGGCTTGAAGGCTGTCGGCGGGAACGGTGGTGGCGGGTTCGGTGGAATAATTTCGGGGATTTTGGGTGCGATCACAGGCGGGGGTGGTGGCGGATTCAGTTCCGGCGATTTTGCCAACCTTGCATCCAGTTTCATCGACAGCGCCAAGGGTAATGTCTTCTCCGGGTCACCCTCCTTGCATGCTTATGCCGACACGGTGCAAACCAGTCCGAAGACTTTCGCCTTCCAAAACCTGCACGGGTTCGCGCGCGGTGGGGTGTTCGCTGAAGCTGGTCCGGAGGCGGTCATGCCGTTGTCCCGTGATAGCCGAGGGCGTTTGGGTGTGAAGGCGTCGAGTGAAGGTGGCCCAATCAACATCACGGTCCACGTCAACGGCAACAGCAACGCCCCGGATGTGCGACGCGCCGCAGGCCAAGGGGCGCGAGAAGCCCTCGCCGCTTTCAACGGCGCTCGCCGGTACGCATAAGGAATCAAGATGGCTGAATTTCTCGAAGACGTTCTCCCGGTCAATGTCCGCATGGGGGCCAGTTACACGGACGGGTACGAGGTCGAGATAACGACCACGGCGAGCGGTGCTGAATACAGAAAGTTGACACATCCGTTCCCAGTGCGCAGTTTTCATGTAAACTTCACCATGTTGCGCGACGACCTCGCAAGCCAGGTCCTGGCCCTGTATCACCGCGCTTACGGGATGTATGCCGGATTCCGGGTCAAGTGCCTCGATGATTTCAGTACCAATTCCGGGACCTTGGTGCCGACCAAAGACGATTGGGTTTTGCCAAAGATTTCCTCTGGTGTGTATCAGTTGATCAAGGGCTACGGCAGCGGTAGTACGCCGCTCGGCATTGGACTCCCGTACAGGAATCTGTACAAGCCGATTTCCGGCTCGGTAGTGTTGGCGAAGAACGGCACGTTGATCAGTTCCGGGATCAGCATTGATTACACCACGGGGAGAGTGACCTTGACGCCTGCACCAACCACCGAAGTGATTACGGGCGGCTGCTACTTTCATATCCCTTGTCGATTCAACAGCAAGATCGAGGTTTCGCACATGTCCGACGCGTTGCGGGATTGCGGCGGTATCGACATCATTGAACTGGTCAAGCCATGAAGAGTGTTGTTGCGGATTATCGCTATCGCGTGTTGTGCATGAAGATCGTGCCGGTGTCGGCATCCACCATTTACCTCACCGACTATATTCATGACTTGGTCATGAGCGGGCACACGTACATCAGCACGTCCGGGTATCAGTTCACGGGGTACAACTCGACATCGGACTTTGCCCCGGCCAGCATCGACATCGAGGGCATTGCCGGGGTGGCGGGCATTAGTCGTGCGGCGATCTCCAGCGGCCTGTTCGACGGGGCGCGCTGCTATGTTTTTGCCACGGACTGGACGAGTCCGGTGGAAGACGAGGAACCGATCACGGCCGGTGTGTTTGGCAAAGCCGTGATGATGGACGACCGATACAGCATCGGTGGCGTGTCTTTGGTGGATGCCCTGAACCAGAACGTGGGCATGACTTACGGGGCGCAATGCCCGAAGGTGTTTGGCGGGACAGAGTATGGGGGCTGTGGCGTGTCTCTCGCCTATCCGAATACCGTGACCGGGACGCTGACCAGCGTCGCCAGTGCCTCCGTGTTCCGTGA
>Ga0209175_10001174_pt1 | contig 13400 bp, 15 predicted proteins | sample JI91814C2DNA_FD_187506 | JGI IMG/M metagenome (GOLD analysis project Ga0209175, IMG submission 187506) | Wastewater effluent complex algal communities from Wisconsin, to seasonally profile nutrient transformation and Carbon sequestration -... | ecosystem: Engineered > WWTP > Effluent > Algae...
AATAATCGACGAAAGGTTAAAATTTTCGACAAAGTACATAAAAAAGTTTGTAGGTTTGGAAAAAATAAATATATTTGGCACATCTCAACAACAATATAAGTACTAGATTAACAATGATTTACAGAATTTTGCCCCTAATTTTATTTTGCATTTTTGCTTTTAAGCCTTTAAATACAACAGAAAATTCAAAAAATGAAGTTAATTCTACTGATCCAAAATTAATTGTTGCAAATGCGAAAGCAACCTTTGAAGCAAAAAGTAAATCATTTTACACTTTAATTGATGCTAATGGATTTTCTTTGCCAAATTTCGAAAGCTTTATTGCTGCTTTTGAAGGATATGAACAATTGAAGCAACAAGGTAAAATTGAAAACGAAATTTTAACTATCGTTGATTTTAGTTTGTCTTCTACTCAAGAAAGAATGTGGGTTATTGATATGAAAACGCAAAAAGTGATTTTAAAATCATTAGTCTCTCATGGAAGAAATTCGGGTTCTGAATTTGCAACTGATTTTTCAAACACTAGTGAATCATTTAAAAGTAGTTTAGGTTTTTATATAACTGGAGAAACGTACACAGGCAAACACGGATTATCATTGCGTTTAGACGGAATGGAATACGGAATTAACGATAATGCCAGAAATAGAGCAGTGGTAGTTCACGGAGCTGATTATGTAAGCAAATCATTCATTAAAAATACAGGAAGATTAGGAAGAAGTCAAGGTTGTCCTGCTGTTCCTTACGAAGTACACAAAGAATTGATTCAAACAATAAAAGGCAAATCGTGTATTTTTATTTATCACCCATCAAGAAATTATGTAGTGAAATCTAAGTTAGTTTCTTAGTTTCTGAAAAAGGACTTTATCGAGTTCATAAATGTCATCTCTAAATTGAAGTTTGTCATTTTCCATCCAACTCGTCCAATAAAACAAATATACATTCACAGTGTCTTTAACGGACACTGTTTTTGTTTTCTCTAATTTTATGATGGAATCAATTTCGTTGTTATCCCATTTATTAGGATTGGTTTTGGTTAAAATTTGTTTGGTTAAAACCAATGGATTTTCCACTCGCACACAGCCAGAACTCAATGAACGATACGTTTTTACAAAGTAATCGCGATGATTCGTATCATGTAAATAAACCGAATGACGATTGGCAAAATTAAACTTAACCAAACCTAAAGAATTATTGTAACCTGGTTTTTGTACGTATTTGTAATTGTTAGATTTTGCGGGATTCCATTCATACGGACTCACTTCTTTTCCTTGACGGTTGTATATGGTTAATCTTCGCGAAGGGAAATAATTTCTGTTTTTTGAAGCATCAGGAGTTAAGTCTTCTTTAATGATAGTAGGAGGAATCGTCCAAGTTGGATTGAAAACAAAATTAGAAAGTTTGGAACTCAATATAGGTGTTTTTCTTTTGGGTGTACCCACAATAATTTTGTGTGAAGCTAACGTATCATTATCAATTACATACTGCAACATGTAATCTGGAATGTTTGCTATTAAGTATTGTTTCCCTAAATCAGAAGGATACCATTTCCAGCGTTCTAAATTGGCAAATATTTGTTCAATTCGTTCGTTTTTTGTGGTATTTAATGCTCTAAGTGTTCCAATTCCGATAACGCCATCTGGAGCCAATCCATGTCGTACTTGAAAACGTTTTACAGCTTTGAGTGTTAACGTGTCGTAAACCCAAGTAATGATACTGTCTTTGTTTTTATAATCTTTCCAATAAGCCAATCTCTTTTTAATCTTTACCATTTCGGGTAGGGTGTCGTTTACTACAATTTTGTTTTTTGTGCTTATTTTTTCAAAAGTAACGTTTGGGAATTTGTCAATTTTAACTAGACTCTTTTTAAGTAATTGGTAAACTATGTGATTTGGTTTTAAATCTTTAAAGGTTGAAGCAATCATTTTCTCTTTAATACCTTTTTCTAATAACGGAGAAAGTGCTATTTCTTTTGGTTTTAAATCCCAATCGGCATATAAAACTTTTGGATTTAATTTTCCTTTGTGCAGATGATTTGCTAATTTCTCAAAGCTTTCGGTAAGTAAAATGTCATATTTTACAATAGCATCATCGTTTAATTTAGCTCGTTTGTTTTCTAAATTTTCAATAATTTTAATTTCATAATCATTGGGATTTAATCCATCTTCATAACAAAATTTAATTTCATTAATTAAATCTCGTCGGTTTTCATCTAGATACCAAATTTCATGAAAATTCATTTTTTGGTAATATAATTTTAAGCTATCCGATTTGTCTTTAAAAAGTTCAGGATTAATAGGTCGGATAATTACATTATGGATTGTATCTTTAATAATACTATTATCAAAAGCAATAGTTTTTTCTTCTTTTTTACAAGAAATAAATAAAGTTAGTAATAGTAGTGAGGTAATTATTTTCATGATGAAAATCCGTTTGTACATATAAATGTAATAAAAGTACTTTTAATTTTTCTTAAACATTACAAAATGAATGCCAACATCAGGAATATTAAAAGAATCCCCTATAATTGTATAGCCTTGTTTTTTATAAAAAGGAACCGCATTTTCTCGTGCATTGAACCAAATTAAATTGGTATGCAGACTAATGCAATGATTTTCAGCTTCTTTTACTAATTCGGCTCCAAATCCTTTGCCTTGAAATTCTTCTAACACCGCCATTCCTCTAATTTGAAATTGATTTGTTTCTAAGAATAAATCATTTTTTTCTTTAAAAATTGAAATAATTCCAATCAATCGCTCTTTTTGATACAATCCGAAATGAACGGTATTTTCATCATCATCTCCTTTAAATTGGCACGTTTCAATAGATTTTCCCTTTCTTAAAACTTCATGTCTAACAGGATAAGTGTCAATTGAGTTGATTTTTTTTATTTCCATAATTGTATAACTTATTATAAGCTAATCATTTAGTAAAATGGGTTTATTCTAGTGTAAATTTAGTGCATTTGCATCGAAAAAAAATTGTTAAAAAAAATTTGCAATTAAAAAAACTTTTGAAGTATATTTGCACCCACAAATGAAATATATGAAACTCCTGTGAAAATTAGAGTTTTTGTAATTCAAATGCGGAAGTAGCTCAGTTGGTAGAGCTCCAGCCTTCCAAGCTGGTTGTCGCGAGTTCGAGCCTCGTCTTCCGCTCCAAAACAAGATAAAGTTTTAAAAATTATCACCTGCGGAAGTAGCTCAGTTGGTAGAGCTCCAGCCTTCCAAGCTGGTTGTCGCGAGTTCGAGCCTCGTCTTCCGCTCCACAAAAAAAGCGTTGCATCTGCAAGGCTTTTTTTATTTCAATTCGTTTAGTTCGGTTTCAGGTGCAACTTCTATTGGAGTTTCATTTCTTTTGAAAATTCGAGCGGTTAAAGTTCCTTTTAATGTAATAGAATCACCTTTTACGGCTAACCAACTTCCTTCTCTCAATCCAACAACAGGTTGTGGATTAAATTGATGAAATTCATTAATTCGGGTTTCGCGCGTTTCTCCCATGTGTTTTGAACCTTCAATAGGATCTAAATAATGGGGATTAATGTTAAAAGACACAAATCCTAAAGTTCTAAAACTTGGAGGATATACAATTGGCATATCATTAGTAGTGCTCATCGTTAAGCCACAAATATTACTTCCAGCGCTCGTTCCTAAATAAGGTGTGCCGTTTTTAACTACTTTTTCTAAAGTATCAATGACATTGTTTTTGTATAGTTGACTAACTAATAAGAACGTGTTTCCTCCGCCAGTAAAGATCCCCTCTGCTTTTTCAAGGACTTCAATTGGGTTTTCAAACTCATGAATTCCTTTTACTGAAATGTTAATTTTAGTAAAGGCTTCACTAACTTTTTTTGTGTAATCTTCATGTGAAATACCACTTGGACGTGCATAAGGAATAAAAAGAATTTCATTACAATTGGCAAAAAAAGCTTGTAATTCGGGCAATAAATAATCTAAGTAACTTCCATTATGTAGTGTTGAGGTACTGGCTATAAGTATGTTTTTCATTGATTTTTTTTACAAATTTAAATTATTCTATTAACATAAGTTTATCATCTTGTTAGGATTTCGTTTTGAGGTGTATTTGGTACATTTACAAAAATATTCAATTTAATTCATGCTAAAAAAACTACTTTTCTTCTTTTTGTGTTTTCCAATGTTCATTTTTTCGCAAAATGATACGTTGATTAGCGGTAAGGTAGTTTCAGAATCTAATAGTTTAGAAGGAATTCATGTTTTTAATAGTTCTCAAAATATAGGCGAAATTACAGACGATCGAGGTTATTTCAAAATAAAAGTAAAAGTAAATGACACCCTACAATTGAGTGCAGTTCATTTGAAAGCTACACAATATATAATTCAACAACACGACGTAAAAGCTGAATTAATTTTTGTTCAAATGAAATCATTAATTAGTGTGTTAGACGAAATTACATTAACCGAATATAAAAGCATAAACGCAGTTGCATTAGGAATTATTCCTGCCAATCAAAAAACCTATACGCCCGCAGAAAGAAAGGTTAGAACGGCTACAACGGGACTTTTAGACCCTCTTATCAATTGGACTTCCGGCCGAACAACAATGCTTAAAAATGAAATTAAGGTTGAACGAAAGGAACAACTACAAGCAAAAACTTCCGATTATTTTGAACGAAAATATTTTGTAGAAACTTTAAATATTCCTGAAGATTATGTTGATGGTTTTTTGTTTTATATTGTTGAAAACGAACGATATACAAGAGCTATGAAAGACAAAAATAAAACAATGGCAACGTTTATTTTGTCAGAATTAGCGGTTGAATATTTGAAATTAAAAGAATTTAATACTGAAAAATAACCAAACCATGAAATATAAAATTTTACTTTTATTTTTTTTAACCATCACTCAATTCAGTTTTTCCCAAGGTATAGAACGAAAAGTGTTGCGTGGAAAAATTGTTGCCGATTCATTAGAAGTTGAAAATTTAACCGTTTATAACATTACATCAAATGTGGGAGCAATTACTGATGTTGATGGAAAATTTTCAATCAATGCAAGAGCAACGGATACGTTATATATTCAAGGATTATCATATAATTCTAAAGAATATGTATTAACAGATAAAGATTTTTGGTTGCCTGTAGTAGAAATAAAATTACATATTAAAATCACAGAGTTAAATGAAATTATAATTACGCCCTATACTTTGACTGGAAATTTGGAAGAAGACACTAAACGAATACAAGTGTATGGTGAAGGTTTTACAAAAATTGATATGAAAGTAATAAAATATTTTGAAGATGATGCAAGGTTGGGAACACCTGTAAATACTGCAATGCCTAATGTTTTTGCACCCAATGGCTCTACTTTTAATTTTATGGCAATTGGAGCAGGTATTATAAGTATGCTCGTGAAAAATGAAAATCCAAAAATAAATTCTGAACGTGTTTTTGAAGAAAGAAGAATTCGTGATATACAATCTAAATCATTTTCAGAACACATAATGGAGCGATTTTCACACAACTTTTTTATTGAAACTTTAAAAATTAAACATGAAGATATTCCAATGTATATGAGTTTTGCAGAATTAAATGTCTATGAACTTTCCCCTCTTTTAAAAGCAGAAAACGAATTAAAATTGATTGAATATCTAATCAACAAATCAACTGAATTCAAATTGCAAAAAGAAAAAGAATAATTCCTATTTTTACCACATGAAAAAACAATTGTTGCTTTTTGTTGCCATTATATTTTTAAGCTCATTTAGTGTGCATAAATTTTATGTTTCGGTGACCCAAATTGATTATGTGCCTTCAAAAAAAAGAATAGAAATTACCCACAGAATTTTTATTGACGATTTAGAAAAAGCACTTACCAAAAAGTACAATAAAAAAGTTAACTTAACTTCTACTAAAGAATTACCGGAAGCCGAAGAGTTAATCAAAAGTTATTTGAAAGAGAAAATAAAAATATCAATCAATAAAAAACCGCAAAATATCGAATTTTTAGCCAAAGAAGTAGAAGGCGATGTGTTAATATTCTACACAAAAATTGCTATTTCAAAAAAAATAAATACCTTCGAAATCTATAATTCATTATTAACTGAAGTGTACTCTGATCAACAAAACATTGTGCATACAAATATCAATAGTAACAAAAAAAGTATTTTGTTGACTAATACACAATTACAAGAAAAAATTGACTTTTAAATTACCCAATATATTATGAATAATTCTATTGTTTTCACTGCATTTTTATCTTTAGTAGTAACTTTTGGAGCAACTGCACAAGAAGTTAAGCCAGAAGAAAAAAAGCAAGTACAAGGACATTACAATGAGAATAAATTTCGTCAAATGTATGATGAAATGGCTACTCCAAATATGTTTAGAACAGCATCAGGTGCACCTGGACCAGCATATTATCAGCAAAAAGCAGATTACAAAATGGATCTAGAATTGGATGATAAAAATAAAAAGTTATATGGTTCTGAAACCATTACCTACTATAATAATTCACCTGAAAATTTAGAATATTTATGGGTGCAATTAGAACAAAATATCGAAAGACCAGATTCTAAAACTCCTTTAATTGATAGCGAGACACTTCCAAAAAGCATTTCTACAAATGGTTTTGCAAAAAAATTCATTGAAAATCCTTTTTCAGGAGGCTTTAACATAGAATTTGTAAAAGACGCTAAAGGCAATAGTATGAATTACACCATAAATCAAACCATGATGCGTATTGATTTGGCTAAACCATTAAAAAATGGTGAGAAAATTACATTTTCAATCAAATGGTGGTACAATATTGTAAATTATCAAGAGCAAGCAAACAATGGTCGTTCGGGTTATGAACAATTTAAAGATGGAAATCGCTTGTATGTGATGGCACAGTTTTTTCCAAGAATGGCTGTTTACAATGATGTTGAAGGCTGGCAAAATATGCAATTTTGGGGAAGAGGTGAATTTGCTCTAGTTTTTGGTGATTATGAAGTAAATATTACAGTTCCTGCAGACCATGTAATGGAAGCAACAGGAGTATTACAAAATAGAAGTGAAGTATTTACTCCAGCACAAGTAAAACGTTGGGAATTAGCCGAAAAAACATTTGATAAACCAGTTGTTATTGTAACACAAGAAGAAGCAGTTGCAAAAGAAAGTAGTTTTTCTGAACAAAAGAAAACTTGGAAGTTTAAAGCTCAAAATGTACGTGACTTTGGGTTTTCAACGTCAAGAAAATTTATAATCGATGCAATGGCGGTTGATTTGCCTACAAATAAGCCATTAGCTATTTCTATTTATCCAAAAGAAGCCAATCCACTTTGGGGCGATTTATCTACAAAAGCAGTTGCTCACACCTTAAAAACATATTCACATTATACATTTGATTATCCGTATCCAAAAGCAGTTTCAGTTTCTGCTGAAGATCAAGGAATGGAATATCCAATGATTTGTTGGAACTATGGTCGCCCAGATGAAACAGGATTTGTAAGCGACAGAATTAAATATGGAATGTTAGGCGTAATTATCCACGAAGTAGGACATAATTTCTTTCCAATGATTGTAAATTCAGACGAAAGACAGTGGACTTGGATGGACGAAGGATTAAATACATTTTTAGAATATTTAACCGAAACTACATTTGATCCAAATTTTCCTGCAATGAGAGGACCAGCAAAAAATATTGTGCCGTATATGAAAGGAAATCAACAATATTTAGAACCAATTATGTCAAATTCTGAAAATATTTACAATTTTGGTGCAAACGCTTATGGAAAACCAGCTACAGGGTTAAATATTTTAAGAGAAACTATTATGGGTCACGAACTATTTGACCATGCTTTCAAAACCTACGCAAACCGTTGGAAATTTAAACATCCTACACCAGAAGATTTCTTTAGAACGATGGAAGACGCATCTGCAGTAGATTTAGATTGGTTTTGGAGAGGTTGGTTTTATTCAACAGATGTTACGGATATCGCTGTGAAAGATGTGAAACAATACTATGTTATTGAGCAAGATCCAAAAGAAGTAAAAGCACAATTCAATAGAAGAGGAAGAAAAATTGGTGATGAAAATCAACCCATGTTAAAAATGGTTTTAGAAAGTTCTACAGAGTTTAAACCTGAATTAAAAAATGGTTTTGATTACTCTAAAGTTCAAGCATTAAATGATTATTTGAATAAAAATTATACAGCGGAAGAAATTAGTAAATTAACTACGCCTAAGTTTTTCTACGAAGTAGAATTTGCAAAACCAGGAGGATTGATTATGCCAATTATTGTAGAGCTTCAGTTTGAAGACGGAACTTCAGAAATACAAAAATTTCCAGCTCAAATTTGGAGAAGAAATAATGAAACTGCAAAACGAGTTTTTGCTACCGAAAAGAAGGTAATAAAAATTCAATTGGATCCAAAATTAGAAACAGCTGATGTGGATGTAACGAATAACTTTTGGCCCAATGAAGCAGTTGAATCAAAATTTGATACTTTAGAGAAAAAGTAAGAATTAAAGACTATCTTCGGATGGTCTTTTTTTGATTACTTTAAGATAAATAGGTCTAAAAACTTTGTAACTTTGCGAAGTTAACTTTCAAAAATTCATTATGTTTGGAATAGGTGGCGGTGAATTATTTTTCATCATTTTAGTTGTATTAATGTTATTTGGGTCTGATAAGATTCCAGATATTGCTCGTGCTCTAGGAAAAGGCATGGCGCAATTAAAAAACGCTACAAACGAAATAAAAAGCGAAATTCATAAAGGAACTCAAGATGCTGGTTTAGATATGAATACCTTAACGGGAGGTATTTCAGATGAAATTAATAAAGCCAAAGAAGGCATTACTAAAATGGTAAACCCAATTGAAAATATTGATTTAGGAATCGAAAATCCAATAGAAAAAGTACAAGAAGATATTGAAACCATTACTGGACCAATTAAAAGACAATTGTAATTTTGGAACAACTAATTAATTTAGATAAAGAATTATTTGTTTTTTTAAACAATTTAGGCAGTGAACCTTTTGATGCTTTTTGGAAAATTATTACCAAACAAATTTATTGGTCACCTCTTTTTATTACAGTTTTTTATCTCATTCAAAAAAAAGTAGGTTGGAAAGGTTTAGGAATTATTATTCTTTTTTTAGCGGCATTAATCACTTTTACAGACCAAATCACCAATCTTTTTAAATATTCTTTCGAACGTTTACGACCATGTAATAATCCCGAACTAGATGGAATAATTCGTGAAGTAATCACACGAAAATCATTTAGTTTTTTCTCTGGACATGCTTCTAATTCATTTGCTTCTACAACGTTTATTGTATTAATCCTTCGTAACTATTACAAACACACTTATCTGTTGTTTTTATTCCCGCTAATTTTTGCTTACAGTAGAATTTACCTTGGATTGCATTATCCTGGAGATATTTTAACTGGTTATGTGTTTGGAGGAACTTTTGGATTTGCGTTTTATAAATTATATGCTTTTTTGGGTAAAAAATACAATTTGAAAACTGCGACTGAAAACTGCGACTGAAATTTACAAAACTCTACTAACCGTTAAACCATCACGAATAGGCAATAACACGGTTTCTACTCTGGGATCTTCTTTTAAAAGTTGATTGTATTCTAATAAAACGGGTGTGCTTTTGTCATTAGGTTTCACTTCTTCCAACACTTTTCCACTCCACAATACATTATCGGATAAAATTATACCGCCTTTATTCATCATCGGTACGATTAAGTGAAAGTAATTCACGTAATTTTCTTTATCAGCATCAATAAAAACCAAATCAAATTTTTTATTTAATGTCGGAATAATTTCAACAGCATCACCTAAGTGTTGAAAAATTTGGTCTTTCCATGGCGAAGCATCAAAATATTTTTTCTGGAAATCAACTAATTCTTCTTCAATATCAATTGTATCTAAAGTTCCGTTTTCAGCTAATCCTTCTGCCAAACACAAAGCAGCATAACCTGTATACGTTCCAATTTCCAAAATATTTTTCGGACGAATAATTTTTGACAACATACTCAAAACTCTACCTTGAAAATGACCACTCAACATTCGTGGTTGCAGAATTTTTTGGTGTGTTTCTTTATTGAGTTTGGCTAATAATTCAGGCTCATTTTCTGAATGATTGGCAACATAATTTTCTAAATCTTCTGATATAAAATGCATTATTTTAAAAGTTTCTTAAGTTTTTTAGAATTTTGAAAATTGTTCCAAAAAAGATGAACTACTATTTCATTTTCATAAACACGGTAGTAAAAAGAAACATTTTCATGAATAAATCCTTTTCTGTAATATTTATTCAAAGAAAATTCTTGAAAACAAAACGGATTGTTTTCAATTAAATTCATGGTTTTTTCAACTTCATCAATAAAATTATTAACTATTTTAATCCCCCATTTTTCATACAAATAGTTTAAAATAGCATTATAATGTGCTTCGGCAACAGATGTCCAAATAACCATTATTATTGAGAATATTTTTGTTTGGATTCAGCTATAATATTTTTGAAAGAATTTGTTTTTCCATTTTCATAATCCAATTCACTTTCTTTTAATAAAGTCAGAATTTCATCAGAATGGTATTCAGTTTCTCTTGAATAATTATCAAATACAGAAGCAACAATGCGTAAAACACGTTCGTCGGCATTTTCTAATTGCATTTTTATATATTCTTTAAGTTCAATTGCTCCCATAATTGGATATTTTCAATCAAAATTACAAAAAAAAGAGATACACATTTCTATTTCTAATTTCTAATTTCTAAATTCATTACTTTTGCACCATGCAAATCGAGAAAAAAGACATACGAGCACTTACTAAAGAACAATTGCGTAATTTTTTTGTTTCGAATGGAGACAAAGCCTTTCGTGGTAACCAAGTTTACGAATGGTTGTGGCAAAAACGTGCACATACTTTTGAGGATATGACCAATGTGTCAAAAGAAACGCGCACTATGTTAGAAGCTAATTTTGTAATCAATCACATCAAAGTAGATACGTTACAACGTAGCGAAGATGGAACCGTTAAAAATGCCGTTCGTTTGCACGATGACTTAATTGTAGAATCAGTTTTAATTCCTACAGAAACCCGAACTACAGCTTGTGTTTCTTCGCAAGTAGGTTGTAGTTTAGATTGTAATTTTTGTGCAACCGCTCGTTTAAAGCGTATGCGAAATTTAGAACCAGGAGAAATCTATGACCAAGTTGTTGCAATTGATAATGAAAGTCGTTTGTATTACGACCGACCTTTATCCAACATCGTTTTCATGGGAATGGGTGAGCCTTTAATGAATTATCCAAACGTAATGAAAGCTATCGATATGATTACGTCTCCCGAAGGTTTAGGAATGTCACCAAAACGTATCACAGTTTCTACATCTGGAATTCCGAAAATGATTAAAAAAATGGCGGATGACGAGGTGAAATTCAAATTAGCAGTTTCATTACATTCAGCTGTGGAGGAAATTCGTAACGAAATTATGCCATTTACCAAAAATTTTCCTTTAACTGATTTGCGTGAAAGTTTAGAATATTGGTACAGAAAAACAAAAAGTAAAGTAACTTACGAATACGTAGTCTGGAAAGGAATCAACGACGATAAAAAATCGATTGATGCATTGGTAAAATTCTGTAAATATGTTCCTTGTAAAGTCAATCTTATCGAGTACAATCCTATTGATGATGGTATGTTTCAACAAGCATCAGAAGACGCCACAAACGCTTATATTACCGCTTTAGCAAAAAGTAATATCGTAGCAAAAGTAAGAAGAAGTCGTGGAAAGGACATTGATGCAGCTTGTGGGCAATTGGCGAATAAATCTTAATTTTTTCTTTTTTGTCATTCTGAACTTGTTTCAGAATTTAAAACTTTTGCCTTTCGGGTTTGTTTTCGTACTTTTGATACCTGAATGAAAATAACCGAACAAATAAAGCTCCCCATCGCAAATGAAATGGAACTCTTTGAAGAGAAGTTTCGCGATTCCATGTCTTCTAAAGTAGCTTTATTAAACAGAATTACCCATTACATCGTTAACCGAAAAGGAAAACAAATGCGACCTATGTTTGTTTTCTTAACCGCTAAAATGGTTTCAGGTGGCTCTATTAATGAAAGAACGTATCGTGGTGCTTCGGTTATTGAATTAATTCACACGGCAACTTTAGTGCATGATGACGTAGTTGACGATAGTAACAAACGTCGCGGATTTTTCTCAATAAACGCACTTTGGAAAAACAAAATTGCGGTTTTAGTAGGTGATTATTTGTTGTCAAAAGGATTATTGCTTTCTATTGATAATAACGATTTCGATTTATTAAAAATCATATCAGTAGCTGTTCGCGAAATGAGTGAAGGCGAATTACTTCAAATTGAAAAAGCCCGCAGATTAGACATCACCGAAGCTATTTATTACGAAATCATCCGACAAAAAACCGCCACTTTAATCGCAGCTTGTTGTTCGCTTGGCGCTTGTTCTGTTGCTCCGAATGATGCTTTTTTGGTAGAAAAAATGCGTAAATTTGGAGAATTAATTGGGATGGCTTTTCAAATCAAAGATGATTTATTCGATTATACGGACGAAGCCATTGGAAAACCAACCGGAATTGACATCAAAGAACAAAAAATGACATTACCACTGATTTACGCTTTGAACAATTGTACGTCAAAAGAAAAAAGTTGGGTAATCAATTCGGTAAAAAACTACAATAAAGACAAAAAGCGTGTAAAAGAAGTCATCCAATTTGTAAAAGACAAAAACGGATTAACCTACGCCGAAGAAAAAATGGTGCAATTTCAGCAAGAAGCCCTTTCATTATTACAAGATTTTCCAACCTCTACTTATAAAGATTCTCTTATTTTAATGGTAAATTATGTGATTGAAAGAAAAAAATAAAAACAATTTCAATTTCAAGAACAAAAGTCAATTTCAATTTTTAAAATTTCTTTAATTATTTCAATCTGTGTTCCTTAATTAGAAGTTTTTTTATTTTTTTTAAAGATTCATGCAACCATTTTAAAATCATTCTCGTCTATATAATTAGAAGCAATAATTCAATAACAAGAGCAAGAACAAAAATCAAATTCAAATAGTATAAATTTGAGTTTGATATTGAACTTGACATTGAACTTGACATTGAACTTGAAAATGAAAGTAATTCAATTACATCAAGAAGAAAAACAACTCATTCTATTGGCTGTCGAAAACAATCGACAAGCACAACAGCAGATTTATGCCCAATTTTCTTCCAAAATGTTAAGTGTGTGTCGGCAATACATCAAAGACATTCACCACGCAGAAGATGTCATGATTACCGGATTTATGAAAGTGTTTACCAATCTAAAAAATTTTGAACACAAAGGTAGTTTTGAGGGTTGGATTCGACGAATTATGGTGTATGAATGTATCGATTTTCTT
>Ga0209175_10001175_pt1 | contig 13399 bp, 12 predicted proteins | sample JI91814C2DNA_FD_187506 | JGI IMG/M metagenome (GOLD analysis project Ga0209175, IMG submission 187506) | Wastewater effluent complex algal communities from Wisconsin, to seasonally profile nutrient transformation and Carbon sequestration -... | ecosystem: Engineered > WWTP > Effluent > Algae...
GGCGGCGGCGATCATGAGCCTAATCCAGTCGGCGCGCCTGAACGGGCACGAGCCCTTCGCGTATCTGAAAGATGTCCTCAGGCGTCTGCCGACTCAGCCCCAGAGTCGGATCGGGGAGCTGTTGCCGCATCGGTGGAAGCCGGCTGACGCAGCGATGCCTTAAGGTCCTCGGTCAAGATGGGTTAGCCGGGGGCTTACACTGCTCAAACGCCGCCAGGCGGTGGAGCCGGTGATCGGGCACCTGAAGGACGATTGCGGATTACGGCGGAATTGGCTCAAAGGGTCGGAAGGCGATGTGCTGCATCCGGTGTTGTCTGCCGCCGGGTACAACTTGCGCTGGCTGATGCGGGCAGTGGTCCGCCTGGGGCTGAAAGCCATTTTTGTGCTCTGGCTTCTAGTCGGGATGCTCGGGCGGGTGCTCAGTAACGGGGGGCGATGGCCGCCGGGTAGGCGGCTGGCGGCGCTGAATTGGATATTTCAGGAGCGACTAAACACTTCGGAGTCTCGGTAGTAGCTTTCTCAGACGGGGGATGAGCCTGTGTGGATAAACGAAATGACGGAGAAAGACCCACCAGGCACCGCCAAAAAGACTGCAAATAATCGCGGACCCCGCAACGCCCCAAAGCGGCGGTGCCGGGCTCAACAATAGCCAAGCCATCAATAGCGTGCTATTGGCACCTACAAGCACCAGATACAGAACTCCGATCGGCCACAACAGTCGGTCGTCGGCGACGCGCAACAGTCCATCGTCGTCACAGTAAAGGCACCTGTTGGTGATCAATGCTGCAGCGTCCTCTCGACTCAGCAGCCCCCTTGATACCCAGTCACGAACCTGGGTCTTGATGGGTGCCTCTGCCGCCCTTCCGAAAGTACGGGCAAAGACCAAGTCATCTAACTGCGAGAGCGAATCGACCGTCGCTTGATTGTCGCGCCCCAGCGCTTGAAGCATTTCGCGATGTAATCGAAGTTGCCTCCGAATTCGAACGTCTCGCAGAGGCGCCAAGCAGCGCCACGCAACAGCTTCAATGCGCAACAGGCCACCCGACCCGCCGCGGCTTCTGCGCAAAGCGGTCTCCAGGAATGCCAGGACTTCCAGCTCATTCTTAGGCTTGGGTATTCCAGAAATCCCCAGGATCTCGTCACTGAGCATTTCAAGGCGTGACAACTGGTCGTTAGATTCGCGTCCGAACATTGCCCCCCCTCAAGCAGCTTCGGCGAGCAACACCGTCAGATCGATCTCGCTGATCTCTGTGTATCGACCAGCGCGGCACGCTCGGTACGCAAGTCGGAAAAATTTCTTTCGGATGTTGCTCGGGTAGGGACGACCCTTCGCGTCGACGGCGACACGGTCTACCCAGTCCCATACCTGATCGTGCAGCTCCCAATCCATCAAGTCCAGGAAATGCGATTCGTCGCTCTCGCCGAAGAGCACAAAGCGTAGATCACAGCCTGCTCTTCCAAGCGCGGACAAGTAGGTAATGCCGGGTTCACGAACGCCTTGCTCATAGTTGCTCTGAGTCACCCGACTCACATCGACCGTTTGGCCAAATTTATCCTGGCTCAGGCCGAGTCGCTCCCTTTCTTGCCGAAGGCGGTCAGCAAAACCCTCAACAATCTGGTTTGCTTTATGACTCATGAATTGCATACGTTCGTTGACAGTGCAAACACACGTATATATTCTACGTGTAATCCGACGTAAGTACGACTGGAAATTTTCTTATGAGTCCCTTTGCTGTTGCTCTTCGCGAGTTTCGGGTCACACGGGGACTACGCCAATCTGAGGCCGCTGAGATGCTTGGCTATGAGCAGACTTACATCTCAGCCCTGGAGCTTGGAACAAAGGGTCCCCCACCGGAGTCGTTCGTGGAACGGGCGGTACGCGTCTTCGGACTCGACGACGCCTCCGAGCAACGCTTGCGGGCTGCGCTACAAGCGTCGCAGCGGCGCATGATGATCCCTACGGACGCGCCAGAAGGCGTGTACAACCTCGTCAACGAGCTCTGGCAACAGCTCGACCAGTTGCATCCCGCTCAAATCGACCTCATCCGCATCGCTCTCAGGTTTCCGCAAGCGTTCGCGGTCCCGCCAGTGCGCATCGAACGAGTTCGACGACGCGCATCAGCAACAAAAGGAGGACCGTAAAAAGGAAAACGGGACAGACACGTTCTGTCTGTCCCGTTTAGGGTTGGGTAGCAGAGCTGTACCCGTGTTGGCGCTCGAAGTCTCTCTGCATCCGCCCCCAAAGTCAACTCCACAAATCGCTCGGAACGGCGCAACGCTATGCGTGAAGTCTGTCCGGTAGGCATTGCTACGCCTGAAATCGGTAGTTCGTCGAACCACATTGACGACGCGATCTTCGGCATTAGGAGGACTCCACGTGGAGATCGCAGCAGAGGTTCGGGAAACCGTCGATAGCCTGGCAGGCAGTAGACATTCCGGCTCATCAGAGCTGGGCTCAACAGACGAAAAACTCCAGGACTGGTTGGCGTCGGTCGCGCCTGCGTTGGTACCGCCAAAAAAGCGTCGGCGTACCATGACCTGGAAGAAGCTGAAACAGCACATACAGTTGGGCTATGGGATGGGACATGGTGCTGCCTATCAACCATGGCTAACCCTCCGACGTAAAAATGCGTCTAAATGCAGCAATCAAGTTGCGGCCTATCTTTTTACCTTGGCTCGCCCCGGCTACTTCTTCTCCCGAGGCGAATATCAGATTGCATTGCTGCTGCAGTGGCTCGGCTTGGAGGACTTCCGGGAGCAGTACCCGATCTGGCCGATCTCCCACCCACACCCGTTGTTCGGAGCCCCAGGAGCCGAAGGAATACACCTTGGTCACTCACCGGGCTTGCTTCGGATCGCTCAGGAGGCGGGCATCGAGCATGGGGTATATCCAGGAACCAGGATTCCGTACGTGGCCACATTCGATTTCATGCTGACAGTACGAATCCATGGTGCGCTTACGCTCATCGCACTCTCATGCAAGCCGATAGACAACCCGAACAACGAGATCGAGTGGCGCACATTAGAGCGGCTGGAACTTGAGAGGCGATATGCAGAGCGCAATCGCATCAAGTACGCAGTCATCAGCTCCCGGTTGGTACCGATCCGCATGGCGGCCAATTTAGAATGGTGTGTAGATAGCGCTACCCTTGTCGAAACCCCCCATCTCATAGCTATTGCCCCCCTCTTCGCCGCCCAATTCGTATCGACGCCCGACCTGTCCATTGCCGATGCGGTCCTCAGATCCAGTGACGCCTGCAAACTGTCGCGGCACGACGGATGGACAGTATTCCGCCACTGTCTTTGGACACAAGCGATTGACCTTGATATCTCTAAGCCAATCCTCACCACCTATCCCGCCCTGATCGGCGGACGGCGTCTTCGTCAGCAACTAAAACAAGCACTGATCGGCGGTGGCTCAGCATGATCACGATTGAAGCCGGATACGTGTTCCGAGCAAATCGTCGGGTTGGAAAAATTCGACCGGGTTTGCATCGTGTGGTGGAGGCCAACGGTACGCGAACAAGCGACGATTGCGAATTGACAATCATCCAGATTCCCGAGCAGCCGCCGTCCAGAGAGAAGGGAGTCAAGCAAGCCAGCTATTACGCAAGGGGATTCCAGACCACCACTCGCTTTACCCTTCACGAACTCATCAGCGCGGGCGTAATAACCGCCGAGTCAGCACCACCAATCCCTCCTTGGTGGGCAAAATCTGACGAGCAGTTGCTTCAAGAATGCGACAAACAGCGATGGATAAAACAAGGCGAAACCTGGGTCACCCCCGAGATCCGCAAACGGGAGACGAAATGGCGTTGGATCGAACGCCTGGTCCACCTCGTGGATTCCCTCGAGGTGCCGAGCGTCATCCATCTGGATGCCCTGGTTCCAAGCACGGCAAAGACATTCAAGGTTGGTTCAAATCAGATCTACGACGCACTACATCGATATTACGCTTTTGGCGAGAACAAGGACGCCCTTCTCCCGAACACCCCGAAAAGCGGTGGTAAGGGGCAGGAGCGCTACGCAAAGAATGGAGCCAGACTCGGCGCACCAAACGCGGCGACAAGGCAGGGAAACGCAGTGCTAGCCGGAAAGATATGTGACGAACAGGACAGAGAGAACATCCGCGACGGCTTTCAAATGTTTGTCCGACCAGGCGTATCACGTGCAGAAGCCTATCTTGCATTCTCGTCAACGTTTTACAGCGATAGACACAAACACGAAAATGGCAACCCGCTACCACTATTGTTGCCTGCCACTCAGCGCCCAACCTTAAGGGAATTTTTCGTCCACGGCCCAGAGAAGCACGACCGAGAGTCCATGCTCCGAAGAATGTTCGGTGAAGGCGAATGGGCAAAGAATTATCGGCCGCTGAAGGGGGCGTCACAAGATGGCAGCATTTCGATAGGACAGGTCGGCTCGATTGATGCATCTCCAATCGATGTTAATCTGGTAAGTTCTTTTGACCCCTATTATCCGATCGGCGTTCCGAGGGGAATCTTCGTACGAGAGGTGGCACTAGGGCTCTGGTGTGGCGCACACAACGTCATTGGGTCCCCCAGCACCGCGGATGCATTGCTCACCATATTGCAGGCGGCCCTCGGTCAGGAGAAAAAACTTCAACGACTCGGGCTAGACTATATTTCACCCGATGATTTTCCTTTTTTTCTTTTCACAAGACTGCTCTCAGACAATGGAGAATTGCGATCTATTGCTGGGATTGAGTCCTGCGCCAGCAAGATCAGAACAAGCATTGAATTCGTGGAGTCAGGCAGAGCGGATCGCAACTCCCCCTCTGAAGGTGGCCATCATTCAAGACATGCAGGCCTCGATCACAAGTTGCCGGGAACAACCTTCGGCAGACAACCTAAACGAGGTGAGGCACTACCAATAACGAGAGCATTGCTGTCCCTCTTCGGATACGAACGGCTCCTGTGGCAGTGGATGCATTGGTCCAATACGAAGCAACTTGTACCTCATCTTGTTCCAACCGCAATGAAGCGGGACATGGCTTCGGAACGCAGGTCATACCTTCCGACGCGGATCGAGATCTTTCGCTGGGCTGAAAGCAGGGGTTTAGTCAATCGCCGCCCGATCAATCCATTGCATTTAAAATCCAATCTTCTTCCCCTATATACGGCGACCGTCTCAAGAAATGGCTTAATCCTGCATAGACCGAAGTGTGGAGACCGCGTTGAGTTGCTCAAGGACGCAGTATTTAATTCTGAATACATTGAGAAGATCTGTCTCTATAAGAGCTTTGGTCAGTACCGCCCTCCACACGTCCAGGTCCGGGTCGACCCTAGCGATCTAACGGAAATCATTTACGTTGACGAAAACGGAATTCATACGATCCCAAACACATCGAGGGATCAGATCGTCATTCGCGAATACTCCATTCAGGACTTGATCTCAAGTAACGACGCCGACCGCCTTCGAAGGATCGAGACGCAAACGGACGTCGACCAGGCGGCTTCAGACCTGCGGTTGTCACGTGCAGCCGAGATCGACGCCGCTATCGCAATGCGGGCGCAGTCGGCGCCGGCTTCGAAAGCGGCGAAGACGAAGCCCTCACGGGAAAGCGTGCGTGAGAACCAAAACAAGGAACGACAGGCGCAACTTGACCAGTCAATTAAGCGCGCAGTAGCAACGCCCAAGATGAAAGACACCAAGGACGTTGAGATAGCGACTGGTCAGAGCAAGTCTCTACCGAGTAACGTCGTCTCAATCAACCCAAAAGATAGGCTCGCTCAAGCCATGGCCGAAAGAATTAACTCATTTCATAAAAAAGGAGGGTAACCATGCCTGACGGCCACAACACTGACCATAAGCAGATGAATCCGCTAATCGGTTCGATTGCTTCAGCATTGAATACGGACGATATCGAATCGCGGATACGTCGCTCTCCCCTGGATGGCATTGATGATGTAAGTGCACTGAGTACCGAAAATCGTCGCGACCTCCTCGACAAGATGCAGGAGTATCTCTTTGAGCCCACGACAATGACCTTGCATTTATGCACCCGGCTGTTTCGCATGATCAAGCGGGGCTATATGTCTCGGGACCCACGTCTGCTAGCGGTACGAAAACAGTCTTTGGGTATATCAAACTATGGCGGCAGCCAGATATCGGATCTGCCTTGGCTGGACTCCTACGCAAAGTGCATGCGTGTGGATGGCGAGACAGGCACCGGTAAGACGCACGAGGTGCGAAATGCCCTTCGAATCATCCCCAACCCCATTATTCATCAAGAGAGTAGAGAATGCGGCTGGGCGCATTTTGTGCAAATTACCTGGCTTTACGTATCAATGTCCCACGACGGATCCCTGGGGGGCCTGCTGCTGAATGTTCTTACCTCCATCGACCAAACGATTGGTACGAAATACTCCTATCAGCCGTCACTATCAAGAATGTCAAATGAAAAGCTCGCCGTTCATGTGGGAATCATTCTTCGGAATCACGCAGTCGGCGTTCTGGTATTCGATGAGATACAGGAGCGGAACTTTACGGGGGCACACGGAGAACTGGCTGCACTCTTTTTTCTGCGTTTATTGAACTTCGGCATCCCACTTCTGTTGATGGGAAATCCTCGTGGTCTGGCGGCACTAGATCAATTCTCTCAGGACGTGCGTCGAACTGGGTCTGCGGGGTCGATCAACTTCGAACCCCATGACATAGGAGACTTCGACTGGACCAACTGTATTGCGCCACGCCTTTGGAAATACTACGTCCTGCCGGATGCCATGACCTTTTCAGACCCAGAAGGAAGCATCCTATTTCGGTACAGCGGGGGAATCCGGGACTACGCTTCTCGGATCATTATTGCCGCTCAGCATTTAGCGCTGGACCTTGGAGATACCGCACTCACTGAAGAACATCTCGAAATGGTGTACAGGGGATCCGATTATCTGGATAAAGATCGAGACATGATCGAAGGGTTTGCGCAGCGCGACCCCATGCGACTCATGCACTTTAAAGATGTACGTGTTCAGCATTTCAGGAGGAAATGGGAAGAAATGCGCCATGCTCCCGTAGATGCATATCTCCATGAAAGTGGCGCACGCTCGCCTGCCCCATCATCACAGGAACCTTCTGATCCTTGTATGAGCGCACCGTCAAAACCGGTGCGGACACGGCATAAAGTGGAGATGGCGACTGCCAAAGGTATCGCGACGCGACGTAATAACGAAATAACGAAACGCACAGGGGTTCGAGACTCCTGCGACAAGGGAGACATGCGAAACGGCGGACTTCAAGATTTTCTCATCGCCGGCCTAGACGAACTTCGCGAAGACGAGTAAATCTCTTAATTAATACTGCCGTCAGCCTCATGAACCTATCACCGTACAACGCTCCCAGTGCCCTGGAAACAGACACGCCGGCTACACTGCCGTTCTTCCCCTGCTCGCATCCCGATGAGTTGCTGAGCTCACGATGCTCCCGATTCCACATTCAACGAGGCAACGAAAAGACCCGTGAAACCTACCTCGAACTGTTCGGCTCGTTGCCATTTCAGATTTCCAACCTATTTTCCTCCCGCATCCACACGTTAGCGTCGCGACTACCGGGCGATGCACATTCGACCGCAAGGCGGCTTGCCCATGAAAGCACACTGACTCCCCTTGTGACATTGCTCACTACCAGCGGCAGCAGCGCAGGGATGCGCACAACCGATCGCCGAAGCATTGGGGAGGTTGGGGTGACCAAAGTCTGCATCCATTGCATCAACGAGGATTCACACAGTTACGGTACACCTTATCTTCACAGATCCCATAATCTTCCTATCACGACGGTTTGCTGGAAGCATGAAACCAGGCTGATCCATCAGTGCCCGGCATGTTCGTGTCCGATTGAGTTGCCAAGAGACTTGATCCTTTCTCCCTGGACGGGATGTGTGTGTGGATTTCGATACTCCGAAAGGAGTCTAACGCAAGGCGATCCAGCCTCATCTGTCGAGATTGAGTTGGCAAAATTCGTCCATGAAGTATTAATCGGAATACCGGAAAATTTCGTCACCGGGAGGATTTCCGGCATTATTCATGATCGGGCAATAGCACGCGGATTTAGTTGGGGGGCTGAAAAAGTCGCTCGACGTAAATTAATCACAGCACTCGAAGATTACTACACACCGAAATTTCTATCTTCGGCTGACCTTACCTACTCAAAAGGGCGAACGAACGGGTGGCTTAATTTTATGGGACATCATGGCCAAACTCATGAGGCGCCCATAAGTCGAACGCTACTTATTGCAAACTTCGTATTCCGCAACGGCGTATCTTTTCTCAACGCATTGAATAGCACCGAGGAGCGGAGCACCTCGACTGCTTTGAAAGGAATTTCAGCCCCCTCGAACAATAACATTCGACCGCAGGACAGAGCTGAGACGAATGCGCTGGATCAAAACATCTATAATTTGGCAGATCTTTCGGCCAGCAAAGGACTCTCAATCGACCAGCTTTGGCATCGCCATTCTGGAAAAATGAAAAAATTGGTGAGAAATGGGGGATCTGAAGCACTGCAGAAATTGCGATTGACCATTGAGGTCTGTTCAGAAATTTCGGATAAAAGGAGGGCAAACCATCGAGTTGCTCACCCGAAAGACGCTGAATGGGCGGAGCAGATCCGGATTACGGCGGCGAGCATCTACAACGATCCGGGCATTCCAGTGCGCGTGACGATGTCCGCGCTTGTCAAAAAAACGGTGTTCCGTCCTGACGCATGGCCGACCGCGTCGAAATTTCCACTTACCCGCGCTAAATGCGAAGATTCGCAAGAGTCCACGTGGCATTTTTACGCGCGGCGGATCCTGTGGGCGATGTCTAAACACTCCGGCAGCACCGTGGCCCGTACTGTTATCACGGAAAGCTCAGGTTTGGAACATCACCGTGCAAATGACGTTTATCACTACCTAGCTTCGATCAACGTCGTTGCAGCCGTGCCCTTTATCTTCCATTTGGAGGCCAAGGGAATTTTCCGTGACTGGAGTGGCCCTTGCCCAGATAAGGTGTATAAAAAGGCGGGACGTGGATATGTCAAAACCGGGACGAGGGTCACTTATATTGCGCCGTCATTCTCCAGCGACGCATTGCCCCATGATTAAGCGCTTTAAAGCCCATGCTGCCTGACAGGGATCTTCTTGATCACTTACCGACCTGCCTTCCCGCTTTTGTGGGCTCCGAGACCCTCTACAGTTGGTGTGCGCACTATCACCGACTCAGCGGAAACGGCATCGCAACGGACTCTTTCATACAACTGTTTGGAACGAGGGCTTCCGGACTAAAACACGACTTCCCGAAGCGGTTGGATGTATTTTGCCAACGAACTAATGATGTATTTGGAAAACCTGAGGCGCTGGCTTTGGCAAGGACGTTGCTGGGCTACTACGCTCCTTTTGCGTCATCCAACTCATATCAACAGGCATTGGAAGCGGTCGCCGGCAGTCACTCCGGCAATCCCAAGCACATTCTAGGATTGATGGCGAGCCGTGTCGGCGCCTCCCATCCATTGAAGGCGTGCCCTGCCTGCACGCAGCAAGACATCAAAGACAGCGGACGCTCACGATGGACTCTGGAACACCAGTGGCCATCAGTATGGATATGCCCTAAACACGGCCGCCCTCTGCACTCTTTAATCAAAACGTACCAGCCGAAGGAGCTACGTCATTGGACGCTGCCGGAGGATCACAAGGCAGATGAATGGGCGGATCCCTGTGGAACCCATTCTGTTCCGCTTGACCTTCTCATGAAAATTGCTTCCATCAGTGCGTCGCTTGCCGGTACTCCAATGATGTTCGAGGAAAATCAGCTTAGACTTACTTATCGGATCGGAGCAAAAAAACGGGGATGGATCGCAACGGATGGAACATTGCGTCTGGCCACAATGATGAGGAATTTCCAGAACTCATTTCATCGTCTAGCCGTCATCCCAGGCTTCGGCTTCCTGACGGAAGCTGACGCCAATCGTGGCGGGGTAATCGGGTTGCTTACTCGGCACCTGACGGGACTACACCACCCTTCAAAGCACGCGACGCTGATCGCATTTCTTTTCCAATCAGTCGATGACTTCTTGGATACCTATCGGGCTACCGATCGCGCCGGCTTGAGCGATGAAGTCTCAATGCTGTCGGGGGAGTGGCGAAGCAAGCTTCGCTATCTTGTCGAGACTGAGCACTACTCGGTTAGCCACGCCGCCCACCTGTTGGACCTGCCAGTTTCGCAGGCATGCCGCTGGCTGGACACCGTCGGAGCGGCGTACGAGCGCCGGCCCCGGGTGATCAATGAGGAGAAGCGGGCTCACATTACGGCCATGCTGCACGCGGGCGATGACTATCAGACAATTGCCGGCGAGGTGAGGGTGAAGAAAAGCTTGGTTCGAGCGTTCGCGGCAGCGAACGTTGAACTACGGAACCGGTGGAAGCTACGAAGATTCGAGAGGCTTCGTGACGCACACAGAGAGCGGGCCTGCCTTTTGTTCGAAGAACACCCTGGAGTCTCAATGAAGGCATTGAGATCTGTGCCTGGGAATGGGTTGGCGTGGTTAGAGCGACATGACCGTGAATGGCTCAGGGTTTATGCTCCCAGTCTCCTAGTAGGTGAACGCCCGGCAATCCCCTTTTGACCGAGCTTCAGGCTGAGTCCGGCCTTGGCCGATGCGGCAACAGCTCCCGGATCTGGCTTTGTGGCTGCGTCGACAGGCGGGTAGCTCACCTTCAGGACGCAGTAGATGAGTTGTCAGCGGCGGTACGCTCGGCGTCAGCTGACGTGCCACTACCCCTGGCTCACGGCTCACGAGGATGTGAGATGAACTTGCCAGCCCGAGTGCAAATCCCGCTGATACGAGCGCCCTCATCAAAACTCCTCTGGTGTAGTCGAGCCCCGACATTTCGATGGCATCGGCGGCGCGGCGGTAGTACTTGAGGGGTTCGCCAATGATAGCGTGGTTCCAACCACCGAACTTGCCAGGAATCTCGTCATAAATACCCAGCGACAGCACAAAAACCAGGCGCTTGACGCCCGCGGCCTGCATGGCGGCGACGACGGCCTGGGCCTTCTTGTCCAGGTCTTCGCCGATCAGGTTGGCGTAGACGATGTCCTGGCCGGCCGCCGCGTCCTTGAGCAGCTTCTTGTCGAGCACGTTGCCGATCACGGTCTTGGCGTTGGCGGGCTCGTTGCCCGTGAGCTTTTTAGAGTCACGCAGCAGCAGGGTCTGGCGGACCTTCTGGTTGTCACTGACCGGCACAATAGAGCCACCGATGATCGGCATATAGGAGCCAGTTTGAATAGGCTCTGACGAACATCTTCGGGGGTCAAGGTTGGTTGTTTTTCGGGGTGCTGGCAAGTGCTGTTTTGGCCTTGTTCGGACCTTGTCGCGGGGCCCGGTAGGAGGCCCCGTCAAGGGTCAGGCAATAGGCGTTGTGGCGCAGCCGATCGACGGTGGCCGACGCAAGCAGCCGGTTGCCCGGGAAGGCCTGGTCCCACTCGGTGAAGTCGAGGTTGCTGGTGACGATGGTCGCGGCCTGCTCGTAGCGTTCGGCGATCAGATCGTGCAGATCCTCGTCGGCCGGTGCCCGCAAGGGTTTCAACCCAAAGTCGTCGATGATCAGCACCGGCACGCGGGCCAGTTGCTGGAGCTTTCGCTCGTAGTTGCCGATGGCGCGTGCCGCGTTGAGGCTCGCCACGAGCTGCGCGCAGGAGGCAAAGACCACGTCCTGCCCCTGGCGCACCGCGCAGTGCCCGAGGGCCTGGGCCAGGTGGCTCTTGCCGGTGCCGCAGGGGCCGACGATGAGCACCGGGGCCTTCTCCTGGATGTAGCGGCCGGTGGCCAGATCATGGACCAGCGCCCGATTGGTCGAGGGCAGTCGGTCGAACTCAAAGCCTTCGAGGGTCTTGGTAGCCCGGAAAGCCGCGCGGCGCAGCCGGGTTGAGAATTTCTTCTGTTCGCGTCGAGCCACCTCGTCCTGGATCAGCAAGGCGAGGAACTCGGTGTAGGCGAGCTTGGCATCGATGGCCTGGCGGTTGCGGGCCTCGAGAGAATCGAGGATGCCCGATAGGCGTAGCTGCTTCAGTTGTGGGGCCAGTTCGGTGGCGGGATTCATGGTGCAACTCCTTGGGGATGGAGAGACGCCAGGATGGCGTCTCGGGTCAGTGAATCGAAGGGGGTTCGTCGGCGAAGAGGCTTGCTGTGCCGCGGGCGAAGCGGGCCCGGCCCGCGTAGGGCTCGGGGCTGATCAAGCCGCTGGCGGGAAGCAGGTCGTGGCCGCCGACGAGGATGGTCTTGACGGTGCGGTAGTGCGGGCTGTCGTGGGCGAGCGCCCGCTCACAGGCGGCTTCGAGCCGCCCGGCGCCGTACTTCGTCTTGAGGTGAAGGACGCCCTGGGCCGCGCGCAGGCGCTCGCTGATCCGGTCCGACAGGAGGCGCTGGATGAGCCCGGCACAGGCCGGCCCGATACCGGCGGCCTGCTGCAGACACCAGGCGCGGTCATGGGCGAAGAAGGTGCGGGCCTCGGGCGGCAGATGGTCCGTGACAGTGCGCCGCTCGCCGGGCCGGCGCGCGCGAGCGTGGATGGCGACCGACTGGAAGTCCTGATAGACCGTCACCACGCTGTCGGTGGCACGCAGCCACAGGCGCTTGCCCACCAGCGCGCAGGGCACCGAGTAGAGGGCGCGCTCGAAACTCACGTGGCAGTCCCGATGCACCGCCACCTGGTGCCAGGTGCCCAGGTCAGGCGGCACCGCCGGCAGGGGCAACAGCAGCGCGCGCTCCACCGTGAAGCTCTCCAGCGGCTTGATGCGGGTCGTGCCGTGGATGCGCTGCCCGGCCACCTGCAGCACCCAGTCGCGCACCTGGGCATTGAGGTCGGCCATGTCCCGGAAGCTGCGGGTGGGCAGGAAGTTTCCCTTCACGTACTTCACGCCGGCCTCGACGATGCCTTTCTTCTGCGGGTCGCGCGGCGGGCAGGCGTCGATCCGAAAGCCGTAGCCTTCGGCGCACTCGGCGTAGGCCCGCTGCACCTCGGGGTCACGCGCGCAGGCCTTGGTGATGGCGCACTTGGCGTTGTCGATGATGAGCCGCGCCGGCACCGCGCCGAACCACTCGAAGGCGCGCTGATGGCAGCCGAGCCAGGTGCGCACACTCTGGTCCCACACGAACTCCACGTACTGGTGCCGGGAGAAGGCGAGCGTCATCACGAAGGCCCAGGTGCGGCGAAGCGCCCCGGTGGCCGGATCGACCAATTCGGGGCCGGCGCCGAAGTCCACCTGCGCCGCCTCCCCCGGATCGAAGGTGAGGCGCACCGTGGTGTCGGGCGGAAGCGCCTGGGCGAGCGCCGCAATCAGGCGCCGGACGCTGGAGTAGTGGCCCGTGAAACCATGCTCGCGGACGAGGGCTGAGTGGATGG
>Ga0209175_10001180_pt1 | contig 13366 bp, 15 predicted proteins | sample JI91814C2DNA_FD_187506 | JGI IMG/M metagenome (GOLD analysis project Ga0209175, IMG submission 187506) | Wastewater effluent complex algal communities from Wisconsin, to seasonally profile nutrient transformation and Carbon sequestration -... | ecosystem: Engineered > WWTP > Effluent > Algae...
CGTACCATGTAGCACGCTCAACATCGACGAAGCCAAAGAGTTATTCCTGCGGCAAGTCAACTACAACACAGTGTCAGGCTGGCATCTGATTGTGCTCGAAGAAATGGAGTGGCTGTCACCTCAAGTACAGCGACTACTCAAGGATGCCCTCGACCCTGAGACTAACATGTCCAAGAAGTTGATTGTCATGGGTACCAGCAACAACATCTCGAACCTGGACGAGGCACTTGTCGATCGGTTCCGTGTCATTGAGTACACTGGCAACGAAGAGTTTGCTCGATCATGCCAAGAGAAGATCCGTCAAGTGTGGGTGCGAACTCTCAAGTCCGAACCACCTGCGGAGTACACAACATGGGGCTGGCGTAACAGTACATTCTCCATGCGTAATGCAGTGAAGTGTGCTGAGGATGCGATTCAATCCTTACTCTCTACTGTATGACAATGTCCTCTGGTCGGTGCTCAAAGAATGCTTTGACTTCGACACCGAGGGCAACGGCAAGTGTGTTCAAGGTTGGGATCGTGGGTGCATAGCGGCGCCCTTCAATCTCAACAATACGGATTCTACCGAGTCCACTTAGTTCACCAAGTCTCTCTTGGGTGTAACCTCTGCGGTGACGAATCTCTCGAATGTTCGCCACTACAGTTGCAACAACTGCTTCTAGTTTCCGTTCAATCAAGTCTTTGCTTTTAGCCATACGAGGTTCCCTATGCGTTGTGTTATCAGTCGCAATCAATTCTGTCGCTCCGTTGAATTCGCTGGTCAGTTTACTTATGCCAATACCAACCACCCGATCACCGAACTCATGAAACTTTCCTTCTCCCATGATAAGGTTGTGGTCAGTGCCTATTGTGGTGAGTCACAGACTGAGATCACACTGAGTTGTGAATGCAATACCACTGCCGAGCTATGCGTCAATGCTGCTCGACTGGTCAAGATTCTCAAGGCTTGCGACGATGATCATCTTGAACTTGACATTGAATTTGTGGACGAAAAGCCAGTCATGTTCACGGTCAAGAACTTCGACGACACGTTCCAGTTCCCCGCGATTGAAGCCGACTTGCCATCCCTACCGTCTGTTTCCCAATACCATCTTACGCTGCCTAGTGGTCTCTTGACAAGGGCAATTTCTATGGTAGTGGCTGCGGACGTGGAGTCAAGTCGCTATGCACTGGGTGGTGTGTGGTTCAACTTCAAGCAAGACGAGATCGAACTCGCCGCTACCAATGGTCGACGCATGATGTACTACCGAACACCGTACACCCCTGGCTTCGAGCATTCAGTGCTCATCCCTGTCGATGTCCTCAAGCGTATCGGCAAGCTGGGTGAGGTGGAGATGTCCATCAACGAGAACCTATTCAAGTTGGTCAGTGATAACGTGTCCGTTGTGGGGCGACAAATCGAAGGCCGCTACCCCAATGTACACAAAGTCATTGAGTCCACTGAGGGATCACCAGCAGCACGACGCGAGATCGATCGAGTGTTGCTACTCAACTCACTCAAACGAGCAACGCTCATGACCAGCGATGGTAACTATGGCGTGGACATTAACGCTTGCGGTCGACGCCTCACCATGAGTACAGCCAGCATTGATGTCGGCAAGGCTAAAGTGTGTCTCGACTGCGAAAGTGAACGGGGTGAAGCCAACTTTGATATCACCCTCGACGTTCGATTCGTTCAGCAGATGGTATCTGTCCTCGACTGTGACACAGTTGAGTTCAACTACTTCTCTGAGGATGGTGCATGTACTTTCATTGGCGACCAAGTCAAATGTCTCTTGATGCCAATGACACGAGAAAAGAAAAAAGTGCAGGACACTGAGGAAGTGACTGCGTAATATTGTTTGGGGTGAGGGTGGGTAGTGCGGGTTGCTACCTGCCCTCTTTTTTACCAGGGAGATTATGATGAACGCAACACTAGAACTAGACGAGCAGCTAGCTGACGAGCTCAAGAAGAATACCATTGCGGTATCCATGCAACTCAAGAAGTTTGGCAACACCAAGAAGCTAGACGAAGAGTCCCATGCCAAGGCAGCGGGAGCCATCAGCGCCAGCACTGATCGCATTAAGGCAACGGAGGTTATCGTTAACTCGAAACACCCTGCCTACAAAGCAGTGACCTCACACATCAGCAAGATCAAACGATCATTCATTGACCAGACTGTATCCTACCCTGAACCTACGATTCGCTTGATGAATATCGACAAGCTCGATACGTTTCAAGCAGACATCGACATGGCAATCGACGACTTAAATAAACTGGTCGACGACCTCAACCGTCATCGTGAGGAGATCATCGAGGATGCCAGACTTTCATTAGGCACAGCATTTAAGCCTGAGTATTACCCACCCACATTTACTGGGCTGTTTAGTATCGAAGTCACCTACCCCACTATCGGACCAGACGAGCGACTCAAGCAACTCAACCCCAAGTTATACGAAGAGCAAGAGCGTCGGTTCCGGCAGCAGATGGAGCTAGCTATTAGCGAAACCACAACGGCCCTTGCTACTGAACTGGAGAGAATCTTCTTGAGAATCTCTGAGTCCGTGGCTGAGGGGCGAACAATTCGCAGCAACATGTTTGACCCACTCAATAACTTTCTCGAACGGTTCGAGGACTTGAGGCTGGGGTGCAGTCCAGCTATTCGAGAAGTAGTTAGCAGTGCTAGAAAGATACTGGAAAATGCAGACAGTACGGCAGTGGCACGCTCCGCTACCGCACGAGCTAACCTTGCATCAGCACTGGCTCCACTGTCCGAGAACATTAGCAACTTCACCCAGATAATCACCTCACGACAGATCGATTTGAGCGAAGAGTAGTATTCAATTTTTTTGTCTGAAGGGTATTGCCGACGCTACGTGGGGTCGACTATACTATCAGCACAGAGCTGACAGCTTAGGTGGTTAGCTCTGTACATGCATGGCAATTACCATGCATTTCCCCAAGAGACCTTATCTTGGGAGATGGCGACCTCAACGCCGACTGTGAATGCGCCGCAACTCAGAGTAGTGCGGAGGTGTTCGCGCAATGCTGATAAAAATCAGAGATATTTGGGATCAAAACCAACAGCCTCTGAAGTGTTGGTTCAATGAGTTAGCACTGAGGGACATCCCTACATGGGGACTAATGCAATGTCTGCACAGTTGGTTTTCTTTTTCTTAGGAGGAGAGGGCAATGAGCCACTCGCAAACGATTAAGGTTCTGGTAACAAACAAGGAAGCTCTGGAAGCTACCGCACGAGAGATGAACGCTCAGAGCTTCAGCACTGAGATTCAAGACGTGAAGATGTACGACGGTACCTACCGTGGCATGTTCATTCACTTCCAAAACTGGAAGTACCCAACCGTTATCAGTGACGGTGAACTCCGCTACGATTCCTACAACGGATCGTGGGGCAACGAGAAGGACTTGCAAGCCTTCCGCCAAAACTACGCAGCAAACGTCGTCCGCATCGCTGGATTGGCTGATGGCAAAACATTGGTCAGTGACACCGGAGTACGTGCTGGCTCCAATCGTATCGTTGTTCTCGACAACGGTGACGGTAGCCACACTCAAGCTACCATCCCTGAAGAGGGTGATGCAGTCCTGGAAGTAGTCGGTTGTACTGGCAACGTCTGCCACTCACACACCTCAGCTATCTCTTCGGCGTTGGGTATGTCGACGGGTGATGTCTTGCTGCCTGAATACGAAGAACGCGAACGTCTTCGTGAACGTGAACAAGAGTAGAGCCACCTTTTGGATTGGTGGATCGTGTCGAAGAGGGTAGGTTGGGCAACTGGCCTACCCTTTTTATTACAAGGGGTAAGTGATGAAGATCAAAGCTATCTATGACGATCGGCTTCGCTTTGCTCAAGCATTGGGCGTAGTGGAGATCAAGAGAGCCAGTCATGTTGAACCATGCGGCACTAAGTGGACTGCGGATATGGGGCCATCAGGTGGGCCAGTCTTGGGTCCATTCGATACACGAGCTGAAGCACTAGAGGAGGAGCGGGAATGGCTTCTGAGATGTTGGAAACAGCCACTGTCCTCTTGTGGCGCAGCAAGCCAGAGTGGTGGACAAAGCACCGAGCCTTAATCCTCAACGGCAACCTAGTGCCTGGGGTCAAGGCCAAGACAACGATCGAAGAATACCATGCGATACTTGAGAAGATCAGGTATGAACTTACCAAGGACGGAATCGAAGTTGTCGACGTCCAGATGTCACCGGCATGGGTTAAGCGTGAGCTACAGGAGTATCACCTAACACTCACTGCAAGAAATGTATCTGCAATACTCAGTGACCCAATCGGGATTGAACGGAAGGGAATAAAGCCAGCATGGTAGAAGCATTAGAACTGGTCTCAAGATTGATGGCACTGCGAAGCGTGGTGCATCAGCTAGACCCTAAGGACAAGAGAGTCATTGAGCTAGTTCAAGCTGGCTTCATTGAGCACATGCCACACTTCTCTATGGAGGACGTGGACAAACAACCGTACAAGTTGACTCAACGTGGAGTCGACGCAGCCAATAAGTTTATTGAAGGTCAGAAAGCAACCATCGAAAAGGATTCAACGCATGAGCCAAGCACAGACAATCAACCAAGTCCGTCACCACAAACGCCGACGAGTACCGATCCTGGCGATCAACTCACCGGACCCAGTGACCATGACCAGGGAATTGACCCTGGGAATGTATGAGGAAGGTTCAGCAAACAACACGCCCGTCTTTGTGTGGGACGTACAGCAAGGCGTTACTGTAGGCTATACTCGCTGCTCTGAATCCAGCGAAGCAGTCAAGCCAACGGAAGTATCGACTCGTGGGTGGGCTGAGATTCTCAACGAAGTCAAGAAACTACCTGAGTCACCTCGTCGGGCAATGCTTACCACCCTGCATGGGCAGATGGGCAAGGGTGAGTTGGCTAACTTCCTCGACCTCATGCTACTGTCCCCTCGTGGTTCGGTCATCATCATCCAGCATAGCAATCAGTTGCTCAACTTCTTGCGTAGCCACCAGACTCAACAGGCTACCATGAATTTGCGTGATGCTTTCGCTGCATCCAATCGCACCTTGATCTTCATGGGCAATGATGTCTTGATGCCAGATTGTTTGCGTAACGATACGATCGTCCTCGAAGACGCACTCCCTGACCGCGAAGAGATTGCCCAGTATATCCACCGCATTGCGGAGGGTGCTGAGGTTTCCCTCGGTGATGACATCGAACCCATCATCGACGCAGTATCGGGCTTACCAAAGTTCCAGGCTGAACAAGCCTTGGCACTGTCCATCACTCGCAATGGCTACGACGAGAACACCCTGTGGCGTGAGAAGAAAAAGCTAGTCGACCTGACTCGCGGCTTGTCGGTTCACTACGAGGGTGGTGGCTTCGGTACCGTGGGTGGATTGAGTGGTATCAAAGAATACTTCACTCGATTGTTCAACGGTCCCAAGGCTCCACAACTTATCGTGTGGATTGACGAGATCGAGAAGTCGGGTATCGCTCACACCAACGACACCAATGGTATCAATGCTGACGCTTTGGGTTTGATGTTGTCTCACATCGAAGACCACAACAGCTACTGTGTTTCGTTGACGGGTCTCCCTGGCACTGGTAAGAGCTTGATTGCGAAGACAGTGGGGCCAGAGTTTGGTCGCATGGTCATTCGCCTTGACCTCGGTGCTATGAAGGGATCGTTCGTCGGTGAGTCTGAATCCAACCTGCGGGCAGCATTGCGTCTTATCTCGGCACTGTCCGACGACAACGCATTGTTTATCGCTACCAGTAATAGCGTGAACGGACTGGACACCGCGCTTCGATCACGATTCGTGGACACGTTCTATTTCCCGCTACCATCCAGCGAAGAACTGGCTCCAGTGTGGGACGTACACAAAGCGAAGTACAGTTTGTTTGGCGAGAACCCAGACGATACCAACTGGGTACCACGTAACGTCAAGCAGTGCTGTGAGAAAGCCTACCGCTTGGGCATGGACCTTGATGACGCAGCCTTGACCATCATCCCAACTGGGGTGGCAATGGCTAAGGAAGTGAACAAGCTGAACGAGCAGGCTCATGGCCGCTTCTTGTCTGCTTCCACTGGCGAGAAGTTTGAATTTATGGGTGCATTCAGTGAAGACTAAACCTAGCGCCGATGGCATTGAAGTGTGGAACAATCTATCGGCTAAGGTAAAAGACAACCTGACTCTCTACTTGGCTGGCGAAAATGGTCAGCCGGTAGAGATCGGGATGTTTACTTGTGCCAACTGTCCCGAAGTAAAGACCTGTCCGTTTGCATTTGATGCGTACAACACGGACGGGGATTGCCTCAAAGATAAGTAGAAGACTAACACACACGACTGAATGGACTGCAACATTCAGTTCCCCAAGGGATTCTCTCTTGGGAGGTGGCCACCACAAGGCCGACTGTGAATGGGCGTGGACGTATGAGCCACCAACTGTTTGCGCAATGCTGATAAAAATCAGAGATATCTAGGATCAAAACTAGCAGCCTCTGAAGTTGCTATTACTTAAATGTGGTGCAGCTGTGGGGGGAGAAGGATGTAGCTTGCAGGTGGACGCAAGACCGAGGTGAACCCAGGTGTACAACTGGAAGCGTGACAGCCTGAGAGAAGGCACTTTTACATTACAACACAAAGGGATGAAGAGATGAAGATTGAAATTGAAGAAAAGAAGCTAGAGACTCTTGTTGTTGGCGCCATCAGCGATGGCATTAAGTACCGAGTTGTAGAGGCAATGGGAAGATGCCAAGACACTGACAAGATGGTAAGGACTGCTCTTGCGTCCCATGAAAGCCAGTTGCAATCCTTTGTGCAGGGCGTCGTTGACGAATGTATGAAAGACAGCGTGTTCATGGAGAGACTGAAAATTCGCTGTGAGCGATCGGTCAAAAACCAAATCATCAGCGCTGTTGGATTGCAGCTTGAGCAGCGTGTCATGGCTGTGAAAATGGAAGACAATCAGGCATCGAACTGAATCAATATTCCACGATGGTGTAATGGTCACGAGCAGTGTGGCAGACTGTATGGCGAATCAAGTAGCCAGCCAAAGTGATAGCACGACGGTTAGTTTACCGGATAGTACGGGTGCGAGTCCCGTTCGTGGAGCTTTTATGGATCGGCGGCATGGACAGTGACATGCTACTTCTGTGTTCGATAACGGGCCTTAGCGGGACACCAACGGCATGGCAGTAAATAAGGACTGGCTTGATTCGCGGTAATGTCAGTCACGAATTCCATACCTCTATCGGGTATGGTGAGTGGGTGCGACTCCCTACCCGATCCCTTTAGAGTATTAAAAAATACAAGAAATGTTTCTCTCACCGATTGACAGTAGGGATTTCCCTACCGTACTATGTCACTACACGTACTAACAACGAGGAGATAAGTATGGAACGTGCAGTCACTACGGACGAACTGATTTCAATCGAAGCTGTGAAGATGAACATCGGGTGGATGCGTATCGCTGAGGGCAATTCATTTGCGGGTGTTTGCAATCTACTGAACATCGACCCACAAAACGACACCGAACTGGACCTCATGAATAGGTACATGGTAGGCGAAATGAGTGTAATGGATTTGCTTGGTCAATTGAAAGTGAGAATCACGGATGGCAAAGAAGATCAACGCGAACAAGAAGGGCAAAGTGGGGGAGAGGGAACTGCGGGACCAGTTGAATCGGATACTGGGGACATCGACGAGGAGAACTAGCCAGTACTGTGGACAGACAGGGGAAGCCAGTGATTTAGTTGGCATCCCTGGTATTCACATCGAGTGCAAGCGAGTTGAGAAACTAAACATCAACGACGCAATGCAGCAAGCAGTACGAGACAGCCAAGGAAAGAACTGCCCCGTAGTATTCCACCGTAAGAACTTCAAGCCCTGGCTTGTAACCTTCCGGCTGGATGACCTTATCGATTTCATCACCTGCCTAAATAGAGTCCTACCCAATGCTCACCAATGCTGTACCGAAGGCGCAACTATTGTCGCTATTGCGCCGGATGTCGCAAGTCATTCCGAGTTCTTCGCCCAAAGAGATCCTAACAAAAGTTAAGCTAGTCTTTCGCGAGGAGCAGATTCAACTTCACGGTACCGATATGAACCAGTACCTGAAGCTCATTGCCAAGTGCAACAACCCCAACCCAGGTGTTGCAATTGTGGACTACAACAATTTCCGAACCATCATCTCCAAGATGACAGGCGATACCGTCTACATCTCCCTGGAGAATGACGTCGTTGTCTTGAAGGATGATCGCTCCGAGTTTGAGCTGGGCACCTTCACCAACATCAGTGAGTTCCCAGCCGAGAACATCATTGACTCCGACCGAACATTCGAGATGGACATCAATGAGTTAGTGCTATCCTTGGATAAAGTGCAGCATTGCATGGACAAGGAAGCCACTCGTTATGCGTTAACATCCGTTAGCATTGCAGGTACCGAGGGTGGTATCCTACAGATCACGGCCACGGATGGCCGACGCATTTCCATTTGCATGTTACCAGACATCGTGAGCCAAGAGTTCTCGCTCTTGATTCCACACGATACCGTTAAGGCTATCGGCTCGATCATGGATGGGGTCAAGGGTAAGTGCCAAGTCATTTACACCGAGTCTTCATTTGGCATCGAGGCTGAAGACTTGACGTTCACTTGTCGCCAAACGGAAGGGCGATACCCCAAGCTAGATACTTTCGTTCAATCATTCCGAGACGCAGAGTATCACGCTATCGACCTGCCATCCCTGCGAACCATTGCTAGCCAAGGCATGGTTGTGTCAGATCCCGAAGCGATGGGAATCGTATTGTCACTCGATGGCGAGAAGATGACCGTGACGCACGAGACAGTAAAGGCGAAGTACAAAGCGACGGTACCGATCGACCATCCCGCTGAGAAGGTCCAGGTTAATTGCCAGTACCTTCATCAAGCACTGGCTGTATGCAAGGAGGTTCAAATCTCCGTTGCTGGTCAGAAACTAATCATCAAGCGTGACAACACTACCTATGACATGATCATGGGGATGGCTCGGTGACAAAGAAAAGGAATCGGGCTGAGCAAGGATTGCGAGCAAGACAGAGGGTTCACCAACCGTGGCCCTCTTTTCTTGACTACGAGAACGATGACGACTTTTATGATTGGTATACCGGCGAGATCATGCCAAGCCCTGAAGAAATTATCTGGGGCGAAATCGAATTGATAGAGACACGACATGGATGGACAGACATTGAGCCAGAGCAATGCAACGATCTTGAATGGCGACTGCCTACAATTGATGAGATCCTTGCCGGACAATAGTGTCGACCTAGTGTTCTGCTCACCACCTTATGAAGCAGCCCGAACCTATGGCGTAGGCTTCAAACTCAAGGGACAAGACTGGGTGGACTGGGCAGTGGAAAGGTACCTTGAGTGTGTGCGTGTATGTAAAGGTTTAGTTGCCTGGGTCGTCGAAGGACAGACTCGAAAGTTTCGATGGTCGGCAACACCAGCCTTGCTTATTGCGGACCTGCACCGTAGAGGCGTAAGGTTTCGCAAGCCACCAATATTCAAGCGACATGGCATTCCTGGTAGCGGAGGAAGCGACTGGTGGAGGAATGATTACGAGACGATTCTATGTAGCTCCAAGGGAAAACTACCCTGGTCAGACAACACTGCTACTGGCAAGCCATGCAAGTATAAACCTGGAGGGCCAATGTCGCATAGGACTAAGCGGGGATTGAGAGTCAATCATCAAGCAGAATACAAGCCACCTAAGCTAGCCAACCCTGGCAACATCATTGAGTGCACAGTTGGTGGTGGTCGAATGGGAAGCCAGCTTGCTCATGAGAACGAGGCTCCTTTCCCTGAGAAACTTGCTGAAGCTTTCATTCTATCCTACTGCCCTGAAGGCGGAACGGTACTTGATTGCTTCTGTGGTAGTGGAACAACTCTGAAGGTGGCACTGAAGCATAACAGACGAGCGATCGGGATGGATGTACGAGAGTCCCAAGTGGACCTAACTAAACGAAGGATGGAGGAAGTAAATGGACCTGAATGAATTTCATAAGCTATGCCTGAGAACCGAAGCGGACGACCACGCCATGCAAGCCAGTCGTCTATTGGATTCCAATGGGATCGTGGTGGAGTCCCTTGCCGAGTTCTCCCAAGTGGCGATCGACCTGGATGTACTGAAGAAGCATGTGTTCTATGGCAATAGCCTTGACCCAGATGATCAGCGAGTTGTTGAGGGCGTGCCTGGGGCGCTGACTTCAGAGCAGCGAGCAAGATTTGCAGAGCGCATTCGACTTGTTCACGCAGTCATTGGCCTAATCACAGAAGCCGATGAGCTACTTAATGGACTCATGGAATACGTGATGGAGGGCAAGGAACTCGATCGAGTGAACGTACTCGAAGAGTGTTGCGATGCCACTTGGTACCTCAACCTCGCCCTAGATTCCGTTGGCTTCACCGCTGCTGACGTGCCACGCACCTTGATTCCCAAACTAGAAGCTCGATATGAACGAAAGTTCGACGCCCAAAAAGCCCTCAACCGCAACCTCGAAGTCGAACGTGCTTGCCTGGAAGCCTCTGCCTCAGGAGATACGGCAACGCCTAGCGGAGATCAAGAAGCAACGGGAGGGTGAGGAAGACGAAGCCAGTTATGCTACGGCAAAGTACACTTGCCCAACATGCAACAACCGAGTGAACGTCTATCCCTGCGTCTACTGTCGGGATAGGAAACAAGGAAGGCGCCGATGAGTAATCTAGTTCAGGCAGCAATGGACAAAGCAACCCAAGTCCTTGGCGATAAGCAAAAGGCTAGGCTGTGGCTGGACACACCGAATCTAGCACTTGGTGGGCGATCACCAATAGAGATGCTCGATTCACAGGAGTCTCTGCTTCAAATCCTGGCTGTACTGGACCGGATTGAATACGGCATTTACGAATAGGCGGCAGTCATGGATACCATTCTGAAGCCTACCAGAACTCCAAGCCCACCATGCATCATGCGATCCATTCCTAATTGGGTTGTGTGGGGCTGGTGGGTAAGGGACGATGGTAAGGTTAAGGTTCCGTACAATCCCAAGACAGGCAAGGGCGCCAAGTCCAATGACCCTTCCACCTGGGGAACATACAATGAAGCACTCGCCCGATTACGTCGCTACCCAAGACGCTATACGGGGCTAGGATTCATCTTCAGTGAAGGCACTGGACTATTTGGCATCGACCTAGATGGATGCGTGAGCGATGGTAAGGTGACGCACTGGGCAACTAAGATCATGGATAGGTTCCCTACCTACACCGAGATCAGTCCTAGTGGTACTGGGGTCAAGATGTTCGGCATAGGGGAAGTGCCTACGGATTGTAGGCTGAGAGTGAAGATCAAAGCGGAGCCAGTCTGCGATAAGAATCCTGGCCTGGAAATCTACGGGCGACTGAGACTCTTCTGCTATACGGGGTTACGAATCTCCAAAACAACCGAGCTCCACAACTGCGACACAAATCTTGGATCTTTGATAAAAAAAATCCAGCCAGCCGAAAAGCGAATTGAATATAGCCGGAAGAATATATGGGGGGACAAGACCCGCACCATAGAGAATGCTCGTAAGTGGCTCACAAACCACGGACCTGCTATCTCTGGGAACAACGGTCACACCCACACGTTCTCCGCAGCACTGGCTTTAATCAAAGGCTTTGAGCTAGAGCCAGTGGTGGCGAAAGAACTGCTTGTCGAATGGAATCAAACCTGCTCACCACCCTGGAAAGAGGGGGATTTGGACAGGAAGATTCGGCAGGCTGCAAAATAATTTCTGAAAAAACGAAAAACCATGAGTACTTCCTAGTGACAAGTTCGCTATCGGGGAGTATGGTTATCACGACGTGGGGAGAATTGACTATATAAAACAAGACAACCGTGTCTAAAAATTTCTGATGTGACTTCACTGAAGTCGTGTCAGTGATCGAAGACCCGAAAAAATAAGCTCATCCACCAAGTGTGGAAGGAGTAACGCATCCGTCTTAGGGCGGGTGCAGATGCAGGCTATAGTTCAGTGGTAGAACACCAGACCTTACATCTGTGGAACTCAGGTTCAATTCCTGATAGCTTGCTTTTGTTTTTAGCAAAGTACGGTATTGTGCGGTTAAAGACGCTTCTGGATCTGCGGATCTGGCTTGCCGTGGGAAGACCCAGATGGGATCGACCGCTTTGCGAATAGATAATTCGCGGGATAGCAGACCCGTCGTGTCGCTGAGGAAGTGAAAGCTGCTAGTGCGGTCACACGTAGAATGGCCCTAGACCGGATATGCGGACCTGTTGTGTTGGATGGCAGAGGCTGCGCCAGTGTTGTGCAGTATCGCATTCAATGGCTTCAGGGACTGTGTGGTTTCCACATAGTCACATACAGTGTTCCCTTACTGTTTGCCGACTCGGTGGTAGGGTAATAGAGCTGTACGCCAGAGTTAGGTGACAGTGGGAAGGCGTTAATCTACCCAAGACCAAGTGATCGATGGCTCGTCTCAGTTGACACGACTATCTTGAACTCGTCTCACAGTTCCTTTAAGTAGGATTTCTGTGAGTCGGGTTCTCTCCGGACTGAACTCGTTAACACCTAGCTGTTTTGTGGAAGGTTTCACTGGTGCAGGTGTGACTTTGATTGGGTAGTAAGTCTCACCTATACAATAACTGGCTTCACTTCTTCCTAGTAAAGTCTAACCCGATAACAATAGACTTTCTGATACATGGGCTCAATAATGAGGCCAGTATAGTTTCTTCCTATAGCGCAAGGTTACAGACAGTATGGCTCGCAAGAAAGCAAAGCACACTCACACTAGAAGAAATAGACCAATCGTTAAGAATAAAGTTTCTCTTTGTACCAACGACTCTTGGGGTGAAGCCGGAACTGGATTGCCATTTACTGAGGGTACATTCTGGTTTGGTAAGCCAAGCCCACAGCCTGTTGATTACAAAGCTATTTGGCGCAATCGCAAGACCAGGGTTAAAGCAGGCGATAACCTGCGAGTTGTCTTGCGAGACGAGGGCATGACCGATGAGCAGATACTGCCACTGATCAACGCATGGTATCGGGATGGACGAATCACCCCAGAGACTTACAGGCGGGCAAGGGATTTCTAATATTCTGGCTTCACGGTATTGACTCCTCAACGTAGGGAATCCTATACTTCTCCCAGTTGGTCAACAGTTCAACCACTAGGGACATCTTATGAATAAGCCCCTCGGTATCAAGGCATACGGCTCGATCCCTCACCTCCCTGGTAGTCGACTCGGTCCAGGCGATCACACCATCAATGAGGGACAGGCTCGTATCTGCTTAGAAAAGTGTCATCCTGATTACGAAGTCGAGGTACAAGTTAAGCTCGATGGTACTTGTGTAAGCGTGGCGAGAGTC
>Ga0209175_10001182_pt1 | contig 13359 bp, 10 predicted proteins | sample JI91814C2DNA_FD_187506 | JGI IMG/M metagenome (GOLD analysis project Ga0209175, IMG submission 187506) | Wastewater effluent complex algal communities from Wisconsin, to seasonally profile nutrient transformation and Carbon sequestration -... | ecosystem: Engineered > WWTP > Effluent > Algae...
GACCAGGACCATCACGGCGTCGTAGCTGTATGGTGAGTAGATCTGGATCTGACCATACTTGCTGGTGAAGTCGGCGAGGAACTTCTGACCATTCGGGAGCTTGTCGGCGGGCAGGCCGGCCTGGGTACAGATCACGCCTTCCGACGCCTCACCGGCAAGCTTTATCAACTCGGGCGAGCAACCACCGTCACCGGTGGTGAACTGCGCCTTGATGCCGAGTTCCTTCATCTGCTTGAGCATCGGACCACCGACCGCGTCCATGCCGCCGAGGAAGATCACGTCGGGCTTGGTGGCCTTGATCTTGGTGAGAATGGCCTTGAAGTCGATGGCCTTGTCGTTGGTGAACTCGCGGGCGACCACTTTCGCACCATTGGCCTTGGCCGCTTTCTCGACCTCGTCCGCCAAGCCCTGCCCGTACGCGGTACGGTCGTCAATGATGGCGATCGTCTTGGCGCCCAGGTCCTTCGCCGCGTAAGTACCGATCACCGACCCCTGCTGGATGTCGTTGGCCATCACGCGAAACGCGGTGTTGAAGCCCTGCTGGGTGTACTTCGGATTGGTGGCCGACGGCGAAATCTGCGGCAAGCCGGCCTGGTTGTAGATCGCGGACGCGGGGATGGTGGTCCCCGAGTTCAAGTGACCGACGACGCCGGCGACCTTGGCGTCCACCAACTTCTGGGCGACGACAGTACCGGTTTTCGGGTCGGCCTGATCGTCCTCCCCGAGGAGTTCGAACTTGACCAGCTTGCCGTCGATGGTGATCTTCTGCGCATTGGCGTCATCAACCGCCAGACGAGCGCCGTTCTCGTTATCCTTGCCGAGGTGGGCGATCGGGCCGGTCAGCGGCGCAACGTGACCAATCCTGACGATCACTTCCGCCGGCGCAGGCGCAGCGGCTGCCGCCACCGGCGCAGCGGCTTTGGGTTCTTCTTTCTTGCCGCAACCAATCAGCGCCACGGACGCGGCCAGAGCTATCAATACACCGGGCATACGCACTTGGTTCATAGGTTTCATCTCCGATATTGTGTTCTTAATGGGCTAGCGAACGGGCGATTGTCCAAGCACATCAGACGCTTGTCAACATGCATATTCTCTTTCAAGATGCATATCGGTTGCCTGGCGGCGGCCAAAAAAAGAAAACCGGCGCTTGGCCGGTTGTCCTTCATGCGACGATCACTTCAAGCTCAAAATCCACTTGGCCAGCTTGTTGGCCTCGTCGGGCGTCACCTTGTTCGGTGGCATCGGCACCGGGCCCCAGTTGCCCTTGCCACCCTTGATGATCTTTTCGGCGAGCATCGGCTCGTCCTTGGCAGTGTACTTGTTGGCGACATCCTTGTAGGACGGACCGACGACCTTCTTGTCGACCTGGTGACAGGTCAGGCAGTTCTTGGACTTGGCCAGTGCCTCATCGGCCTGTACCACACCAGCAGACATCACGCCGGCAGCAGCCAGCAGGCTCACGTAGATCGCTTTCATACACTTACTCCGTTCAGAAAGATGGTTTGGAACGCACCGATATTATTTCAGTTTGGCCCACTTGCAAAGCCTCTTGAGCCAGTCGCTCAAGGCCCTTGCCGCGGGCCGAAGGTGCTACAGAGCATTCAACGCACGGGCCGCGCAAAGCGTTGACCGCAGCACCCGCCACGCCGCCTCCATGACGGCGGGCGGCGAACACGATGGTCCGCCGCCTGCCGACCGCCGCACGGGGCCGGCGCGCAGCACGGGCTCACCGTTTCTTCAGCCGCTCCAGGTCACGCACAGCGCCGGTGGCCGCCGAGGTAGCCATCAGCGCATACGCCTGCAAGGCCTTGGAAACGACCCGCTGGCGCACGCTTGCCGGTTGCCAGGAAGCCTCCCCGCGGTCCTCCATTGCGGCACGGCGCCTGGCCATTTCGCTCTCCGTGATGGCCAGATGAATGCGGCGGCCTGGAATGTCGATCTCAATCACGTCACCCTCTTCGACCAGGGCTATCGCACCGCCCTCAGCCGCCTCCGGCGAAGCGTGCCCGATCGACAGCCCGGAAGTCCCGCCCGAAAAACGGCCATCGGTGAGCAGGGCGCAGGCCTTTCCGAGTCCCTTCGATTTCAGGTAGGAAGTCGGATAGAGCATTTCCTGCATGCCCGGGCCGCCTCTTGGCCCTTCGTAACGAATGACCACAACCTCGCCCGCAATGACCTGGTCGCCAAGAATCGCCTGCACGGCATCGTCCTGGCTTTCGAAAACCCGCGCCTTGCCGGTAAACACCCAGATGCTCTCGTCAACGCCGGCTGTTTTCACGATACAGCCGTCCATCGCCAGATTGCCATAAAGTACGGCCAGGCCACCATCCTGCGAGTACGCGTTCTCCCGGTTGCGAATGCAGCCCTGTGCGCGATCCAGGTCGAGATCCGGATAACGCCTGTTCTGCGAGAAAGCCGTCTGCGTCGGGATGCCGCCGGGCGCAGCCCGGAAAAATTCGCTCAGCGCCGGGTCCTGGTTGCGCATCACGTCCCAGCGGTCGATCGCCTCGCCGAGCGTGCTGGCATGCACCGTCGGCTGCTGGCGATGGATCAATCCGGCGCGATCGAGTTCGCCGAGAATGGCGAAAATTCCGCCGGCACGGTGAACGTCCTCGATATGGTAGTCAGGGGTCGCCGGCGCCACCTTGGCGAGACACGGCACCTTGCGCGAAATACGGTCGATGTCGTCCATGGTGAAGTTCACCCCGCCCTCCTGCGCCGCCGCCAGAATATGCAGCACGGTGTTGGTCGACCCGCCCATCGAGACGTCGAGCGTCATCGCGTTCTCGAAAGCCTCGAAACTGCCTATCGAACGCGGCAGCACCGTGCCATCGTCGCGCTCGTAGTAGCGGCGACAGAGCTCGACGATCTGCCGGCCCGCCTCGAGAAAAAGCCCCTTGCGGTCGGCGTGGGTGGCAAGAACGGTCCCATTCCCGGGCAGGGAAAAGCCGAGCGCCTCGGTCAGACAGTTCATCGAGTTGGCGGTGAACATGCCGGAACACGAGCCGCAGGTCGGACAGGCCGAACGCTCGAAGGAGTCAACCTCCTCGTCTGAGCAATTGCTGTCGCCGCCCTTGACCATCGCGTCAACCAGGTCGATGGCAATCACCTTGCCACCCCAATCTATCTTGCCGGCTTCCATCGGGCCGCCGGAGACGAAGATCGTCGGGATGTTCACCCGCATCGCCGCCATCAGCATCCCCGGGGTTATCTTGTCGCAGTTCGAGATGCACACCATGGCGTCGGCGCAGTGGGCATTGACCATGTATTCGACGGAGTCGGCGATCAGGTCGCGCGAGGGCAGCGAATAGAGCATTCCGTCGTGCCCCATGGCGATGCCATCGTCGATGGCAATGGTGTTGAACTCCTTGGCGATGCCGCCAGCAGCCTCGATCTCGCGGGCCACCAGCTGGCCCATGTCCTTGAGGTGCACGTGGCCGGGGACGAACTGGGTAAACGAATTGACGACGGCGACGATCGGCTTGCCGAAGTCGCCATCCTTCATGCCCGTTGCGCGCCACAGGGCGCGCGCGCCAGCCATGTTGCGACCGTGGGTCGAGGTGCGGGAACGATAGTCAGGCATTGCCAATCTCCAATCCGGAACGCGCCCGGGGGTGGCGCGATATAATGCGGATTCTATCCGAAAGCCTCGGAGTCCTCGTACCGTGTTGACCCATCCCCAGTTCGACCCCGTCGCGCTTTCGCTCGGCCCGCTGAAAGTGCACTGGTACGGACTGATGTACCTGGCAGCCTTCCTGCAGTTCTGGTGCCTGGGTCGTTACCGCATTCTGCATCACGCGCAGCTCTCGGCCAGCGGCTGGACGGTGCGCCAGCTTGACGATCTGCTCTTCTATGGCGTTCTCGGCGTGATCGTCGGCGGTCGTCTGGGCGAGGTTCTCTTCTATCAGCCGGGCTACTACCTCGACCATCCGGCGGAGGTTCTCGCCATCTGGCGGGGTGGCATGTCCTTTCATGGCGGCTTCCTCGGTGTCCTTGTCGCGATGGGGCTGTACGCACGCAAGATCGGCAGGACCTGGTTCGAGATTACGGATTTCATTGCCCCGCTGGTCCCGCTCGGTCTGGCCACCGGACGCATCGGCAACTTCATCAACGGCGAGCTGTGGGGCCGTGTGGCAGACCCGTCGCTGCCCTGGGCGATGGTCTTTCCCTGGGTAGATAACTTGCCACGCCACCCCTCGCAGCTCTATCAGGCGAGCCTCGAAGGCGTGGCGCTGTTCGTGGTGCTTTGGCTGTACTCGACGCGAGCGCGACCACGCGGCGCCGTTTCGGGGGTTTTTCTCATCGGCTACGGCAGCCTGCGCTGGCTTGCCGAGTATTTCCGGTCTCCCGATGATGGTATCCTTGGCTTGTCGTTTACGGTCAGCATGGGGCAGTGGCTGTCGCTGCCGATGATTCTGTGCGGTCTGCTTTTGGTCGTTCTCGCCCATCGCCAACGCATCTGAGTTGGACGCGCCGCCTGCGCGGGACGGAGGAGGAAAAGAATGTCAGAGGGCTTCGTTGTCCGTGGGCTACGCCGGGTGCGCAAGCTGCTCGAGAGTCCCGGCCCACTCGAGCTGGAAGGCAAACACCTGGGACGCGTTCGCGATCTGCTGCGCGAGTGCGCCGGAGGTGTTGGCGGCGAAGTCTCGGTCCGCCAGCGCGCCGCACTGCTCGCCGAAACCTACCAGCACCTCAATGACGACGGCCGCACCACCTTCCTGAGCACGATCGCCAACGACTTCGGCCCCGACCCGGAATCGGTCGCCAAGGCGCACGCCGACTATCAGGCGGCGGTCGGTACCGACCGGCAGTGGACGGCCGAATCGGCCCTGCGCAAGGCCATGCGTTCGTCGCGACTACGCATCCTCACGCAGTTCAACGCCCTGCCGCAGGGTGTCAAGTTTCTCGTTGATCTGCGCGCCGACCTGCTCCGCCTGCTGGACAAGGATCCCGCCCTGCGCTCACTGGACCGAGAGCTCGAGTCCCGCCTGAGCGCCTGGTTCGACGTCGGCTTTCTCGAACTGCAGCGCATCACCTGGAATTCGCCGGCCGCGCTACTGGAGAAGCTGATCCAGTACGAGGCCGTGCATGAAATCCGCTCGTGGAGCGACCTGAAAAACCGACTCGATTCCGATCGCCGCTGCTACGCGTTCTTTCACCCGCGCATGCCGATGGAACCGTTGATCTTTGTCGAGGTGGCGCTGACCGAACACCTCGCTGACAACGTGCAGGCACTCCTCGACGAACATGCGCCGGTATTTGACGCGCAGCGTGCCAGTACAGCGATCTTCTATTCGATCTCCAACACCCAGCCTGGACTGCGTGGCGTGTCGTTCGGCAATTTCCTGCTCAAGCGCGTGGTCGACGATCTGAAGCGCGATTACCCGCGCCTGACCAGCTTTGCGACGCTTTCGCCTCTGCCCACCTTCAGACGCTGGGCCGAGAGCAATCCGGAGGCCTGGGCAAAAGCCTTCACCGATTCGGACCTGGCGAAGATCAAACGGCGGCTGCCACCCGAGCTGGCCCCCGTTACCAGCGCTGGCGATCTTGCATCGCTGCTTTCCGCGCACAACTGGGCGGCTGACGAGCAGTTGTCCAGCGCCCTGCGGAGCGGCCTGACACGCCTCGCCGCGCGCTATCTTCTGGCGGCCCGCAAAGGCGACCAGCCCTATGACCCCGTCGCCCGCTTTCACCTCGGCAACGGTGCGCACATCGAACGCCTCAACTATCTGGCCGATACCTCGTCACGCGGCAGCCATCAGTCCTACGGGATGATGGTGAATTATGTCTACGACCCTGATACCATCGAAGAGAATGTCGAAGCGTTTTCCCGCAGTGGCGAGATTGCAGCAGCCACCGCCATACGTCGCTCTGCTCGCGACTGAAGTCGCGAAGCGAGCGCTTTTTCCCTTCCGCTACAGAGAAAGAAGCCCCTATGAGCCAACGTCCCTTCAAAGTCCTCGGTATCCAGCAAATCGCCATCGGCGCCCCTGACAAGATGAAACTGCGTAAGTTGTGGATCGACATGCTTGGCCTGGAAATCACCGGCAACTTCGTCAGCGAACGCGAGAACGTCGACGAAGACATCGCCGCGATCGGCTCCGGCCCGTTCAAGGTCGAAGTCGACCTGATGCAACCGGTAGACCCGGAAAAGAAACCCGCTGTCCATGTGACGCCACTCAACCACATCGGTCTGTGGATCGACGACCTGCCGAAGGCGGTCGAATGGCTTTCGGCCAACGGCGTGCGCTTCGCACCGGGCGGAATCCGCAAGGGAGCCGCCGGCTTCGACATCACCTTCATGCATCCGAAAGCCAATGACGAGTTCCCGATCGGTGGCGAAGGCGTACTGATCGAAATGGTCCAGGCCCCGCCTGCGGTCATCGACGCCTTCGCCAAACTGGCCTGCTGAGGGCCGGGCGTCATCTAGAGCACCTTTTCCGGCAACTTGTTCGCCGACGCGGGCAAGGCATTCGCGCCGCCGCCGCAGAGAAAGCAGGCCTGAGCACGGCGCCGACCGACACCCCGGACGTCGCGAAAACATTGACGAGCGCCAGCCCAGCTGGCGCTCGTTTTTTGTGCCGAAGCGTCGACCGCAGCGCCACGATACGCAGCGCACGGCTGCGGCCCTCGGGTGAAGGCCTGCCATTGCCCACCGGAGCGGCCGGAAAAACTGCCCGGGTCGCAAGCGTTCTCGGCGCCGAGGCGGCCATCGGGCAACAGGGAATCCACGCTATTTGTAGTTCTCGAATCAAATCGCACGTTTCGTGCGCCACAATGTTCATCTCTGCAGAAAAATGCATGATAATTGCCGGCCGCGGCCCATTCAGGCGCAACGAGGAAATGAAACATGCCAGCAATTCAAGATCGCGTTGAATTGTCCGATCTTCAGGGCAACGAGAACCTGGTCGCCGCTTGCTCCTGCAGTGGGCCGGCATCGGCACTCGGCGCGGTCTCCCGGCGTCGCGTTCGTACCTGGAGCCTTGATCCGCTCACCCACACCATGTGGAACGTAGTGGACGCAGCCGTTCGCGCCGCCCGAGATTGTCCGGTTGCAGCGTCACCAGCAAGGGAATACAGCATTTCCATAAACTGCCGCGCCCTTGCCAGGAAACACTTTCAACCCCTATCCGCTTTTTAGCCACACCAAGGAGGCATCAATGAGTGAAGTCAATACCGAGCAAACAGAGGTCGCACCCGCGAGCGATCTAGCCGACACCAAAGGCGTGACCGTGGAACAGGCCGCGCCTCCGGCAAGCCCCCCGGCCAAGGCCGCAGCAAAGCCAGCGGCGAAGGTGCCCGTCAAAAAAGAAGAAGCCAAGAAGGCGCCGGAAAAGGCTAAGGAGGAGAAAGCAGTGAAGACAGCCAAAGCAAAGCCCGCCGCGCAGAAGCCCGAGCCAGCCGCTGCGGCGACCAAGGAAGTGGAAAGTGTCAAGAGCGCGCGCAAGACGCCGCTGAAGACGAAGCACTACGAGAAAGCCCTGGCGAAGCTGCAGGTCGAACTCGTCAAGCTGCAGGAATGGATCAAGTTCAAGAAGCTGAAAGTCGTCGTCCTGTTCGAAGGACGCGACGCCGCCGGCAAGGGCGGTACGATCAAGCGCATCACCGAAAGCCTCAGCCCACGGGTCACCCGTGTCGCCGCTCTGCCGGCGCCGACCGACCGGGAAACCGGCCAGTGGTATTTCCAGCGCTACGTGCAGCACCTTCCCGCCGGCGGCGAAATGGTGCTCTTCGACCGCAGCTGGTACAACCGGGCGGGCGTCGAACGGGTGATGGGCTTCTGCACCGACGAGGAATACCGTGAGTTTCTGCGCAGCTGCCCGGAGTTCGAACGTATGCTCGTGCGCAGCGGCATCATCCTCATCAAGTACTGGTTCTCGGTCAGCAACGAAGAGCAGGAGCGCCGTTTCCAGAAACGCATTTTCCATCCGGAAAAGCACTGGAAGCTCAGCCCGATGGACCTGCAATCGCGCGCGCGCTGGGTCGAGTACTCGCGCGCCAAGGACAATATGTTCGCGCACACCGACATCAAGCAGGCGCCCTGGTACGTCGTCGATGGCGACGACAAGAAGCGCGCCCGCCTGAACGTGATCACGCACCTGCTGAACATGATCGACTACGAGGATCTCACCCCCGAGCCAATCGTCCTGCCGCCCCGACAGGAAGAAATTGGCTACGTACGCCCGCCGATGTCGGATCAGACTTTCATTCCCGAAGTGTATTGACCTCCTGAGGTCGGGCATCCTGACCAAGCCGCTCAGGATTGCCTGCATCCGGCCCGCCGCTGACGAGCGGCGCGGCAATCGCAAAAAACCCCGCTACGGCGGGGTTTTTCTCGTCACACCGGTCGCGGCGCTAGCCCATTGATGACCGCCAGCCCCCGGTCCGGCTTCGCGGAACTTACTTGTAATAGCCGACCGCGCAGACCTGGTCGCCGACCTTGGTCACGTAGACCACCTTGTTCACCGGATCGGTCTGGCCGGGACGTGGCCACATGTACGAAACCTCGACGATCACGCCGTCCTTGGCGGCAGCGTAGACCTCGACGCCCAACGGCTTGCCGGCCTTGTCCTTGAGGTCTTTCAGGCTCTTGCCGACAAGGGACGGATGGGCGGTGAAGTTTCCGTCAGGCCCGCCGCAATAGGGGTAAAGGTCCCGGTCCTTGAAACCGCCCTCGCCCTTGGTAAACATCGCGAGCGCCTGAGCCTTGTCGGCATTCACCGCGGCAACCGCTTTTTGGAGCATGGCCTTGGCTTCGGCGGGAGTACCGTATTCTGCTGCCCATGCGGCACCAGCGGAGGAGAAGACTGCTACTGCTGAGGCTATGGCTAGTTGACGTAACATCGAAACTCTCCTTATCAAGTTCAAGTTATCAGACAACAACAACGACTTGCGAAAGTAGCGCGGGTGAGGGGCAAAGCCACTCACCCAGCATGGTAGATCAAATAGCGGCGAAGGATGGCAAGAATTGGCCGAGCGCGGCGGGCATGCTTTCTTGCCCATTGTCGTAGCGGCTGCCTATCATCGGTGGCTGATCACCCGGGAAGGCCACGACCAGAATGCCCCTGCACATTGAAACCCCGCTCATCGAATCGCGCTCGCTGAGCAGCGCTGGCCATTGTTCCGTCTGGCTCAAGCTGGAAGCGCTGCAGCCACCCGGATCGTTCAAGATTCGCGGCATCGGTGCGGCCTGCGAGGAGTACAGCCGACGAGGCGCGCGGCGCTTCGTGTCCTCATCCGGCGGCAATGCCGGCCTGGCGGTTGCCTATGCGGGCCGCCGCCTGGCGACCCCGGTCACCGTGGTGGTGCCGGAAACCACTTCCGCGAGAGCCAGGGAGCTCCTACGGCAGGAGGCTGCCGAGATCATCGTCCACGGCGCCTCCTGGCACGAAGCCAATGTCCTGGCGCTGTCGATGATCGAGGAATCGGACGCCTTTCTCCACCCCTTCGACGACCCCCTGCTGTGGCACGGCCATGCCACCATGGTCGACGAGCTTGCGCGCTCGATGCCCGCTCCCGATGCCGTGGTCCTCTCGGTTGGCGGCGGCGGCCTGCTCTGCGGGGTCATCGAAGGCCTGCATCGCAACGGTCTCGGGCGGGTCCCGGTGATCGCCGTCGAGACCGCCGGCGCGGCGTCGTTCAATCGCTCGCTACTGGCCGGTCAAAGGGTCGAACTCGAAGCCATCAGCAGCGTCGCCACGTCTCTCGGCGCCAAACGCGTTTGCGAGCGCGCGTTTCAATGGTCGACAGAGCACCCGATCCACAGCGTCGTCGTCTCCGACCACGCTGCGCTCGACGCCTGCGAGCGCTTTCTCGCCGACCACCGGCTGCTCGTCGAGCCAGCTTGTGGCGCCGGCCTGGCGCTGGCTTATGCAGGCTCGCCAGTACTTGCCGGCTTTGCCAGAGTGGCATTCATCGTCTGCGGCGGCGCGACGGCGACCATCGATCAGATCCGGGAATGGTCGGCGAACGCAGCTGAGGAGCAGGAAGACCTATAATCGGCTGCTGCGGCCTGTCCGGGCAGGGCCGCCGGCCTTCCCCCGACCGCCCTCCTCAACGGAAGAGCATCAACACATGAGTTTGCTGGATTCAATGGATACGACCGCCACCGAAACCGACAAGGACCTTCCCCTGCGCGAGGACATCCGGCTGCTCGGCCGAATTCTCGGCGACACGGTCGGTCAGCAGGAGGGTGGCGAGGTCTTCGATGTCGTCGAACGCATCCGCCAGAACTCGGTGCGCTTCGCTCGCGATCTCGACGAAGGCGCCCGCGCCGAGCTGGAGAAAATCCTCGCCGAACTGCCACGCGATACGATGCTGGCCGTCATCCGCTCGTTCACCTATTTCCTGCATCTCGCCAACATCGCCGAGGACGAGCACCACGTCCGCCGCCGCCGAGCGCACGAGATGATCGGCTCGCCGGCACGCGACGGCAGCCTGGAACTGGCGCTGACGCGGCTGCAGGCCGCCGGCGTCAGCGGCGAAGGGCTGCGCGCCTGCCTCGAACAGGCGTTGATCTCGCCGGTGCTCACCGCGCATCCGACCGAAGTCAGTCGCAAGAGCATCCTCTTCTGTCAACACGAGGTCAGGGGCCTGCTCGACGACCGCGACCGGCAACGCCTGACGCCGGGCGAACTCGCCGACAACGAGGTCGCGCTGCGCCGTGCCGTGCTGACGCTGTGGCGGACGCGCATGGTGCGTTCGACGCGCCTGGCGGTGATCGACGAGGTGAAGAACGGGATCAGCTATTTCGACGAGACTTTTTTCGTCGAGCTGCCCCGCCTCTACTGCCAGTTCGAAGACCAGCTCAGGCAGGCCTTCCCTGGCCAGCGCTGGGCGCTGCCCAACTTTTTCCGCGTCGGCTCGTGGATCGGTGGCGACCGCGACGGCAATCCCTTCGTCACCGCCGAAGTGCTGCGTGAAAGCGTGCGCCGGCAGTCGATCGCCGCTTTCGACTTCTATCTCGGCGAAATCCACGCGCTCGGTCGCGAGCTGCCGCTGTCGCATACCCTGGTCGATGTCTCCGAGGCCCTCGCAGCGCTCGCCGAAGCTTCGCCGGATAGCGCGCCGCAGCGCCTCGACGAGCCCTACCGGCGGGCGCTGACGGGCATCTACGCGCGCCTGGCGGCAACCTCCAGCACGCTCGACCAGCACGAATCGCCGGAGCACGCCGTCGGTGTCGCCGACGCCTACGCGACACCCGAAGAGATCGTCGCCGACCTGCAGGTATTGGTCGATTCGCTGATCGCCAACGGCGCCGAACTGATCGCCGCTGGCCGCCTGCGCAGCCTGGTGCGGGCCATCGGCGTCTTCGGCTTTCATCTGGCACCGATCGATCTGCGCCAGAATTCCGAGGTGCACGCGCGCACGGTCGGCGAATTGCTGGCGCGGACACAGCGCTGCGCCGACTACTCCGCTCTCGACGAGCCGGCACGGATCGCCCTGCTGAGCGACGAAATTGCCAGCCCGCGGCCGCTCTACTCGCCGTACATCGACTACTCGCCCGAAACGCGCGGCGAACTGGCGATCTTCTTCGCCGCTCGCGAGTTGCGCCAGCGCTACGGCGCCACCGCCTTGCCGAACTGCATCATCTCGAAAACCGACGGCGTCTCCGATCTCCTCGAAGTCGCCCTGCTGCTCAAGGAAGCCGGCCTGCTGGTGCCCGGCGAGGCGCCGCAACTGGCACTGAACATCATCCCGCTGTTCGAAACCATTGACGACCTGCAGCGCGCACCGGCAGTGATGCAACAACTCTTCGCACTGCCCGCCTACCGCGCGCTGGTCGCCGCGCGCGGCGACGAACACGAGGTCATGCTCGGCTATTCGGACAGCAACAAGGACGGCGGCTTCCTGACCTCCGGCTGGGAACTGTACAAGGCCGAAATCGGCCTGACCGCGACCTTTGCCGAGCACGCCATCCGCCTGCGCCTGTTCCACGGCCGTGGCGGCAGCGTCGGGCGTGGCGGCGGGCCGAGCTACGACGCCATCCTGGCGCAACCGCCGGGAGCCGTCGCCGGCCAGATCCGGATCACCGAGCAGGGCGAAGTGATCGCCTCGAAGTACGCCAACCCGGAAGTCGGCCGCCGCAACCTCGAAATTCTCGCCGCCGCGACGCTCGAAGAAACCTTGCTCGGGATCGACCGCGACGACCTGCCGACCGCCGCTTTCCATCAGGCCATGGAAGAGCTCTCGACGTTGGCGTTCCAGGCCTACCGCCAGCTCGTTTATGAAACGCCCGGCTTCACCCGCTACTTCCGTGAATCGACGCCGATCCTCGAAATCGCGACGCTGAACATCGGCAGCCGACCGGCCGCGCGCACCGCCTCCGACCGAATCGAAGACCTGCGCGCGATTCCCTGGGTCTTCTCCTGGGCGCAATGCCGGCTGATGCTGCCCGGCTGGTACGGCTTCGGCAGCGCCGTCAAGCGCTGGCGCGCGCAGCGCCCCGACGCCCTGCCACTGCTGCAGGAGATGCACCGCGACTGGCCCTTCTTCCGCACCCTGCTGTCGAACATGGACATGGTGCTCGCCAAGTCCGACCTGGCCATCGCCTCGCGTTACGCCGAGCTGGTCAGCGATGCCGAATTGCGCAGCAGCATCTTCGCGCGCATCAGCGAGGAATGGCAGGCCACGCGCGAAGCACTGCTGGCCATCAACGGCCAGGACGAACTGCTCGCCGACAACCCGCTGCTGCAACGCTCGATGCGCAACCGCTTTCCGTACATCGACCTGCTCAACCACCTGCAGGTCGAGCTCCTGCACCGCCTGCGCGCCGGCGACGACGACATCCGCCTCAAGCGCGGCAGCCTGATCACCATCAACGGTATCGCCGCCGGACTGCGCAACAGCGGCTGAGCCGGCGCAGCGGTGGGCGCTGGCGCGACCTCGCACGCGCCGCGCTCCGCGCAACCGGGATTTTTCGCCGCCGCGTCTTTACCTGTCTTTGCAAACGGCGACGGCAGTTAACCTGGCAGTGGCGATAATGTCGGCCTGATGTCCACGAACGCCATCGCTGTCCGAGCTTGACAGCGGCCCGACCAGCCAGCAGCGGGCCAGGACGCCAGGCAACCGGCAAGAGCCCTGGCCGCGGCACAAGGCCTTTGCCAACGACCGCCGCGCAGCCGCCCAACGCCAGTCCCCCTGAAAACCGATCCTCTCACCGATGCCCACCCCGACCCCCTCCCCGCCTTTCGCCGCCTCCAGCGCCAGGATTCGCCTGCTTCTCATCCTGATCGCCGCCGTACTCGTGCTCGGCGGCGCTTTCGCGGCCTTCCATTTCGCTTCTCGCGGCGCCGACGGCGCCAGGAGCAGCGACGCCAAAGCGGCCACCGCGACGCCTCCGACAAGACGTACCGCGCT
>Ga0209175_10001184_pt1 | contig 13348 bp, 10 predicted proteins | sample JI91814C2DNA_FD_187506 | JGI IMG/M metagenome (GOLD analysis project Ga0209175, IMG submission 187506) | Wastewater effluent complex algal communities from Wisconsin, to seasonally profile nutrient transformation and Carbon sequestration -... | ecosystem: Engineered > WWTP > Effluent > Algae...
TCGGAGTTGAAGATCTTGCTCGCTGTGAGTAACTGAGCATGTACCTCTAATCCAATTACTACTCTATATTTTTCTTTTACAGTCATGTGGAGAGTCCACGGCCCACTGTCGACAGTCGACTGTAGGCCGTGGACTATTTAATCAATTCCTTCGCCTTCACTAAAACCTTATCCAATCCATTCAAATTCTTCCCGCCTGCGGTAGCAAAAAATGGCTGACCACCGCCACCCCCGTCAATTTCCTTCGCAAGCTCTTTTACCATGTTGCCCGCATGATACTTGTTTGTCTTTGCAAGCTCCTCCCCGATCATCACGGAAACCTGTGGCTTACCATCAACTTCGGCAGCCAGTACAAGCAACAGATCACTGAACTGATTGCGTAATCCGTAAGCTATACTCTTTAACGCATCACCGCCAGGCACAGAGACTTTTTCAATGATTAATGTATACCCATCTGATTTAACCGCCTTTGCTGCAAGCTGATCTTTAATCAGGTTTGCTTTCTCCTGGTTAACCGTTTCAAATTTTTTCTCCAGCTGATTCTTTTCTTCCAGCAGGTTCTTGGTTGCCAGCAAGACATCCTTTGGATTTTTTAACAGTTCCTTGATTTGATCGAGGAGTTTTTGATTATCGTTCACAAATCTCTCCGCTTCATCGGCTGTGATCGCTTCAATCCTGCGAACACCTGCAGCAACTGAGCTTTCAGAAATGATCTTAAACAATCCGATTTGGCCCGTTGCCTGCACGTGCGTCCCTCCACAAAGTTCAACGGAGAACTTGGGATCAAAGGTGATCACACGAACGAAATCGCCATATTTTTCACCGAAAAGGGCCATCGCTCCAAGCTTTTTAGCGTCTTCGATAGGCACGCTTCGTTTCTCATCGAGATGAATGTTCTCGCGGACTTTCCGATTAACAATGTCTTCTACTTGCTGCAGTTCTTCCGCTGTCATCGCTGCGAAATGCGAGAAGTCGAATCGGAGGACTTTATCGTTAACCAGTGAACCCTTCTGTTCAACATGCTTACCAAGTACTTGTCGTAACGCAGCATGAAGTAAATGTGTAGCCGAGTGATTATCCATACTCAGTTGACGCTTATTCTTATCCACAGTCGCAACAAAAGTTGCACTCATGTTTTCAGGCAATGCGTCCGCAAAGTGAACAATGAGCTCGTTCTCTTTTTTTGTATCCGTGATATATATTTTCTCGTTCGCGCTTTCGATGTATCCTGTATCACCCACCTGACCACCGCTTTCTGCATAGAACGGAGTTTTATCAAACACTAATTGAAATAGCTCTTTGTTCTTTTGTTTCAGTCTGCGGTACTTGATGATCTTAACTTCACTTTCGAGATTATCGTAACCAATAAATTCAGACTTAGCGTCTTTACCTATCAAGATCCAATCACCGGTTTCTTTTGTTGCATCAGTTTTAGAACGATTCTTTTGTTCCTGAAGCAAACTATTGAATCTCGCCATATCAACTTCAAGACCAACTTCTCTTGCAATTAATTGAGTTAGATCAATCGGAAAACCATGAGTATCATAAAGTATAAATGCAGTATCACCAGCAAGTAGCTTATCATCGTAATGAAATGATTCAATCCCAAACAAAGCCAATTTCTGTAATAAGAGGGGATTAGCATTGGAAGCAACTTCTTGAGGTCGAAGTGTAAAAAATTCTACCTTTCTAACACGTTCCTCATCGGACAAAGAAATTGCCAATGTACTAACGTTGGATTGCGAGAGAGACAAATTAATAGCAAATCGATCGTCATCGAAATAGAAGTCAATATGAAAATTTGAATCATCAATAGTTCGATATTTAATTAGCTTCCTATCAAACATATTCTTCAACGAGGACCTGACTCTTCGAATTAGGAAATGTTCAAATGCTAACATTCCATTCTCGATCGTTCGTAAGAAAGACTTCTCCTCCTCAAAAATTACTTTACCCACGTAATCTTTTTGTGATTCTAATTCAGGAAAAACGTTTTTAAGCTGTCCTGCCAGAACCGGAACTAACTTGTACATGAAGGGTTCTTTGAAGTTCAGGAATGTAAATCCGTAGCGAACTGCTCTGCGCAAAATTCTTCTGATCACATAACCCGCGCCAGTGTTTGATGGCAATTGACCATCGCAAATCGCAAACGAAACCGCACGAATGTGATCAGCCATCACACGCAATGCAATGTCTGTCTTCTCATCCTGCTTATACCTCACTCCCGCAGCATCGGCAATGAAATTGATTAGCGGAGAAAATACATCCGTATCGTAATTCGAAGTCTTCTTTTGAATTGCCATGCACAGGCGCTCGAAGCCCATACCGGTATCAACGTGTTGTGCGGGTAGTTTTTCTAACGAACCATCAGCCTTACGGTTGAATTCCATGAACACGAGGTTCCATATCTCCACCACCTGCGGGTGATCGCTGTTTACAAACTCTTTACCGGGCTTCTTTTTAATTTCATCATCCGAACGTAAGTCGATGTGAATTTCGGAACACGGACCACATGGCCCGCTTTCACCCATCTCCCAGAAGTTATCTTTCTTACTTCCGTGAAGAATGTGATCGGGATCGATTAACGCTTTCCACAATTCCTTTGCTTCTTCATCTACCGGAAGGTTGTCACCTTTATCGCCACCAAAAACAGTAACGTATAATTTATCTTTCGGGAGCTTGTAGACTTCAGTCAATAATTCCCAAGCCCATGCGATCGCATCTTTCTTAAAGTAATCGCCAAAGCTCCAGTTGCCGAGCATCTCGAACATGGTGTGGTGATATGTATCGATGCCCACCTCTTCCAGATCGTTATGCTTACCGCTTACCCGGAGACATTTTTGAGTATCCGCAATGCGGTTGATTTTAGGTGTGGCATTGCCCAGGAAATAATCCTTGAACTGCACCATACCGGAGTTGGTGAAGAGCAAGGTTGGATCGTTCTTCAGCACAAGCGGGGCTGAAGGCACGATCTGGTGGCCCTTTTTCTCAAAAAACTCTAAAAACAACCTCCTTATTTCAGCCGATTCCATCAATTCCCGAACGTTAACTTTTTGTGATTTTTCGTATCTTTACACCTTCGTCCAATAGTGGTAGCTATCGAACAGGGATGAACGGGCAAAAATAACTGCCCGGGGGTGAGATTTCGCAGATTTCGCAGATTTTTTTAAACCTAACATGGGCCTATCGAAGTACTACTACAATCCTGAAACATGCCGGTATGAACCCAGAAAAACTGCTTACGGCAGCATTCTCGGTTATGCTGTCCTGTTTGCCGTTTCAACGGTGCTCATCTTCACGGGGATATTATTCCTGCACAGCAAGCTATTTCTTACCGAACGCGGCAAAGAGCTGAAGAAAGAAAACAAGACATTTGAAAAACACTTCGCTTCCCTGCAAGGTCAGGCATCTGTTGTGGAAGGGTCAATTGACAACCTCAAAGAAAAAAATGCAGCCTTGCACGAAAAGCTCTTTGAGACACCGCTAGAGCAGATAAAACAAGAGCCTTCTACCAAAGCAGATTTATTGTTGGCTGACGCTGAAACGTTCAGTAAGGAGCTTGAAGCGCTCAACAAAAAGGCTTCATCAATTACCCGGACCGCGGTGAGTCATAACACAGAAATTGCTGATTATTCAATCCGCGAGCGGGATAAAGTATTTCTGCTGTCTGTTCCGTCCATTCAACCAGTGGAAAATTCAGAAAATGCCAAACTAGTATCCGGCTTTGGCGTACGCATCAATCCATTTCACAAAGGAAACTATAATCATCCCGGTGTTGATTTTACTGCAGCACGCGGAACAGCAGTTGTTGCAACCGGTGGCGGTCGAGTGATCAAAGCTATAAAAGGTTCATCGCTCCAGGCTGGATACGGAAACTATGTTGACATAGAACACGGTAATGGATTAATCACCCGCTACGCACACCTGGATGATGTTACGGTGCGGGCCGGACAAAACGTTGATAAGGGATTTACCATCGGTACAGTAGGTATGAGTGGCGGCTCGGTTGCTCCGCATGTGCATTACGAGATTATCCGCAAAGGTGATCAGGTAGACCCTGTTCCCTACATGCTTGAAGGCTTAACCAGCGACCAGCATATTGAATTACAAAAGCTTGGCGCGAAAAAGAATCAATCACTCGATTAGAACGTGAGGAGAAGAACGTTTATATATAACCCGCAAACCTGCCAGTATGAACCGGTATACCTTACCGGAAGCAAGCTGATGCGTAAGCTGGGTATATTCTTCTCGCTTTCGCTGATTACGGCCATAGGGTTATTCTTTTGGTATATTGATCGTTTCACACCGATTGAAGAGCAGTATTTAACCGATGAGAACTACACGCTTCGCGCAGAATGGAATTCACTTGAAGAGCGGATCGATAACGCTGATCAAAATCTCGATGAGCTCATCAGTCAGGATGATCATAACTACCGGGTAATTCTTGATCTTCAGCCGCTGAGCGCAACGGAACGATATGCCGGTACCGGTGGTGCTATGCCGCCTTATATGGCTGAAGTTGAAGAATATGATCTGATCGCGGATACGTACAAACGGTTTGAGAAACTAAAGCATCAGCTTGACGTTGAGCAGCAGTCTTACGAAGAACTGAATAAAACTGCAGACCGCAAGCTGGCCATGTGGGCCTCGCGTCCTGCTATTCAGCCCATTGATAACAAAGACCTGACACGTCTTCATACCATTTTCGGAATGCGCTTCCATCCGTTGTTAGGCTATGTTCGCCCGCACAAAGGACTGGACTTCACAGCACCTCATGGAACACCTGTTTACGCAACGGGGGACGGTCGGGTCGATAATTCGTATTATTCGTCAAGTTTTGGTAACGTGGTTTACCTGAACCATGGCTTTGGATTTGAAACCCGGTACGCACACCTGTCGAAGTACATCGTAATGCCCGGAGATAAGGTTAAGCGCGGCCAGATTATCGGGTATGTCGGTAATACCGGAACATCCGTATCGGATCATTTACACTACGAGGTGTTGTTTAATAATGAGCACATTAACCCGATCAACTTCTTCCAACGCGATTTAAGCAATCAGGAATACGAAAAACTGATCGTGCAGGGCGAGAAGGAGATTATTTCTCTCGATTAGGTTGTGTCAGCCTGAGCCTGTCGAAGGCTTAGGTATTTCAAAGCAGGTTTCGACAAGCTCAACCTGACAGAAATTGGGTATTCTTCTGATATTTTTATTTTTGCCGCTTATAACCACTCCATGCGCAGTCTCCTTTCTATTTTCCTTTCCTTTTGTTTTCTAGTTTCTTTCTCACAGACGATTAGACAAAAAGATACGCTGGTTTCAAAAAAAGATACGGTAACCGTTATCGGTGTGGGTGATATTATGATGGGCAGCAATTATCCCCTGCCGGTTTTACCTCCCAATGATGGGGCTTTGCTGATGAAAGAAGTTGAAAACATTTTGCGCAACGCGGACGTAACGTTTGGCAATCTCGAAGGCGTGTTATTGAATGAAGGTGGCAACGTTAAAACCTGTAAGGACCCAAAAGTTTGTTACGCATTCAGAAGCCCGGAAAAGTATGTTCAGAATCTGGTAAACGCAGGCTTTGATGTGATGAGCATCGCGAACAATCATGCGGGAGATTTTGGAGATACCGGTCGCAAAACCACAATTAAAACATTAGAAGAAGCAGGCTTGTATCACACCGGGCAGCTTCCCAGGCGTTACGTTACCTTCGAAAAAGATGGAATTAAATATGGGGTGGCAGCTTTCTCTCCCAACAGCAACTGCATCAGTGTCAATTATTTACAGGATGCAAAAGCGATTGTTCAGGAACTCGATTCGATGGTTGATATTGTTATTGTTTCCTTCCATGGCGGAGCTGAGGGAGGTCAATATCAGAATGTTCCGCGCAGGCATGAAATCTTTCACGGAGAAGATCGCGGGGATGTTTACAAGTTTTCGCACATGCTGATTGATGCCGGAGCTGACATAATCTTTGGACACGGGCCACATGTTACGCGGGCCGTAGAAGTGTATAAGAACCGATTCATAGCCTATAGCCTTGGTAATTTCTGCACGTATGGTGGTATTAATGTAGCAGGCATAAACGGGTGGGCTCCGATTATTAAAGTTTATACTAATTCTAAAGGCAATTTTATCAAAGCGCAGATCACGCCTACGTACCAAATCTCGCGCGACAGGGTGAAAATCGACATCGCTAACCGCGTGATTACCAAGATACAGGAGCTTACAAAAAAAGATTTCCCTGAAGTGCCGGTTCGCATTGATGATAAAGGATTAATTACTTACCTTGCTCAACAAGATGGCTTATAAAGAAAAAGAAATCGAAAAGCTCTACTACTCTATCGGAGAAGTAGCAGAACAGTTCAACGTAGCACCTTCGCTCATCCGTTTCTGGGAATCTGAATTCGATCTTATCAAGCCAAAAAAGAATCGCAAAGGCAATCGCCAGTTTACCAAGGAGGACATCGATAGTGTAAGAACGATCTATCACCTCGTAAAAGAGAAAGGCTTCACCTTACAGGGCGCCAAAGAGATGCTCCGCAACACCGACAACTCCGTTAAGGACAAAATCGAGCTCATCGACTCGTTAAAATCCGTTCGCAGGTTCCTGGTAGAGCTTCGTGACAAGATTAACTAATCTTTTAATTCGCTGATTTGACAATTCGTTGATTCGTTCATGAATCGACAGTGACAACTACTGTCCCGATCTTAATGATGGCTTCCTAAAGTCAGGTGCTTTGGATACCTTCATTACCGAATCAAATCATCAACGAATCATCGAATTAAAAAGTGGATCAGAACCGCCTCTCCCTCCTCGCTCTGCATTTTATTGATGGTGTTGGCGATTACCTGATCAAGCAGGTTATCAGCTATACAGGTTCAGCCGAGAAAGTTTTTAAAACTCCGAAAGGAAAGTTATTGCAAATCCCGGGGGTGGGTGAAGTTTCTGCAAAAGCAATCCTAAACGGAAAACCTTTTCAACAAGCCGAGAAAGAATTACTGAAAGCCGAAAAAGAGTCCGTTGAACTTGTCTTTTATATGGATAAGAAATATCCATCCAGGCTAAAGAACATTCCCGATGCACCCTCAATCCTATACCTCAAAGGCAATATCGATTTTGAGAATCCCAAGGCGGTCGCCATCGTAGGCACACGGCAGGCTACTTCGTACGGTAAAGAACGCGTGGAGGAAATCATTAAAGATCTGATTCCCCATAACCCGTTAATCGTAAGCGGGCTCGCGTACGGCATTGATATTCACGCACACAAGCAAGCCATAAAGCATGAATTGGCTACCATCGGGATTATGGGCAGCGGCATAGATGTAATCTACCCGGCTGCGCATAAAGACACCGCAAAGAAAATGCAGGAACATGGCGGACTGGTAACTGAAAACTCCTTCGGAACAAAGCCTGATGCCCATAACTTTCCGCAGCGAAATCGCATTATTGCTGGGTTATGCGATGCATTGATCGTAGTGGAGGCCGCTGAAAAAGGTGGAGCACTGATTACGGCTGAAATTGCAAACAGTTATAATAAGGATGTATTTGCCTGCCCAGGAAGCATTGGTGAAACGTATTCGGCCGGGTGCAATACCCTGATCAAATCAAATAAGGCGCACCTACTCATGTCTGTAAAAGATGTTGAATATATTATGGGTTGGGATGCTGCGAAGCCTCAGAAGAAATCTAAGATTTCTATTTCGCTCGCGAATTATGAGGAGAATGAACAAACGGTACTTAAAATCATGATCGAGAAAAAAGCCAACGTTTTGATTGACGAGCTCAGCTGGAAAGCAAACCTGCCGGTAAGTCAGCTTGCATCTGTTTTATTAGGACTTGAGTTTAAAGGTGTGGTGAAATCCATGCCAGGGAAGCAATACAAGGTAACGGGTAGTTAGTGCGGAAACACTTCATCAGCTATACGCATAGCTTTTGCAAACTCCTCCTCGTTGATCCCGGTGCTTACCGCATGCTCTTTTAGATAAGACAAAATTAATTCTGTAGCCAGGTTGCCTGTTAGTTCATCTGTTGCCATTGGGCAGCCGCCAAAGCCTTTTATGGCTCCGTCAAATCGCTTGCAACCAGCTTCATACGCGGCCTTGATTTTCTCACCTGCAGTTTGAGGTGTTGAATGCAGGTGCGCACCCAACTCGATATCCTTAAACTTTCCGGATACAGATTCAAACAGGTATTTGATCTGTTCCGGAGTTGAAACTCCGATGGTATCTGCAAGCGAAATAATCTTTACGCCCAGGGTGTTGAGAATATCCACAAACTGCTCAACCAATTTTACACTGTACGGATCATTGTACGGATTGCCGAACCCCATGCTTATATACACTACCTGCTGCTTACCTGTTGACTCACAAATTGCTTGGATCTCAGATAAAGTGTTCAGTGCTTCGCTGATTGACTTATTTGTATTGCGCTGTTGAAAAGTCTCTGAAATCGACAACGGAAAGCCCAGGTAATTAATAGCCTTCTGCTGTGCAGCCTCTTCAGCACCGCGTGTATTAGCAACAATGGCCAGCAGCTTGGATTTTGTCTGCGAAAGATCAAGTCCGGCCAGCACTTCCTTTGTATCGCGCATTTGCGGAATTGCCTTCGCAGATACAAAGCTGCCGAAATCAATCGTATCAAATCCCACCTTTAGCAACTGATTGATGTATAGGATTTTCTTTTCGGTAACAATAAATTCATCCATGCCTTGCATGGCATCACGCGGACATTCAATAATTTTCATAGTTCGTAGATGAGGTAAACATCGGTAAAAGAAAATAAATTGCCGATAGACGTTTATAAATGCAACTTATCTGTAAAAACGATATATTTTACTTTTTATAAAGGATATAGCAACAATTACCTATTTCCCCTATGCCGCTTACCCCACATTCAGGTCCATTAGGCAGACGAGGCGCTGCGCATTTGCTCAGGCGTGCCACATACGGACCGACTATCGCGCAGATCAAAACATTCTCGGGACTCACTGCTGCCCAGGCAATTCAACAGCTTTATCACCAAGCCTTACCGGATGCTCCGCCACCCGTAGACCCCGACAATAATGATGACCCCTGGGTTATTACCGGAAATACTGCTACCGATAAGATGGAGTTTGAATATCAGGAGCATTTTAAACAATGGTTTATCGGACAAATGATGAGTGCCGGAGTTCCCGCTGCACAATCCCTTGCCTACTCTGCACGCGAGAAGCTCGTATTCTTTATTCACTCCCATTTAACCGCCATCACTGAAAAGATTGGCAGCAGCAGGGCACTATATTATCAAAATCAGCTGTTCAGGTTATACGCGCTGGATGATGTACCGTCTCCCGTAGTACCGGCTGACAAACTCAACTTTAAAGAACTCACCAAGAAAATTTGTGTTGACAATGCGATGCTCAATTTGTTGGATGGGACCATTAACATTAGGGGTGGTAACGAGAACTTCGGGAGAGAGTTATTAGAACTCTATACGATAGGCCGCGGACTGGAAGGTGAAGATGTTATTGCGGGCCTGGAGCAAGGTGATTATTTTTATTACACGGAAGCCGATGTTCAGGCAGCAGCTAAGATTTTCTCCGGCTTTGAGTTTGACAATAGCTTTGGAACAACTGATGCTGTAAACAATATTGACCCCGATACGCTGCTTCCGCGGGGAAAAGTGAGAGGAACTGTTGCAAATGCCTCGGCACACGATAATAATCCCAAACAATTCAGTGAACGATTCGGCAATGCGGTGATTGAGCCTGACCCATTATTGGTAAGCGGTACCAATGCCACACAAGCGAGTGCACTCGATGAGATCAGTCGGTTTATCGATCTGATTTATGACCAGGAGGAAACCGCCAAAAATATTTGCCGGAAAATCTACCGGTTCTTCATGTACCATGAGATAACCGTTGCCCTTAGTGATGACATTATTACGCAAATGGCAAACACGTTTCGCACAAATGATTTTAAGGTCCAACCTGTAATTGAAGAGTTGTTAAGCAGCCAGCATTTTTACAACAATAATTCAGCACCCTATACCGATGATGCGTTTGGAGGAATTATCAAATCTCCGCTTGAAGTTATTCTTGGCACGAATCGTTTTTTTGGGATTCAGTTTCCGGATATGACTACGAGTTCTGCGGACTTTTACGCACAAGCCGGTGAGGTGGTCACCGAAATGAAAACGATGGGAATGGATTTCTATCAGCCCTTTGACGTAGCAGGTTACGATGCATATCATCAGTTTCCGATTTATCACCGCAGTTGGATTACAGTTAATAATCTCACGAACCGCTATAACTTTATTAATGGATTCCTACCCGGTATTGAGCTTTACCAGTTCATCCGGGACAACATTGACTTTGCCGAAGCTTCGGATGCACGCAGGCTTGTTATTGACCTCGCCTCTTTTGTTCTACCCCGCACAGAAAATTTAACGTTCGATACGGCTGTAGATGAAACACTGGAAGCGACTCTAACTTCCGAACGCCTTCTGTATTTCAAAATCAAATTCCTCGATATCATCGATCCTGATCCTGAAGCTGCATGGACTGAACGGTATACCACACAAACCGGTATCAATACGATGGAAGGTCAGCTGCAAAATCTTTTTAACGCAATGCTTCAGTCACCTGAATACCAACTCCAGTAACTATGAAGAGAAGAAGCTTCTTAAAGAAACTGCCGTTAGCCATGAGCGTTCCGTTTACGCTGGCAGGCATCCCCATGAAAGTAATGGGTGAAAGTATTCTGACGAAACTCATCCGATCAGCCGATAATGTTAACGATAAAGTTCTCATCATTCTCCAATTGCATGGTGGTAACGATGGTATGAATACATTGATCCCGGTAGAGCAATACGACTTATATTACAGCCGCAGACCCAACATCGCCATTCCCGCGAAGAACAGCTTGAGAAAGTACATTCCGCTGGATAGCACCTTACCTTCCGAAAGTCAGGTTGGGTTACACCCCGACATGCCGCACATAAAAGGCTTGTACGATACAGGCCGCGCTGCCTTTGTTCAGGGTGTATCATACGATAAAAACAATGGCTCACACTTTCGTGGCAGAGACATTCAATTCATGGGCGGTGGTGCTGATGACTATTTCCAATCGGGCTGGGTAGGCCGGTACTTGAATCAGGTCTACAGTCCGCTCGTTTATCCCACAAACTTTCCGCTTGAACTGCCAAATCCCTACGATCTTGAAATGCTTGATCCGTTGGGCATTGAAATGGGTAATGATACCTCACTTATTTTTCACCAGCAGGGAAACATCCCAACCTCAATTTCATTACCAACAGGAAAAGACGGCTTGAAAAATTTTGCTGAGCTGGTAGACGGGCTACCCGGTTTTGAAGAAGGCGTAGCCGATCCCCGTGGTATCCCGCCTGAAGTTGTTGAGAATTCAGCGTACTGGAAAGAAATGAACTGGATTCTCGGCCTGGAGCAAAAAACAGATGACTATGCCGCACGTCTTTATCAAGTGTGGAAGGCTGGTGGCGGTGAAGAGGCAGATGGAGGATCCCCTGTCGTCTATCCAACAACCTATCCTTTTAATGCCCCTAAAGGGATCAAGGAAAATCCACTCTCCAATCAATTTCGGTTAGTAGCTCAACTGCTATCGGGCGGATGCAAAACAAAAGTATTCATGGTCCGGATTGGTGGCTTTGATACGCATGCAGACCAAACAACAAGCTTTGATCCAACGATGGGTTATCATGCAGCCTTGCTGTATCACATCTCTGCCACCATGAAAGCCTTTCAGGATGATCTTAAGGCCCGCGGTTTAGAAGACAGAGTAATTACCGTTACAACATCGGAGTTTGGACGAAGAATCAATTCCAATGCGAGCTATGGTACCGATCACGGAACGGGTGGGCCGATCATGCTCTTCGGAAAAAATGTAATCGCAGGTGTGTCGGGACGGGCCCCCGACCTGACCGATCAGGACACCACCAACGTTGACATGCAGTTCGATTACCGTGAAGTGTATGCAAATCTTCTTCACCACTGGATGGGCGCCAGCGAAACTGACGTAAACGATATTTTTTACGGAGATTACCTAAACGGAAATCTGGCAGCATTGGCGACTACTGTGATTACCGGCAAAAACGATGAGTTTGTTGAAAGGCGCTACAAGCTTGAGCAAAACCATCCTAACCCGGCTAAAGACGCCACTACCATCGGCTTCAGAATTAACGATACACTACAAGTGATTATAGATTTGATGGACAGCCGGGGAAGTAAGATCCGGAATCTGGTGAATACAGTGTTTGAGCCCGGATATCATTCGATTCCGGTTTCCCTATCGGGACTGCAGCCCGGCATGTATATTTATCAAATGAAAGCAGGAGCTTTTAAAGACAATAAAAAACTGATGGTCACAAAATAATGTATATGCGCAAACTCATTCCCCTGGTGTTGTGCCTGATTGTTTGTTCGCTTAGCGTATCCGGTCAAAACAACCGCAAGCGAAAAGCTCCTGTCAAAGCACGCAACCCAAACAGTGAATTTCTTGACAAGCAATGGTGGCTTGGCTTTAAAGCCGGAGTCAACTTTTCAAAAGCTGTTGTCGATCAATCGTACGGTGTGTACGCTCCTACCAATTATGAAGCCTCGGAAACAGATAAGACCTACGATGACTGGTCAGGCGTTGGCGCTCACGCTACCGTAGAAGTAACGTTTACATTCCGTCAATTCTCGCTTAGTGTTCAGCCAACATACCGAAACTCCAAGTTTGCGTATTCCAACCATTACGAATGGGACGATGACGAGATACCGCAGCTGATCCTCGACTACAAACAAGAACAAAAGGTTGACTGGGCTGAATTTCCATTGTTATTTAGATACGATATAACCCAATCGAAGCTTCGGCCATACGTTCAGATCGGTGCGTACTATGCTTTCCTGATCAACGCCAACAAATCCGTGCAGACTTCCGGAATTGACTATGCTTCCGGCAGTGAAAACAAGTTTACAGAACCCGATATTATTGTGGGTGCCTCTGACTTGTTTGCCAAAAACCATTGGGGTTTAATCTTTGGGGGCGGTGTGAACTATCATGTGGGCAACATCCGGTTAAACCTGGATATTATGTACCGCAAAGGTATGAGCCTGGTTAACTCAACCGAAAACCGGTATGGCAATCCGCGACTTGCCGGAACAGGAGATGTTATGGACGACATCAAACTCAATAACATTGCCGTTTCTCTGGGATGCCTGTTCCCGATGCGTTTCCTTTCCAGTGGTTTTCAATCAATCGATAAAAGATAATATGCTAAAGCGAATCATTCTTTTTATCCCGGTGATTATTCTTCTCGGTGCGTGCCTGGAAGAATCTTCCGAGAA
>Ga0209175_10001187_pt1 | contig 13340 bp, 6 predicted proteins | sample JI91814C2DNA_FD_187506 | JGI IMG/M metagenome (GOLD analysis project Ga0209175, IMG submission 187506) | Wastewater effluent complex algal communities from Wisconsin, to seasonally profile nutrient transformation and Carbon sequestration -... | ecosystem: Engineered > WWTP > Effluent > Algae...
CACCGAGGGTGCGGAGAAGCTGGAAGAGAACCAGGCGCTTCTCGTCCGCTCGGAGACCGCACCCGACGCGCTGTGGCTGGTGTTCAACGGAAAACGCGCCGAGGTTGGTCGTCAAGACTTCGCGACCCACGCTGCGTTGGGGCTCACCCCCGCGAAGATAAACTCCGCGATGGCACTATCGGGGGGTCTCGTTGACGCCATCGAAGTCCTACCTACGCTGACCATCCCGTTCATCCCCGACCGTGGGCGTGTGTCCACGGCAGCACCGAAGTACGCGAACGGTGACATCGTGACCATCGGAAGCGTGGATGGTACGGGTGAGAACTACGTCATCGTGGACAACGGTGCGCAGCGCATATCCAGCGTCATCGCGGCGCTTCTCATCAATACAGGCTCCCGCCACATTGTCGAGGCTAGCCCGGATGCTGTCACGTCCCTCCCTCAGGTACAGGTCATCGACACATCCAGGTACCCCGCGAATGTCCCGGACATCAAAACCCCACCCACGGTGTGCTACTCCTGGGCAAAGGGACGACACGATATGTCTGCTACCACCACGGTGTACATCGGTGAAGACCTCCCCATCGACCGCGACAAAGAGGGTCGGGAAATCATCGACCTTCTCCCTCCGAACGAGGGCATCATTCAAGCGGATGCTTCGCTGATGGAACCCGGTAAGGGCTGGTACGTACGTGTAACTGGTACCTCCGCTACCTCGATGTCCGAGGAGCAGCTCATGTACATTGACGACACCGGAACCCGCTACTTCATCTCCGTGGCGGACAACGGGTCCTACGACCCTGTGGTGAGCGCCCTCGGTCTCAACTGGCAGCTACCCATGCCAATCCCCTGGGCTATCGCCAAGATGTATGTGCACGGCGCGACGTTGGACCCGAAAGAGGCTCTTGTGCAGCACGCATACATCCCGCCCAATCCAGGTGGTGTCCCTGTGGAACCGAAGACGGGCTCCCTGACCCCGCCTCCTGGGCAGGGATGACACCAGACATTCTCGTTACCACTTTCGCATCACCGGATAGATAGAGGACTGCTTTCGTGAACACACGCACTGTGCCGTTCCGCCCCACTCCGCGACGTGTCCCCCCGCTGCGGGATCACATCCACACGCTTGAAAGCCCACTCAAGGCTGACGAGAAGATCAAGCCGCCCATCCTCATGCGCTTACTCCCCGTGGCGATTGTCGTTCTCGTGGTGGTCATGCTCATCCTGATGGTGTCCATGGGTCGTCGTATGTTCAGCCCGATGATGCTGATGATGCCCGCGATGCTCCTGATGGGCATGATGGGCATGAGCATGCACGGCGGTGCTGGCGGAAACTCCATGGCGGAAGTGGACGTTGACCGCAAGAACTGGCTCATTCAGATTCGCGAGCTGCGTCACCAGGTGCAGAACCAGGGTCGCCGCATCCACGCGCTGGCAGTCGCCAACTTCCCCAACCCAAATACCCTCACATCGCTGACGGCGTACCGCCGCATGTGGCAGGTCCGCGAGTCCAACGCGTACCAGGAGGCGTTGGCGGATTCAAAACTCACCCAGTTTCCGTTCATGACAGCCCGTGCGGGCGTGGGGATGGCTCCGCTGGAGCCCGCAATCACTTTCGATCCTCAGGAAGTCCCCGAGAACCTGGAACCCGTTACCGCTGGCGCGTTCTCGCGTTTCCTGCGCACACAACAGTACGTGACGAACATCCCTATCGGTATCCGTCTGAACGAGGAGCGCGCGTACGGCTTGCGCGGCGACGAGCGCGGCAGGCTTGACCTGTCAAGGTCTTTCATCACCTCGCTGGCGTTCAACCACACCCCTTCCGAGGTCGCTGTCGGCATCATCACCGACACGTCCCGCCAGGAGTGTGTCAAGGAGTGGGATTGGGTCAAGTGGCTCCCACACAACCAGGACTACGACATGGCAACGGCGTCGGGCATGCCTCCCGTACGTTACGCCTGGCGCTCGCTACAGGAGTACGCAGACAAGATGGCGTATGACATCGCGGCGCGCACCACACAGGGCAGCGAGTACGAGGGACCTAACATGGTCATTTTCGTTGACCTCCCCGATGAGGATGTGTCATGGCCCGTGAACATCATTGGCGGTGTCCCTGGCGTGGTGTTCGTCGTGGTGCGGTTCGCCACCGACGACATCAACCACTACGACGACACACGCGTCAACGTCATCGCCGTAGACGAAAACGGAATGCTGTCGGTGCCAGGGCGTCGGAACCTCCTTACCATCGACCGTTTCCCGCGCCACCGTGCGGAAAACTTTGCGCGGTCGATGGCGCGCTGGCGTCCCGCCGAGCTGGGTGCGGGCGGCGCGTCCTCCGCATCCGCAGAATCGGGTGAAGGGGACCTGCCATCATGGTTCGACGTGCTGGGCATACCGGACATCGAAAACTACGACCCACGCGTGGTGTGGCGTGCCAACGCGTTCACTGAGACCTTCCGCGTACCGATGGGCTACAAGTACGACGGGAAGAACAAAACCCCCGAGCTTCAGTACATGGACCTCATCGAAATATCCCGTGGCGGGTCAGGCCCACACGGCTGCTTGCAGGGAAAGACGGGTACGGGTAAGTCGTATCTCCTCAACAACATCGTCTTGACCATGTGCGCGATGTACGGTCCCGACAAGGTGTCATTCATCCTGGCGGACTTCAAGGCTGGTGCTGCGTTCGACGGGTTCGAGGGGCTTCCCCATGTGGTCGCGGTCCTCACCAACCTTGAAACGCAGAAGGAAATGGTGGACCGTGCGGGCGATGTCATCGACGGCGAAATCGCTCGACGCGAGGAGTTCCTGTTCCAGCACAAAGCAAAGGACATCCTCGACTACCGCAAGATGCAGAAGAACGACCCATCGCTGCCTCCGCTTCCCGACCTGTTCGTGATCGCGGACGAGTTCCACGAGTTCATGCACAACAACCGTGCGTACCTGAAGCTGTTCACACGTATCGGTGCCAAGGGGCGCTCGCTGGGAATGCACATCATCCCCTGCTCACAGTTCATCGACACGTCGCTGTTGCAAGACCTGATGAACCACCTCACTGTGGGTATCTCGCTCACCGCATCATCGGCTTCGTACTCCCGTGCGGTCCTGGACGGCAACCCCGGTGCCGCTCAGCTCCCAGCGGGTAAGGGTCACGCGATGATCCGTTACGTGGACAAGGAGACGCAGGAGAATCGCGTGGACACCTTCGTAGGTTTTCACATCGAAGACACCTACGTGTCCAAGGTGCGTACCGAAGAGGAGAAGGTGTCTTCGCGCCGCGAGATGGAAGACACTGCGTTGCCTTTCGGTCTGTTCGCCACGTCCATGGAGGAGCACAAGAAGTCCAAGGACGACAGCGCCAAGAAGCATGTCACCGAGACCAAGACGGACAAGGTGCAGAAGTGGACGCTCATCGAGCACCTGTGCAAGTTCCAGGACGTGCAGTCGCCGCAGCTCTGGCAGGAATCGCTCATGGTGCCCATGAGCTTGGCGAACATCAAGACTGCTGACTTCATGGCGATGCGCAACTCTGGTGACCTCAGGTTCCGCCTGGGGGACCTGGACGACCCGTATCACCACGCACGTCCGCCGTTCGTCATCGCACCGGATAGCAACATTGGAATCTACGGTGGGAGCAAGTCCGGTAAGTCCACCGCCATCATGGCAATGATCGCGTCCTCCGCTCTGGTGTACCAGGGGGACGTGGCGTGGTACATCATCGACTTTGCGGGCGGCAGCCTGGAATCGGTGGAGAAATTCCCCACCGTGGGCGGTTACGCAACCAAGGCGGACAACGACCACATCGAGCGCTATCTCGGGGAGATGTACAACGTCCTCGACTACCGCGAGCAGGTCATGTCGGCACGTCGTACCCCGCGTTTCACCGACTACTTGGCGCACAAGAAGGCAGACCCTGACCCGCGTGACCCGTACGGGTACATGATGCTCGTTATCGACGGGTACGACGCTCTCGTTCTCGAAGACGAGACGTGGAAAACAAGCATCATGCGGTTGCTCTTGAATGGTCCGCGCCACGGCATCCGTGTGGTTATCACCGCGCCTGATGTGATGTCGGTCCCCATTAAGCAGCAGGGGCAGTTCCCCGCCGCAGTGGTATTGCGCGTGGACGATCCGTCACGCATGGGGAGCACCATTGACTCCAACATCCGCCAACGCATCAAGACGATCCCAGATCAGCCTGGACGCGGTATCGACACCCGTTCTGGCATGCCCTCCCTCATCTTCGTGCCGAAGTTCGAGGAGATTGTCCCGTTGGTGGCGGCGGAGCGCGGCAGGAATGCCGTGTACAACTACGCCGAGGACCACAGCGCAGGGGTAGCCAATCTCGGGGCTAAGCTCGCGGAGCGCATCCCAGCGGTTCCCCGCATCGCCACGGTCCCGCACAAGGTGGCGTACGCAGACCTGTGGAGCGCGTTCAGCTCCGCACCGGGTGCGGTCGATGCGGGCACCCCTCTGCGGGACCGCTGGCTCCCGCTGGGCGTGGACACACGCACGTTGGTGCCCGTGCTCGTACCGAAGAACAGCCCGCATATGCTTATCGCAGGAGCGGCGCAGTCGGGACGCACGACCATGGCGCGCACCATCATCACGTCGGTGGTCAACCAGTACAAACCGAACGAAGCGAAGTTCGTGCTTATCGACCCCGATTACGCGCTCATGAACGAGATGGAGCATCTCGTGCGCGACGGGTACATGAAGCCCGACAACTACGCGTCGTCTCGTGAGGAGTCACGCGATCCGGTAGAAGCTCTCAAGAAGCTGCTCGCGCAGCGTGCACCTCGAAAAGAGCTGGGTCTCACCCCCCGCGACATCCGCGAACGAACATGGTTCAAGGGACCAGAGATGTTCGTTATCGTGGACGGGTACAACCGTGTCGGGTCGCAGCCAGGAACACAGGGTCCGATAGATGAACTGGTGCCGTTCCTGCAGTCCGCTACGGACATGGGCGTCCACATCATCCTCACGACGACCGCTGTGGGAATCGGGTCGCAGTTCTCCACGAACAAGATGTACAAGTTCTTCGTGGAGCAGTCCGCCCCCATCATGATGCTCGCGGGTCCCGCGAACGAACCTTCAATCACCCCGATGAAGGTGAAATTCGAGGACCGTCGTCCAGGGTTCGGTAAGTTCGTCCTCACTGGTGAGTCGAAGACCGTGCAGACGCAGATTGCCTACACGGAGCCGTGGGACAGCGTGTCCTAGAAGAAGCGTCTATATGGAACGCCCTCCCCGAATCGGGGAGGGCGTTCTTTTATCGCGGGTACCGTATAACTGGTGTCCCCTAATGGGGATCAAGCCGAACCTTCTGCATGGTCGCAGGTAGGCGCGCGGGGTCTACCAACCCTCCCCGCGAACATGAGCGGGTACTCGGAGAAACAGCGCGATGTCCAGCACGTGGATAAGGTGCTCACGGTAGATCTGCCCCACTGGGGTGTTACCGCATTCGCACTCACCGGTTTGGGTGTCGAGGTCGTGCCCTCGTGTGTGCTTGAGCGCATCTGGGATGGGTCCGGTAGCCCACGACTTCACGGCGGCAGAGGATTCCACCGCGCCGCGCTCCGCCTTACGTCGAGCGGAACGGCACCATTCTTTCACGGTGCGAACATCTTGGGCGAGTGTCACGTACTGTTGCCTATCACGTCAGGTGTTTCTTTGAGCGTAACACGAAGACACCCTGCACAGGAGTCCTGTACAGGGTGTCTTCGATAGGAAGGGATCAGGGAGCGGGTGGCGGGGGCGGAGCCACCGTCCACGCCGACCCTGCACGGGTCAACACAGCGGGGGCTCCCAGCGCGTCGAACATGGGACGAGCGGTACCGAACACTCCGTCGTTATCGGCAGGGAGTACCGATACGGTGTACCCCTCCAATCGAATCTGCTCCAAACCCGCAGGACCAAACTTAGCGGAGACTCCGGGAGCAGCGGTGTACTCATCACCGATAATGCGACTTACCTCTACGGGTGCCAGCGCGGCGGACACGGTGTTCGGTGGGAAGAAAATTCGGTCTCCGAGGAATCCGTTCTCGACGCGCACCCACCCTGGCCAGTTGGTCTGTACACCAAGGGCGGACCAGAAAGTGGGCGACCCCTTGACGTAGGTGATGCCGTCCGCAAGGAGAGTGGAGCCGTCGATGTTTGCGACGTTGAGCGTGCCGAACCCGAACTGTGCGTCAGCGGTTACCGACCCGGTGACGTTAGCCTTCAGCGCGCCGTCACCGATTTCACCGCGCACCTCGTGCGCTGTGGTCGTGAACTGGTTGAGCAGCGCGCTCACACCAGCGGTATCCACCGAGGACAGCGCAACAGCCTTCGGTCCCGTGTCCTCGGCGGGTGGGGCGGGTGGTTCTGGGCGCAGGAACACCCACCACGCGCCGAGTCCGATAGCCAGCACCGCTACGAGTGCCAGCGCCGCCAAGCGAACGGGGAAGGGGCGGGGTGCCTTCCACTTGTCACCGGAAGTCATCTTCCCGTGAGAGAGGGTGCTAGTCATACGTGACATCCTATCGTTGATGCGAAGTTAACAGGGACGGGGCGCGGCTACAGGTACTCCGCGACCAATGCGTCCAGCGCGATTTTCACGTCCTCCACCGTGCACGTCATCAGCTCGTCGTCTGACAATGAGTCCAGCGAGGTACCGTTTTCGGTCAGTTCCAGTAGGCGGAGTTCGCGCTCTTCTTCCGCACTCTGAATGACATTGCGAACGAAGCGTCCGTTACCTGCGATGTCCAGCAGTGTCTTTCCTTCGTGGTTGCTGGTGAGCAGGATGCCCGACACGGTGGACTTGAGTAGCTCCTCCACACCCTCCCCGAACACGTCGCGCCGCTGCGCTGCCATCGACTCCGCAATTTCCCATATCTCATCGGGGCTGTAGGAGTGGAACTCCACCTTGCGTGAGAAGCGGGACTTCAGTCCCTCGTTGGTGGCGAGAAGTCGTTCGATGTCGCGGTTGTACCCCGCTGCGATGACCACGAGGCGGTCGCGGTTGTTCTCCATCTCCGCCACGAGCACGTCAAGCGCTTCCTGCCCGAAGGCGTCCTTCTGCCCGTGCCCGACTTCCTGCACCAGCGCGTACGCCTCGTCAATGAACAGCACGCCGTCCATCGCCTTCTCGATGACCTTCTTGGTTTTGATGCCTGTGGAGCCTACGGTGTCCCCCACAAAGTCTGGGCGGCTGGTCTCCAGCACGTCTGGGCGCTCCACGATGCCGAGTCCCGCGTACATCTTCCCGATGACGCGCGCCACCGTGGTCTTACCCGTTCCCGGAGGACCGGTGAACAAGATGTGGTGGCTTCGCACAGGCACCTCGATCCCCCGCTGTTCCTTGGCACGGTTGGACAGCTCCACCGCCTTGAGCTTGCGCACCTGGCGTTTGACTCCCTCCATACCGATGAAGGCATTCAACTCTTCGTCCGCCTCCTTGAGTAGGCGTTCGCGGTCACGTTCACTATCGGAGGCTCGCTGATCGGTGAGCAGCGGCTCGGTGGACGCGTCCCAGTACGACGTGCGCTGGTCTATAAGTTCCACCGTCGTGGTGCTCAACCGGAAATTGGGGTCCGATTCCGCTTTGATGTAATCAGCGGTGCTATGTGAGGCGAGTGCCCGCGACAGCGCGGCGGACGCACGTGGCTCGTCCACCATGGCGCGGTACGACATACCTGTGAGGAAGCACGCACGCGCTGCGACAACAGGGTTAGACACCCCAGTAGCGATTTCCAGTCGGGCAACAGCCGCCTCGGGCTTTTCCAGGCGGCACAGCGCCTCTCCTGCCATCAGACTTGCCAGCCCCTGGACGGTGTAATCAGGCTCGGGAGGGTTGGTCACCACATCCGTGTGATAGCGCGCCTGGGCGTTGGACACCTGCTCGCAGTTACGCAGCACGTCCCCCCATCGCCTGGTGCTGTAGTAAACGAAGGCGCGAACGATTGTGGTGAACGGAACCTGGGAGTCCGCCTCCTTGAGCGCCTTGAGCGCCTCGTCCCACTCGCGGCGTTTGATGAGCAGGCACGCGTACGCCAACGCGATGTCGGACTTGGTGCACAGCTTCTGCTCCACGTCCCACATTCCTGTGGCGTACTTACCGTTGATGAGAAGCGGGTCTCCGCCACCAGCACGAAGCAACGCGCCGTGCTGGTGGCGGTATCGCCACATCCCCTCTATCTGGTCGTCAGTCGCTACTCCGTTGCCGTTATCTTCGGTAGCCGCTAGCGCGCGTAGCGCGTCAACAGCGGAGTGGTCGAGTTCCAGGCACCACTCGAAGTTCTGCCGCGCAATCTGCAGGGAGTTGTTACTCCACGAGTTGATAGCCCCGATGAAGTATTCGACAACCTGCGGGTCGTACGTAGTCATGTGGGTGGTTTCTCCTAAACAGACCAATTGGAACTTGAGGACGGAATCACTTCTCGGACGCTGGATACACCGCTCTGGAAGAAGTCCGAGTGGTACAGGTGGGACAACCCCAAACCGATCAGGATTACGATTAGAGCGTAGTGCCTGCGCCCGCGAGGGGTTGTCAACGACGCGGGAAACTGACGCGATGGTTCTTGTTTCTTCTTCCTTTTCTTCGTGTTGGACATCAGATTTCGGACCCCATGATGGTGACGGAACCTATGGCGGTGGACTTGTCTACGTCGGTGTTTTCAGGTCCCGTGTCCCCTCCGGGAGCAAGGAATCCTCCCCCTTCGCCGCCCGCATCGGCGCTAAGCGCATCGGGGCGTTCTGTAGTGAGGATAGTGAGGCTCATAACCGTCGTTGCGATACCGTTTCCAGGGAGTGTCAAGGTGGAGCCGCTGCGCGTCGGAGTGATGCTCTGCTCGAACTGTTGTCCGCCGATTCGCCATAGAATTTTGGTGACGAGACGGTGCTCATTCCAGTGGTCACGACCATTGGGGGCGACGTAGTTCCACCCCGGCATCACCGTGATGGACTTCACCACCACAGTCTTTGGGAAGACAACGTTCATCGCTGCGCCGTCAATCCCGTGCGCGCGCTGGCACACCCACGCGTTTTCAGGGCGATTGGTGAACGCCATGGACGGCGACGTACTTCCTGGCGGACACGACGCAGACACCGCCTTGGGTAGCAACGTCGTCACTTCCGCACTTGGAGTTTCTAGACCGGGAGCCTCTTCCACGACCGAGGGCGGTGTTGCAACGGGCGTCTCCGACGCGGTGGACCCTCCGAACATCACGCCCGCGCCGATGGCTGCCACCAGACCCACCGCGCCCACCGCTGCGGTGCGACCCATCTTGGGGCTCTTCTTGAAGAACTCCAAGGGCTTGGACAACATGTCGCCGAACGACGGCTTGGACAGTGCGTAATTCTCGTCCTCCCCATCGTTGAAGTCGTACTCGTCCTCGTAGCTGGGTGACGGGTCGGGTGGAGGCGGTGATACCGGAAGAGGAGCCCCTCCGACGTGAGCAGATTCGGTGGGAGTGTGCACCGCGTCATCTTCGCCGACGAAGGGTCCGGGCACGGGAGGTGTGGTCCCGTCCAGCGCCGCAGAAACCGCCTCCCGCGCTGCCAACGGGTCGTCAACATCAACGGGCAGAGGGGCGGCGGTTGATGTGTCAGCAAACGGGTCTTCCGCCGAAGGTGGGGGTCCCCCGTGGTAGTCGGCGGGCACGGCTTTGGCGGCGGGCTCGTAGTTCGCCTTCGCGGCGTCGATCTGTGCTCGCGCCGCGTCGTTGTCAAGGGACTCGGGAAGCGCGTCAGAAGGGCTGGGGTAGGAGCTGTCCACCGCTGCGGGCGGAGCAGGTGCGGCACCAATGAAAGACGCGATGTCCTTCGACGGGTCGCCCAAGCCCGTGAGGAGCGCGGTGATGCCGTCGTTCGCCACTGGGTTTCCGCCTTTCGCAGGGTGTTGCTGTGTTCTTAGCAAGTCTATACCGTGTCACGTCCCTATTACGCGTGACGCGAGGGATACTTGAAACATGGATGTACGCCCAGAAGTGCAACGCAAGTTTCTACTCATGTCCATGCTGTCGGGACCTGTGGCCATTGTCGTCGCTGTTCTCGCTATGGCGTATGTAGTGCTGACCAAGCCCCCGACACCAACGGACGTTCACCGCGAACTCACTGCGTACACCAACGCGTCGTACTTTGCGCGCAACTACCTGCTGGTGTGGCTGGGCGGCAGTACGCGCCAACAGGACAACATCATGTCCATGACTTCGGCGGCAGGGTCGTTCAAGCTCAACCCTGACCCACAGCGGGTGACGGACCTCAACATCACCGACGTGCTCTGGACTCCCGCTGAAAGTTCCGCGCAGACTGAGTGGGCGTTCACCATCGCGGCGACAGCTACTCCTCCCGGCAGCAATTCTACGCGCAACTTCTACCGCGTCACTCTGGTGGAATCCGAGGGTGCCTTTCAGGCGATAACCCTTCCACGTCTCGTCAACCAGGGGACGACTCCCATCCGCGTTGCTACGGCGTACACCTCGAACACCGCTCTGGACGGAGTTCTGGGAAAGACCGTTGCCAACTTCGCCAAGGCATACTTGATCCCTGGAGATTCGGGAAGTCTGGGGAGGTACGTGTCCGAGAAGTTCACGGAGTCCCCCATCAGCGGCTCCCCTTACACTGCGGTGCGCGTGACCTCCATCAACGTCGGGGAAGGCTCAACCGACCCTGCTCAAGCGTCTGCGGGGGACTCCGTGGAGGTCATGGTCACCGTGCAGGCGTCAATCAGCCTGACCACCTTCACCACCATGCAACTCCCCCTCCGCGTGACATTGACCTCGGGCGGGCAGTGGCTGGTGGACAGCATCACCGAGCCTGTCAACTTCGGGGCGGTAGAACCACGTTGAGCACATTGGCGTGGGTAATGGTCGCCGCGCCAGCGGTGCTGGGAGCCCTCGCTGGTGGTGCGGGCGCATGGCACCGCGTAGACGGGTGGCAGCTTTATGTGCTCAGTGGAATTCTCGCATCCGTGGGCGCGGCGCTGGTCTCGACAGCCGTCATACCGTCAGATGTGTCTTCCGGCACGGGCGAGGATAGTGGATACGACTGCTCAGTGGACACCGTGATACTGGAAAACGGCTCCAACGCGTGCGCTCCATCGCGCCGCCCGTACACCCCCAGCATGGAGGAGCAGTTCTTGGAGCAGACGGTTCTCAGCGGCGGTTCCACGGACGATACATACCCGTGGTTCCGCAAGTAAGAACTGGGAGCCCACGCGTCCTCATTGGTGCATGTCCCCCAACCGTTACACGACAAAGGCGGGCATCGTGATGCCCGCCTTTGAACGACAGAACCAACTACTCAGCGGAGTCTGAGCCTCCGCTTCCCGCGTCCCCGTCACTGCCGGACGAGGATTCCTTCTTACCTCCACCGATGGCGTCGCGTACCTTCTTGACGCCGTTGTCGATGTCCTTGCCGAGGCGGTCAACGCGGTTCTCCACGTTCTTGCGCACCTCGTTCGCCGCGCCGTGTAGGTCACCTTGGCGCAGCTCGCGGGTGACGTTCTCCGCGCGTTCCTGCGCTCGTGAGAGGCTGCGTTCCGTCTTCTCCGCCCGCTTATCCAGGCGGTCCTTGAGAGTGGTACGAGAGGGCTTGACCGTATCCGAGGATGCGTCGCCATCAAGCTCCACCTCACCATCTGGTCCCTCGTCCACCGGGTCGGGGAGGGTGGTGCCCGGTTCATCCTCGACTGAATTGGTGCTTACCGTCTCCAGTACAGGGTCTGTGGCGGGAACCGCGTTGGCGGGCGGCGTGTGAACCTCGGTGCTTTCCGCCACCAGTACCGTACGGGACTGCGCCTCACCACGGTTCTGAGACTCCGGTTCGTCCGTGGTCGGGGTGAACTGCGGCGGCGCGTCGATGGGATTGAGACCGATGATTCCGCGAATGCCGTTGTTGATCTGGTCGCTGACCTTGTTCACCTCGCGGTTGGCGTCGAGCATCGGACCCGAGAGGTCAACCCCGAGCTTGGACACTTCATTCAGCCCGTCGTCAATGACCTTGTTCACTTCCAGCGTTGCCTTGTCAAGCGCCACCGCGAGCGGTCGGAAAGCATCCTGCGCGCTGTTCATCAGCGGGTTCAGCGTGTCACGAATCTGCTCCAGGGCGTCGGAGAGAACCTTGGCGATGGCAACGCTTGCCGCGTTGCGGTACACCAGATTGCCGATGTCGGAGTTACCGAACAATTCGAGCTGGTTGACGTACCCGCCAGCCTCTTTCATCCCCTCTGGGTTGAGTACATTCTCCTGCAACCCTGTGATGATGGAGTTGAACACCGTCTGCGGTGTCTCCATCCCCGCCTCCCACGAGATGGGGTTCTGCCAGAACTTCGCCTGCGTTCCCGCCTCATCGAAACCGCGCACGAACGTCGCGACGCCCTCAGCGTCCAGGGTCATGTTCACGTCCTGGTAGCCCTGTGCAACGAGCTGGGTCAGCACGTCCTCGAAAGAGTTGGACACAGGTGTGGAGATGTTGAACCCAGGGATGTAGCTGATGGTGCGGGGGATGAACTGCAGGGGCTCCAGCAGCGGCAGGTTGCCCGAGTCGTAGGTGACGTACAGGTTGCCGTCCGCGCCCACATCCACGTTGAGCATCTCGATGCTGCTGTTGAGAGTTCCCAGTAGCGTGTTGATGGTGCCGATGTCGATTTGCCCACTGGTCACGTCTTCAAGCACTGCGGCGAAGTCGGTGATATTGGCGGGGATCAGATATGTGGGAGAGACCGCCCCCACTCCGCTGTTGAGCCACGCCAGTGGGTTGAGAACGGTGGACGGTGCGTCAGACAAAATGTCGTACGCGGCGGTGATGTCCCATACAGTGACGTTGCCGTCCATGACGGTGATCGGTATCCCGAGTGGGTTCCTGCCAGGGTGCGACGCCGTTCCATCGGCGTTTGACAGATTCAGACCCACTGTCGAGGACAACGGGTTGAGCAGCGACAGAATCCCCCCGCCAGTTCGGCTGTAGTTGCGCAGCACGACTGCCAGGATGGCGGCGTTGGCGAACTGCGGGTCGTTCAGGAACGTGGGTGAGGCGAGTGCGACGTTGGTGCCGCCCAGCCCCCACGTCGGGATGATGGCGAGCCTTTCCGCGCTGGAGAAGAAAGGACCGTCCCACGCGCCAGGCACGTTGAGAGGCAGGTCAGCCACAAGGGTTTCAATGGCGTCGGTGTTGATTCCGGTAACGTCACCGAGCAGCCCGATGATGAACGCGGCTCCCTCGCCAGACGCCAGCGCGGTCTTCAGCACCGACAACATCGCTTGGGTCGCCGGCGAATCCTCCAGGGACGCCACCTGGTCGATGGTTCCCGCTGGACCCATCGGAGGAACGGATATTTCAGGCATTGCGATTCCCGCCTG
>Ga0209175_10001189_pt1 | contig 13321 bp, 10 predicted proteins | sample JI91814C2DNA_FD_187506 | JGI IMG/M metagenome (GOLD analysis project Ga0209175, IMG submission 187506) | Wastewater effluent complex algal communities from Wisconsin, to seasonally profile nutrient transformation and Carbon sequestration -... | ecosystem: Engineered > WWTP > Effluent > Algae...
CTGTCGATGTTGTTGATGACTAATGATGTGGGGAAAATTGATATGTTTTTGAAGTTGAGGAAGTTTGTGCTGAAAACTAGGACTGAAAGTAATATATGTCTTGATGATGTACATCTCGAACATTCTGATATTATTGGGATCCTGCATAGTGTGTACCATAACACTTAATCGAGGAAACAAATTGCATAGTTAAAATTACTTTCGTCGTAGTCTTTTTTTTGTTTCTCAAAATTTTGCATGGCCTTTTCGCGTGCTTTTTCACGCGCTTTTTCTTTAGCTTCATTGGCTTTGTCTTTCATCATGCCGCCTACATCCATTTGTGAAAAACAATATGAAAGCGAAAAGAAAAACAGGAAACTAGAAAGATAAGTTTTTAGCATCATGCGGAATGTTTTTGAGATTAAATTTAAGTAAATAAAGTCAAATGGGGTTTTATCAGGTTCAAAGAAATTTTTATATTTAATCTTTACAAAATATAGCATGGCGCGACTTTTATTTTTTTACTTTTTATGCCACATTAGCATTGCATGGTCGCAGGATACAGTTAAAGTCGCCCAAGGGTCCGGGACGTTACAATTGGCCGAAATGGACTACAATAATGGCCTTGCAGCATTTAAAGCAAATGAGTATGCGCAGGCCGTAGATCTTTTCACGAAATGCCTTTTGGTAAAACCAGATTTCGACAAGGCTTATTCGAACCGGGCAATTGCCAATTGCAGATTGAGAAAGTACCGCGAAGCTTTGGCAGACATTAACCAGGCCATTCACCTCAACCCTAAAAATCCTGAGTTTTTTTTTAATAAAGGTTTAATCTTTTATGACGCGAAAAATTGGGACAGTATGGATACGGCTTTCGACCAGTGCTTGCGTTTAAATCCTACCCATGCAGAGGCTTTTTATTACAAAGGATTGTTGTGCAGCGAAAGGAACGAACTGGATGAAGCCATTGAATTTTATACCAAAGCCATTCACCAAAAACCAGATTACGCTTATGCATACAATGACAGAGGGAGTGCTAAGCGACAAAAGTCCGATTATGCAGGGGCAATTGAAGATTATGAGAAGGCTTTGAGTCTGAATAATTCTCTGGTTTTTGTGTATAACAACCTTGGGTCTGCATATCGCTTAGGTAAAAATTATACCAAAGCCATCGAAGCATATACTAAGGCCATCCATTTGAGTGGTACTTACGTTATTGCCGTAAATAATCGTGGTGCGGCCTATTTTGAAAATAATAACCTTCAGTCGGCCCAAAAAGATTTTGAAGATGTATTAAAGAAGGACCCTTCTAATTCCTTTGCCTACAATAATCTCGCCTCTATTGCTATTAGGGAAAAAGATTATAAGAAGGCGAAAAGTATGTCCAGTAAGGCAATAGAGCTTGATCCAAAAAATGGTCCGGCGTATTTTAACCGGGGTATCGCTTCCCAAATGTTACGTGAGGAAGATGAAAGTTGTAGCGATTGGAAAAAAGCCCTGGAACTTGGTATAGATGGCGCCAGGGTATTTATTAATACTTCTTGCTCAAATTAACAGGATGAAAAAATTTATAGTATTGTCGCTTTTATGCAGCTTAATGGTTTCTGGAGTTTCGCAAAATGTGGCGTTTGAACGGGATAATTTTCCTGGCAGAAAAGAAGAGTTCAGGGAGGCGGTAAGAAACATGGAGGTCGGAATGCAGTTTTACCTCCTTGGCAGGAAAGAATTTGACGATGCCCGCCGTCTTTATCTGTTAGAGAACAGGTACTATCCGGTTAGCCATTATGACTACCAAAAGGCGGGACTTAAGAAGTTTAGGGAAGCGTTATCTCCTCTGAGCGACGCACATCGCTTCAATCCAAATAACGCGGATTTAAACTACATGCTGGGATTTATATGGTTTGTTACCGATCCGGCAACGAAAGAGGCTTTGACGTATTTTGAAGCGGCGGATAGATGTAACCCCGAAGTACAGCCCGACCTGGCCTATTGGCTTGGGTGGACTTACCATTTGAATAGCAAGTGGGAGGAGGCCACAAAGTATTACAAAAAATATCTGGCATTTATTCAGCTTAAAAACAAAAGTAATTTTGCCGCGTTAGAAGATGTAAATAAGAAAATAGCAGAGTGTGGTGTCGGAAAACTATTGAGTGCAAGTCCCGAACGCGTATTTGTTGACAATCTTGGGCCAAATATTAACTCCGCATTTCCTGATTATGGCCCTTCCATTTCCACTGATGAAGAAACGATTTTTTTTACTGCACGTCGACAAAACTCAACTGGAGGAAAAAAAACCGAATACGACAACGGGTATTACGAAGATGTTTATTCTTCGTATAGATCAAACGGTAAATGGCAACCAGCAAAACAACTTTCAAAAAATGTAAATACAGAAACACATGATGCGGCCGCAGGCCTTTCACCAGACGGTAGTAAGCTATTTATTTACAGAAATTCGGGTAACGACGGCGGCGATTTATATGAAAGCGTCCTGTTTGGTACTGATTGGGAAGTGCCTGTACACATGAATAAAAATATAAACACGAAATACCACGAATCTACTGTGAGCTTGAGTTTTGATGGTAGACGCATTTTTTTTATCAGTGATAAAATTTCAGGGATTGGTAGTAGAGACATTTATTACAGTGATTTGGATGTGAAGGGCGAATGGGGACCCGCCAGAAATTTGGGAATGGATATAAACACCAAGTATTCTGAAGAAGCCGTTTTTATGCATCCCGACGGTGTGACACTTTATTTTAGTAGTAAAGGTCATACTACAATGGGTGGTTACGATATATTTAAAACCCGGTTTATAAACGGAAAATGGCAGACGCCTGAAAATTTGGGTTATCCTATTAATGGACCTGATGATGATGTTTTTTTTGTTGTGAGTGGGAGCGGGAACCGCGCTTACTTTGCTTCGGCGAAGCAAGGAGGGTTTGGAGAAACGGATTTGTATAAGATTATATTTCTTGGGCCGGAAAAGCAACCATTGTTAAATACTCAGGACCAGTTGTTAGCTATGGCAGCAAATCCGGTTAGTAATTTAAAAGTAGAGAATACCGTTGAAGTAAAAACAGCAAAGTTAACTTTGCTAAAAGGGCATATCCGTGACGCAAAAACAGATGTTCCCATCGAAGCAACTATTGACCTGATTGACAATGACAAAAACACCGTCCTTGCCACGTTCAAATCAAATAGTAGTACAGGTCGTTATTTGGTGACATTGCCAAGTGGAAAAAATTATGGTATTTCGGTAAAAAAGGAAAATTATCTTTTTCATTCAGAAAATTTTAATCTGCCTGAAAATGCCGATTTTCAGGAATTTGTTTTGGACATCGCCCTGAAAAAAATAGAGATTGGGAATTCTATCGTGTTGCGAAATATTTTCTTTGATTCGGATAAGGCTACCATCCGCAATGAATCTAACGGTGAACTGGAGCGGCTGGTAAAATTACTTAGAGAAAATCCTTCTATAAAAATTGAACTGGCTAGTCATACAGATTCTGATGGCGGTTTGGAATACAATGATAGGCTCAGCAACACCCGTTCTTCCTCGGTGGTTGATTATCTTATTGGTAAGGGAATTCCTTCAACACGTTTGGTTGCGAGGGGATATGGTGAAACCAAACCAATAGCAGCTAACGATAACAAAGATGGTAAACAAAAAAACCGACGAACTGAATTTAAAATCCTGGAAAAGTAGTCGTTTATAATGGAAGGTGGAGAGACTTAACGGCCTTTCCAAAAAAAATCTTAGCCGCTTTGTCAAAAGTTTCGGGGAGGTCGGTAGTATAAAAGTGGAGACTGCTCCCTTTGCTGCAGTTAAAGTCAATTTCCGGATGCCGTATTAAGTAGTTTCTAAGACTTTTTGCAACAATGGGTCCCTGGGATAATAGCTGCACTCTTGCCGGAAGAAATGTTTTTATTTTATCGGCAATGAGTGGATAATGCGTACAACCCAGAATGACCGCATCAATTTTATTTTGTTGCGCCATTACATGATCTACATGGCGTTTAATAAAATAGTTAGCGCCGGGGTTATCATATTCATCATTTTCAATGAGTGGAACCCACATGGGACAAGCTTCCTGATATACCTTTAAATCGGGAAAGAATTTTTCGATTTCAACCAGATACGAACCGGAACTAACGGTTCCGGTGGTACCTAAAACCGCCACGTGCCCCGTTTTGCTATAGTTGCCAATAATTTCGGTGGTGGGTCGTATAACACCCAAAACCCTTTTGTTGCCACTTAGCAATGGCAGATCTTTTTGTTGTATGGTCCTTAAAGCTTTGGCGGATGCTGTGTTACATGCCAGAATAATAAGTTCGCAACCAAGACGGAATAAGTGCGTTACACATTCCAATGTATATTCATAAACGGTTTCAAAACTCCGGCTTCCGTATGGCGCCCTTGCATTATCCCCCAGGTATAAGTAATCATACTCGGGCAACTCAGTCATCAGTTCTTTTAACACGGTAAGTCCGCCAAAACCACTATCAAAAACCCCAATGGGTTGGTATGTTCTGTTTTTTTCCATTGATCCGTACCACAAATCTAAACAAAGATTGAGTTTATTGCATTTGTTCAACTATTTATTTGGCAGAATCAGTTGTTAATGAAAAAAGGAAAGAAAAGGAGTTTTTAAACAATTAATGCAAAAGAACAGTAAAATAACATAATAAATCTGGTAATTTTACGTTTACCCTCTTTCGTCTTGATCAAAAAAGCGCTTTTATATTTACTCTGTTTTGCAACCTCTTGTGGTTTTGCTCAAAGTCAGAAAAGGAATTTTCGACAACGTGAGCTGGGGTTTTTTGGTGGAGGTTCTTATTACCTGGGGGATCTGAATCCCAGGGGCCATTTTTTTAATTCGCATTCGGCTTTGGGTGTTTTTTTTAGGTATTCTACTAATTACCGGTATGCGTTTAAGTTCGGGTTCAATTATGGGACCATTAGCGCAAACGACGCTAATAGCAATGAAGCGGACCAAAAAGAGAGAAATCTGAATTTTAGATCCAGAATTTATGAACTGCATTCCGTTGCCGAATTTAATTTTGTAGAGTACCGCATTGGTCACGACAGACATCGTTTTACCATGTATATTTTTGCCGGTCTTGGAGCGTATTATTTTAACCCTCAAAGTGATATTGGCAATGGTTATGAGAGTCTCAGAGGGTACCGCACAGAAGGTCAGTCGAAAAGTTACCCACGTATTCAGGTAAATGTACCTTTTGGAATAGGATTTAAATGGAACGTTGGTAGTAAATGTGGTATTGGTATTGAGTGGGGCCCAAGACGAACGTTTACCGATTTTTTGGATGATGTCAGCGGAGTGTATCCAGCCGCTTCCGATGCCGGGAGCGTATACACCGACCGAAGCCTTAATGGTTCGGCTTCACCCGGCTCTATGCGGGGCAACCCAAGCACCAAGGACTGGTATTTCTTTTACGGCATAAGTCTCAATATTAAGCTGCGAGAGCCTCACAGGCCCTGCCATACTAGTTTCTAGATAAGTAAGCCCCCGGCAATAATTACGTTTACCTGTTAATTCTTAATTAAGGCTTACGCTTTACTCCTTAACACATCTTCTGATTTCTGGAACAAAAGAATAACATTGATTAAAGATTTGTTAGTGTTGGAATAATTTCCCTGGAGCACTAATCCCGTTACTTTGTGGAAACAAAAGCTACAAAAACCATGAAAAAAACTTTACAATCCCTGTTGATCGGTCTGGCTGTAAGCCAATCAGCAGGCTCAATTCTAGCTCAAACTGTAACCACAGGGCCCAGCAGTTCGCAATCACCTTATTTATTACCTGTCGCGCCTGGTTATTCAATCACATCTATTTTAACAGCAGGAAATGTTGTTGGAAATTACACCATGAGCGGGTTACCTGATGGTTCGGGAGCTTACGATAATAACGATGGTACTTTTACCATGTTGGTTAACCACGAGTTCGGAAATGGTGTGGGGGCAGTGCATGCTCACGGACAACCCGGAGCATTTATATCAAAATGGGTCATTAATAAAAACACATTGGCCGTTCAAAGTGGTACTGATCTCATTCAAAATGTGAATTTGTGGAATATCGCCACCAGCTCGTATTCAACATACAACTCTGTCAATACTTCCACTGCTGCAAATATGGGTCGTTTTTGTTCCGGAGACCTTGCCGCCGTGTCTGCTTTCTACAACAGCTACACAGGCACCGGGACCCAATCGCGGATTTTTATGAATGGAGAAGAGACTGGTCCGGAGGGACGTATGTTCGCTCATTTAGCGACAGGCCCAAATGCAGGTACGTCTTATCAACTTCCTTTTTTGGGCAGGTTTTCTTGCGAAAATCAGGTTGCAAATCCAAGGAGAAGTGACAAGACTATTGTGGCCGGTTTCGACGACGCGACCCCGGGACAAGTTTATATTTATGTAGGGAATAAAGCCGTTTCTGGAAGCGAGATCGTAAAAGCCGGATTGTCCGGAGGAATTTTATACGGAGTTGCCGTTTCGGGGATGTTAAACGAATCGAGTGGCAGTTTCCCTTCGCCTAATACGACTTTTTCGATGGTTGCTTTGCCAAACGTTCAAGCCATTACCGGAGCTTCTTTGCAAACATTAAGCAATAATCTGGGCGTGACACAATTTCTTCGCCCGGAAGATGGTACCTGGGATCCATCGAGTCCAAGTGACTTGTACTTTGTAACTACTAACGCTTTTAACAGCCCAACCCGCTTGTGGAGGTTGCGTTTTACAGACATAGAAAACCCTCAATTGGGTGGAACAATTACCGCGGTATTAGATGGTACCGAAGGAGGACAAATGTTTGATAACATGACCATTGATAATTCAGGGCATGTGTTTTTACAAGAAGACGTTGGCGGACAAGCGCATTTGGGGAAGATATGGGAGTACACAATTTCTACTGATGCATTTGTTCAAATTGCAACTCACGATGCAGATCGTTTTATAACAGGGGCTCCAAACTTCTTAACGCAAGATGAAGAGTCGTCAGGAATGTTTGATGCCCAATCCATTTTAGGTCCGGGAAAATTTCTTTTAGTGGATCAGGCACATTACTCGGTTCCGTCGCCAGTAGTTGAGGGCGGACAAATACTTGTACTGAGCAGTGCTAATACGGCTTCTTCAAACCCGGAAGCAAATGTACAAGGAAATGCAGTAAATATCCCTGCCGGTAATACAGGAATTAGTGTTGGTAACAATACCGATTTTGGAACCGTAAATATCGGTGTTACTCAATCAAAAGTGTTCACACTTCAGAATACCGGTACAGGGACATTAAAAGTGTCAGAAGTTGTTGTTTCCGGCATAAATGCAGGTGATTTTACATTGGTTAATCCTCCTGCTTATCCTTGGAGCATTGCGCCAAATGGCGTACAAACCCTTACCATTAATTTTAATACACCAATAGCTGGTGTACGCAATGCCACGATCAATATTATTAACAACGATCTGGATGAAGACCTTTACAATTTTGCTGTGCGCGGAACAAGCGCTACGTTTGAAATTAATGTCCAGGGGAATAACGTTACTATTCCTGACGGTACTAATTCACCAAGCGTAAACGATAACACTAACTTCGGTCCGGTAGCAACCGGTACAGCCATCACAAAAGTGTTTACTATCCAAAATACAGGCAACGGTACACTAACTGTGTCAGGAATAACAATGTCAGGCGCAAACTCAGCTGAATTTACATTGGTTACTCCGCCATCTTTCCCACTAGTTTTGGCTGGGAATGGTTCGCAAAATATCAGTGTCCAGTTCATGCCAACCGCAGTTGGCACGCGCACAGCGGTGTTAAACATTAACAGCAGCGATGCTGACGAAAGTGCTTACGACTTTGTATTGCAAGGTGAAGGCGCGATCGCAACAGGAATTAACGAAACATCAAGCGCCCTCACATTTGTGAACCTGTTCCCAAACCCGGCAAAAGACGAGGCGGTTCTTTTCATTTCACTTGACAAACAAATGCAAGTATCGGTTAAGATTTTCGATGTGTTAGGTAAACAAGTTGTTCAGGGCATCGAGAAAGAACTTGCGAATGGTGAAAACCAAGTGACATTGAATACCAGCGAGTTAAAAAATGGTGTTTATTTTGTGCAGGTGGAGACCGGTTCAAAAACAAACAAAATAAAAATGCTGGTTAAACACTAGTGTTCTTTTAGAATCTATTAAAACCAGGCATGTATTTACATGCCTGGTTTTTCAATTGTGGAACGAATGGTGAAAAGAAAAAAATGAAAAATAAGTACGTTCTGTTATTTGTTTTTGTTACAATTTTTTGTGTGGTAGTATCTTTCAAAAAGGATGCCCACCCGGAAAGTTACGAAGCCCTTTATTTTAAAAACTTGCAGGATCTAAAAACAGGCCTTTCCGGGGTTTTAAAAACGATAGAAAAAGAGAACATAAAGTCTGACGAAGGAATAAAGGTAATTCAGGAAGAGATTAACAGGGCGAGGATCCATTTGAAGGCGATGGATTTTTGGTTCAGGTATCTTGAGCCCATTTCTTATAAAAAAATTAACGGTCCGTTACCGGTTGAGTGGGAGACGGAGGTGTTTGAGAAGTTTGAAGCGCCGTACAAAAGAGAGGGAGCTGGATTAACACTCGCTTCGCTTTATCTGGAGGAAGAAAACATACAAAAAGATTCTCTTCACAATTTGGTTTTGGCGGCCTTGAACAATACCGCACCTTATGAGGCCGATTCTATAACGACATATTTAAAAACACCTCACCACTTTTTTTTGTGTAACCGGCTTTTTTTACTCAACCTTGCAGCGATTTACACCACCGGGTTTGAATGCCCTGATACCACCAGGATACTGCCAGAACTTGGTTCTATGTTGGAACAGGTGTATGCCATTTATACTACATTTAATGAGGGATTTCCGAATACACCCTTACCCGAAAGTTATCTTCAACTTTATAAAGAAGCAGTCGGTTTTGTAAACCACCAAAGCACCAATTATCTAAAATTCGATCATTTTACTTTTTTAAGGAACTATGTCAACCCCTTGTTTTCACTCAATCAAAAGCTAATAAGGGACTACGCGGTTGTTAGCAAAAGTTACGTGGACTATTCCCTGAATAAAAACAGTCCTTCTATCTTCAGCAAAGAATTGTATAAGGCTCAAAATCCCAAAGGCATTTTCTTAAGGGTGTATGATAAAGAAGTATTAGCTGAAATTGATAAAATTGGTAAGTTGCTTTTTTATGATCCTATTTTGTCTGCCAACAATCTGCGCAGTTGCGCTTCCTGTCATAACCCAAAGCAGTTTTTTACAGACACGGCAGTAGCTTCCGCACTTCAGTTTAACAGGACAACTACATTACCAAGGAATTCGCCATCGCTTATTAACGCACAATACAACCATTTGATTATGCTGGATGGCAAACACATTTCCTTGCAAAATCAAACGAAAGATGTAATTACCAACCCGCTTGAGATGGCAAGTAATGAAAAAGAAGTCTTAGAAAAGATACTCAGCTGCGCGGAGTATAAATCGGCTTTTAAATCGTTTTTAAAATATACGCCGCAGGAACCTGAAATAACCATGGAACACATTTCTTCAGCCATAACCATGTACTACAGTAAATTCAGTCATTATTATTCGCCTTTCGATCAGGCCATGAATCAGTCGGATACACTCGATAAACAAGCTAAAGACGGATTTAACCTATTTATGGGAAAAGCGCAGTGTGCTACTTGTCACTTCGTTCCGCAGTTTAACGGTGTAAAGCCGCCATACGTTAGTTCCGAGTTCGAAGTGTTGGGAGTGCCAAAGGATACCACTTATAAAGAATTGAGCGCCGACCGTGGTCGGGATAACGTAAATTCGGCTCTTGAAACAAAAAGCGCCTTTAGAACAGGAACAATTCGAAATGCAGATAAAACAAAACCTTACATGCATAACGGAAGTTTTAATTCACTTGCGCAGGTTATTGATTTTTATAACGGCGGCGGAGGTGCAGGCAGGGGACTGCAGGTAACCAACCAAACTTTGTCGGCAGATTCACTCCATTTAACGCAAACGGATAAAAACAGCTTGTTGGCATTTATGCGCTCGTTAAATGAAAAAATACAGTTTGAAAAAGCCCCAGAAAAATTACCACGCTCAAAAATGGAAAAACTAAATGCGCGCAAGATCGGAGGAGAATATTAATAAAATGAAAAAACAATTGGCTTTGCTGATGACAGGGTTATTTTTGATTGGTTGTCATTCGCAAAAAGAACTGGCTTACGAACTGCCTGATGAAATGTTACCCCATGTTAAAGAAGAGTATAAAAAACGTTGCGACAAAGGTAAAATTCTCTATGATTTAAATTGTGCAGGGTGTCATAATACCCGTGTAAAACGGAGAGAAATCATTCCGGATTTTAAGCCAGAAGAGTTGATCGGCTATTCTCTGAGGGTTTCTAATGCACAGCACGAGAAAAACATGCCAGATACTTTGGTAACTGAGGAGGAGCTCGGCATTATTATGACGTTTTTAAATTACAAAAAAAAGAATCCTGAAATTGCAAAACAGCATCATAGGTGACTAGTGACGTTTTGGCTCTGTTTCAAGTGTGGCGTGCTCAATATTGAGGTGTTCCAGTTCATGCCTTGCCCTTTTTTTAAGCGTTTCAATATCGTTAACGGAAAGACCGTCTTCCAAAACGATATGAGCCGTTATCGCGTTACGGGAGGTGCTTAGTGCCCATATATGGACATGGCTAATTTTATAAATGCCTTCTATTTTTTCAAGCTGTATTTTTACGTTTTCTACATCTATATTAGCTGGTACAGCGTCTATCGAAAGTTGAATGCTTTCCAATAACAATCCCCATGTGCTATACAAAACAATTGCCATAATCAACAGGCTAATAAGTGGATCAATCCAAAGAAGACCCGTATGCGACATGATGAATCCGGCGATAACAACTCCGACAGAAACGAGGGCGTCGGTGGCAAGATGGAGGTACGCTCCTTTGATGTTAAGATCTTTTTCTTTGTCTCTGAAAAACAAGTAAGCAGATACAGAATTGATAATGATCCCGATACCAGCTACAATACTAATAGCTTTTCCTTCCGAGTGTTCAGGATGGATAAATCGCTGAACGGCTTCCCAGCCAATACTTCCAACGGCCATCAATAAAATAACAGCATTGGCGAGAGAAGCGAGGATGGTACTTTTGTGATAACCATAAGTATATTTGAGATTTGCTTTTTGTTTTGCGATTTGAAGGGCAAAGAGTGAAAGCGCAAGGGTGGCCACATCGCTGAGGTTGTGACCCGCGTCGGACAAGAGGGCAAGCGAATTGGTATAAAATCCCGCTCCGAATTCAATAATCACAAATGCCAGATTCAGAGAGATACCAATTACGAAAGCCCGGTTTATTTTTTTTAAAGAAGCACCATGGTGAAGAGAATGATCGTGCGCCATTGGTTAGTTATAACAGAACGATAAAGTTAAACATTAAATTAAACCCTTCCCAATTTGTAAAAACCAGCAGCAGTAAACAAACCAATTATACCCATTGTACAAAAAAGAACCGTAAATGAACTAGCGTCTACCAGCAGTGAACACAAAAGCGGACCTAATGTTTGCGCAATCCCCCACGCTATGGTATAAAGAGCCGCGTATTGACCTCTGTTTTTTTCGTTTGATCGCATGGTCCAGTAGGTGTTCATAAATGGCATGGCTATAATTTCACCAAACGTAATGAGTAAAATCATTAACAACGTGACAAATTTAGCATTCCCGGGAATCAACAACGAAAAGTAAGACAAACTACAAGTAATGGTCCCAATAGAAATATAAAACACAAGTCGTTTTCTCTTTTCCAGAGTATATACGAGTACCATTTCCAATAACACAATAATTAGTCCATTAATTGCCATGATAAAGCCAATGTATTTTTCGCTTAGGTGTAGCCCATCTCTGAAGTAGTTGGGTATGGTCGTAAATAACTGGAAAAAGCACATTGCAAACAACGTAACGAGTAAAATAAAGCTGAGGTATTGTTTGTCTTTGTAGGCAGATTGTTTAGCGGGAAGAATTTCATCTTTCTGTTTTTCCTTGGGGGTAATACCTGTTGGCTTTAAAAAATAAAAAAGAAGCAACGCCGCTCCAATATTCGTAAATCCATCGATCCAAAAAAGGAGCTCGTAGTTGTACGAGGCCAGAACTCCTCCAATAGAAGCACCAACAGCCCAACCCAGGTTAATCGCCAATCTGTTTAAAGAGTACGAGCGTGTTCTGTTTTGTGTTAAACTGTAAAAAGCAATCGCTGAAGAGTTAGCTGGGCGAAACGCTTCGTTGACTGAACTTAAAATAAATGTGCATACGCAGATAAGAGGGTAAGATTTTATCTGGCCAAGAATAATAAACATAATACCTCCAAAGAAAAGTGTAAACAGCTGAACATTAAAAAATCCAATTTTATCGGAGAACCTGCCACCAAAATAGGCACCAACTATCGCGCCCAACCCAAAAAGCCCCATCACAATTCCAGCTTCGCTGAGTGTTCTGCCCATCTCTTTCCCGGTGAGGTAAAGGGTCATAAACGGAATAACCATTGTACCGCTTCGGTTAATGAGCATGATAAAAGACAGTAACCAGGTTTGTTTCGATAAACCGGTAAAAGAAGTTTTATATAAGGAAACCGTTGCGGCTAACATGGCTAAGAACCCAAATTTAGAAAATTAGGCAGATAGAAAATTAAGAATAAGCGTTGCAAGTTCATTTTGTAAAGAGGCTGTTTTATCGGCATTGTACCATTTTTGAACAAGAAGACTTTTTTCTTCTGAAGAAACGCTTTTGCTCTTTAATTCCATTACCAGGTTTTGCAATTGCGCTGGGCGAGGGCCCCAGGTGAAAATTTCCTGAGATGTTTGGTTATCAATACAAATAAGTTTTGGGATAGATCTGTTGCCATGCGTGAGGTAGTTGTTCATTAACTCAAGGTTTTGGTCGCGCAATAATAATTTTAGGACAATATGACCTTGGGATTCTTTTTCTATTTTTTCCAAAACTGGCAAATTTTGTGCGGCATCGCCACACCAACCTTCTGTTAACACGAACCAGGTATAAGTTCCAGTAATTAGATGAATAGAGGATTTTAATTCCGGGGTTAGTTCAATCGTTTTTTCTAAACGGCGCATTCTTTGTAAATTCAATTTGGTGTAATTCAGATAATCTGCGCTTTGGTCGCCGCTTGTTGTTTTTCCGAGAGCCAACAGGTTATTTATGAGAGCGCCATACTCAGTATATGTCATGCCTTTCGCTAGTTGTTTTTCCATGTGATACATCTTTGTGATACGTCCTTTT
>Ga0209175_10001191_pt1 | contig 13318 bp, 31 predicted proteins | sample JI91814C2DNA_FD_187506 | JGI IMG/M metagenome (GOLD analysis project Ga0209175, IMG submission 187506) | Wastewater effluent complex algal communities from Wisconsin, to seasonally profile nutrient transformation and Carbon sequestration -... | ecosystem: Engineered > WWTP > Effluent > Algae...
GGCGCCAACCTTTGTGGCGCCGACCTTTATGGCGCCAACCTTTATGGCGCCGACCTTTATGGCGCCAACCTTCGTGGCGCCAACCTTCGTGGCGCCGACCTCCGTGGCGCCAACCTTCGTGGCGCCAACCTTCGTGGCGCCGACCTCCGTGGCGCCAACCTTTATGGCGCCGACCTTCCATCGCCTACGGCTGTCTTATTAGCGAATTGGGGAAACGTGACCGAGGAGTTGTGTAGGGATTTGATGACATACGATGCTTCGTGCCATCCAGATCCAACACTCTTCACAAAATGGGCAGAGGGTGGCCCCTGTCCGTACAGCCATATTAAAGTTGAACGTGCTGCTATTTTCATGGAGGTGAAAACTCTTTGGAAAGAAAATTTGCCTTTGTGTAGGCCGTACGATTTGATGACCAGACTGTTGGCAGAGAAATGTCCTCCGTGGACTGTCGAACAAGCAGAGATGTTTGAAAAGTCGTTCAAGAAAGAGGACACAAAATAAACTTGAAAAAATTTACAATCAAAGATGTTGTATTAGATCGCAACGGAGGAGAACTTACATTTACCTCGACGGAGAATGTAAAGTTAACGCTTCAGCTTACTGGAAGCTGCTGCTCACGTTCTTATTTCGATAAAGATGCGGTAGCTGATGCCAAGGCACTAATCGGTTCTACTCTAACTAGTATTGAGTCTTCTTACATATCAAGCGATGGAGACGATAATATTGATGTTAAAACGTACGCCCTTTTGCTTCGCACCTCTGAAGGTTCGTGTAGTTTAATGTGGCACAACTCATCGAATGGTTATTATAGTGGGGATATTGGAGTGTATTTGAATGGAGATAGGTTGTCGTCATATTCTGAAACCGATACCCAACGTATGAAAGACCTGGGTATCACTCACTTGAACACAAACTAAAAGGGGTACAAAATGAACCAAAGAAATTTTAAGAATGTGGTAGTAGAAATTGTTAAGAAGTACGCACGAAATCAAAGGTTGTATCTGAAACAATTACGTACTTCTTCCCTACATCATTCTTTTATGAACCCTCTACAAAAAGAGTTTACGAAGTTGAAAAACAAGTTGATCCGCTATCGTGATACATACCATGCGCTAAAAGAAGTTAAGTAACTTTAATTTACATCTTTCTTTTGTATATTTTTTAGCTCGCGCAAAAATTCCTCTCGACAAGTACTTGCTAATTGTTTGTACTCTTCGAGAGAGACTTTCCTAATAGCTGTGTCGTCGTCAGTGTTTACTAAAAGCTTCTCATTCATTCTTGCGTAAATTTCTACTTGATATTCCAATTCACTAATTCTTTCTGACATAGCAACATTTGCCGCCGATAGAAGTCTCATGTTGTTATCTACGATGGCAAATCCTTTTAATACATCTTCAGGCTTACTAAAATCTAGTGTTTTCTCGTCTGACATGTTAAACATCCTTCTTCATTAGTGTACGTGTTTTATCTTCGGCATCTTCAAGAAGTGCTTCCACTTCTTGATAAATCTCATTAATGACGTGTTCTGGAACTGCTGCTGTAGGATCGTGGCTTTCTCCTAATGCTGCATCGGGTAAAAGAGGAATATATAGATCTGGGGTTGTAGTATCAGACGACAAATGCCGCCCAAGAAAAGATAGCGTCTCTCTGTATACCAACTTTTTCATATTCTCATGATTCAACATCTTTAGTAAATCTTGCAAAGTCATATAGGAATATTAGTCGCGGCGAAAATAAAAGCAATAGGTGAAATTACATATATACTTTTTGGTATAAAAGTAATATGGGAAACCAACCAGTTACAATATACGCTTCAACCGTACTTGTTATGTGGATTATTCTTGGTCTAATAGTACTATCTATCTTCGTAGTAGCCCTTGTACAGTGGTTTTATTATAAAGAACTAAATAGAATTTATGCCTGGCAAGATGGTGTAAGTGATGAATTGGACAACGCTTGGCGAAAAATCCACAAACATACAAGCGACCTCACACAGTTGGCAGCACTTGTCCACGAACAAGCCAACAAGACTAAAACGAATTTACAACTCATTGCTGACAAAATAAATGAGATGAATGAGTATGATGGTTCTGAAACGCAAACCGTAACGAAAGAAAGCGTACAAAAAGTGGTGCCACCTTCTCCAGTCGTGAAGAAAGAAGTGGTACCAAAGGAAATCGTTGAGGGTAATGAGACGTTGCCCAACAACGTAATTCAGTTTCCAGGGCCTAAGAATCCCAAGTAGTACACGTATTACTAATATTTCTTTAGGCGCAAAAGGAGGGGTTGAATGAGCAGCTTTGGAAAAGACTACGGGATAATTGTCTGTCCCGAGTGCAGATGTATTGCATATATTAATGACTATAACCCAACACACCATGAAAATCAATGTAATCCCCGTAAAAAATTAGTAAGAGGATTGACCTTGAAAGGTTTACCTAAAAATAAGGTTGCCCTTAGAAAAGCTATTAAAAATCTCCAAAAGAAGAAGAAAAAGTTATTCAAAACTATATCTAAAAACCTACGTGCATCTCAACTCCCAGGTTGGCACCACTGGACTCTAGAATATAAAGAATACGAACTACTACGTAAAATCTACGTGTTAGTTAAATTAAAAGAGAGGTACATGTAATGGTACAAGAAGAGACCCTCTATAAAAAAGAAAATTGCCTTAAATGTGGTGCCTCTATAATTATTTATGATGATTGTGTCGGACTTTTGCCCGACGAAGAAATAAATGGGCAACTAGCAACACACTCAAAACTAGTATGTATGTTGAGACAAGAGATAAACGAACTAAAAACAAAGAATAATGTATTCTGATATGAATTTTTAATATGAAACTATGGTATAATTTTGTTGTAAATATTCTCTTTCCGGGAGGGAAGAAAGCCAGGGGATGTCTCTGAGGGCGGACTCCAGTTGTCCAGACCGGACCCTGAGTGAAGAGACCATCAGGACCATGGAAAACCTGATGAGAATTTTTAGTGAGAGGAAAATGGTGCTACATTTAACTTCTTCTAAAGAAGATGTTGAAGAAGATTTAGAAGAGTATGGTGAAGAACTTTATCCAACCTTAGAGTTTAAAGAGATGGTTCGTCAGGGACTATTTAGTCAATATGATGGTATGGGATTTTACCACGATGGGACTAAACAATTAGATGAACCCGTTGATGTTTCAAATATCATAGAATGCTTCCCTTTTGTAATTTGGTACGCCGCATAGCATCGAGGACAGAGATGAGCTTGGACACAGACGACTTTCCATATGGTCCTTTTATATTACTAATCGTATTTTCAGTAATGTTTATCTATGTTTGTGTTCTTATTAGTCATGGCGGTTATGATGAATGTATGAAGAAGACGTGTCCGCCAGGATTTTCTCCAAGCTATGTACTCAAACCTACTAGGTGTGTTTGTGAAATTCCTGCAAAATAAATAAAGAGCGTATAAAGATGAGATGTAGGGAACCTTGGTGTGATTCGTGCGGGTTGTTTGGGGAAAAGGCCGTTGCCAGATCACGATCAAAAATAATAAAAAAGATATTTAGACGCTTAAACTCAAAACGCCAACGACAGAAAAACAAAAAAGAAATAAGTAGCGTACTCTTTTAATTATACGTTTAAAAAGTCTTCTATCTTTCTTAGTACGTTGCTTTCACCAGCAGTAACATCTCCAATAATATTTTTTAGTGGATATAGAGATGCTTCTCTAGTATTTCGTACTTCGTCTAATTTCTCTCCGCGCCAATCTTCATTGGCCTTCTTGAGATTCTTGTTTGTATAAATAATAACGATATCTGCATCTCTGCCTAATTCACAGAAAAGGGAATATACTCTTTTAGCTATATCCTTCTTCTGGTTATTTAAGAACAGCGACGATGCAGTTAGTTCCTTGTTAATGTGCCTCTTACAAGTATCACAATATACTACCTTCATCATTTGACCTGATTCCAAGGTTGCTAGAAGATCTTCTCCCGTAAGAACCTTTCCACAACCATCTCCTTCCTTTTCTCCGTCGCAGAAGAACAAAGGAACATCAAGATCAAGAGTTGCATCCTTGTTTGATCTGTGTACTGTAATAAAACAGGGAGACTTCCAATGAGATGAGCGACGGTACTCAAAGGTGATGTAGATACGGTATTTACCAAAACCCTTTAAATCTTCCTTATACATATCGAAGGCTTCGTCGAAAGCTTGCTCATTAAATAGGGTAGCTAGACTGTTATCTTCAAATAAGTGACTCATTTTATCTTCTGAATGCCTCCTTTAAATAGGCAATCTCTTGGCCTTTTCCTGCCGCGAAAACTCTTGGAGCATCTCCCTTGAAATCTCCTCTAACCTCCTCTTCAATACCTGGAAGACGGATCTTTGTTCTCGTTCCAGTTACCTTACCGCTCTCGTCGATGACATTCTCCTGACCTAAGTAGAAGGGTTTAGCTGGAGGGGCTTCTTGTGTTGGTTGATTGTACGAGGTATTGTCGAGAGATCCAACTACAGCATCTGCATCGTCGCAGAACTGTTGTAAGTCTTCAGCACTTCTCGGGCCGGGAAGAATAACCGTCCAATTAAAACCAAACTTACCTCCAACAGTTGAGTAACGTCGACAAAACACGACATCTGGAAAAGTTCTAGTTAACTTCTTTAAACACCCGATCCAGGCATCTTGATCAAGTACTCGTACTTTGATCTCGTTTAGAAAAGGAGTATTTACTTCTGAGTCGGCCAAAACAGATAAAATGTTTGCGTATCTGTTTAAAAAATTCTTAAGCATCGTGGTCGTCATCCTCTGGATAAAGAACAATGTCTAATCCAGGTTGTTCTGCTGTGTGATCTGGTTCTACAAAATCGTCTTGAGATAAGAACTTTAATTCTCCATCTACTACGTAATCGTCTTCTACTTGATCTTGTACTGGTTGTTCTTTCTTTTGCGGCGCAATAAAATCTTCATAAAAAAGTTCTTCTAAACTCATGTTTCACCTAAAGAGAGTTTGATAACAGATTTGTAGTCTGGTAACTCTGGATTCTTTTTATCTGTTATTAGTAACAGTACTGTAGAGGGTTCAAACTCTTTTATCTCTACTACTGGATATCCAAATAGTAATTTCTTTGGGGCCGAAAAAGAGGGATCTAATGTGGAGAAAAGTTGAAGAGAATCTCCACATACAATACTCCCAATAAATAAATTCTCACTGGTAAGGTTGTAAAAGATCTTAAGAAATGTTTGTAAGATGCTCTTTGAGGCAATTTCCAGGATGTCTAACTCCATAATACGTTCATATAAGAATTGTTCTGGAGACTTTACATCTGGAGCTTCTACTTGATAGACAAGATATCCTTTGTCCTTATCATAAAGAATCTTGTTGGGCTCTTCTTTTAAAGCCGTCTCAAAAGCATCGATAACATCTCTTCCCTCGAAAGACTCAAACTTCTTGAGAAGGTTGACTTTCACTTACTACCTCTTTTCTCTCGTCGAAGAATACAATAGTAGGTTCAACTACATCTTGAATTGATACTAACTTACTGAGTTCAGTACCAATTAGATACTCCATAGTTTTTACTTGCTTCTCTGGCCGGCAACGAAGTTTGCTATTGGCCACACATTCGTGAAATAACTTAAAATCTTCCTTATTCTCCTTTGTAGCCTGTAGATCACACAAAAGAATGACAAGATGGGCCTCTCTAGTTAACTTAGCTGCTTCCTGAGCAGTTAGAGGGCCATGTACATGATACTTTCCAAGTTCGTCCGTTGTAATGATAAGTCCTTTCATTTCTATCCTAACAGTATTAGAGGTTTTTCAGTTGTCCAGTTTACTAAGGTTCTTCCCAATCGTCTAGCAGATAATTTGGTCGCTTCGTAAATAATTAGGAGTTCTACGGGTTTTGGTAATGTTTGAAAAGAGTGAGTGACGTTTTTTGGTACAAGTGATCGATCACCTTTCTTTACATCTGCTCTTTTAATTGCCCGAAGTGTCTTTGCGTCTTTTACAATTACCCCACTATATGGGTATTGTCTCGCTAAATAAAGTATGTAGCTTAAATGATCTACATTTCTCCCTAAATTAAGATGAAGAGCGTTTTCATACATATACTGATAACTCTCCTTACCTTTCATCTTAACTGGAGTGAAGTAGAACTTCAAATAATCATACACAACTTGTGAAATTAATCTTTGGCTGTTGTCTACAAGACTCATAGCATGTCGATTCGTTCGTTATCAAGAAGCGCCAGCACATTTACAGAGGGATCTGCTAGATGTACCATATATACGGGATTCTCTAGTCCAGCAGCTTCAAATCTAATAACATCTTTGAAATAGTGTCTTAGTAATAACTTCTTACTAAATAACTGTTCCTCTGTTAATTTTTCTTCGCGGCCAGTATTAATGAAGTTGAGAACCTTGTCTCCGATCTTTAAAAAAGAAGCCGTGTAGAAGCCGACAGCTTCAGAGTATGTTTCTTTTTGTGTGAGGATAAGGCCAGAGTCCAAGGTGTCCTTTCTCTTGTCTCCTCTAACAATTGCCCAATAACCAAATGGTGTTGTTTTTTGCCAATCTAACATGTATCACCTAATAGTAACTACGTGACAGCCGCAGTTACGTTTGAGAGTATTTCCTACTACTAGTTTTGAAACTAGATCAATTTTCGGCTCAGGAGAAATGGTTACAATGTGTGTACACACTGGACAAACTCTTTCCTGATTTGGCATAGATGGAATGAAATTATCAATAGCTGATAGTGCCTCTCTATCTCCCTGTTTAGCCAACGAAGAGTTCCTTAGATAGGAAATAAGTTCATCTAGCTTGTGTTCAATTCTATGAAGGATTTCGTCGTTCATAGTTCTTCAACTCCGTCTTCATCAGCACTTACGGAGGTCTTTAGCTTTGCTGGCTTTTTCATCTTTGAAAGAAAGTGATTGTATTCTGTATCCGTAAGCTGCACACTTACCCCATTATCAAACTCAAGGGTGTTCTCTGTTTTATTAGTAATGAGATCAGTAGCCTGATAGTACTTTTTTAGGCGCATTCTACAACTCCAAGAACATCTTGTTCTCTAATAAAATACAACCACTCATTATCAATCTTCACTTCATATTGAGTGTTCTGTTTTACTAAAACCTTATCACCTTTCTTTACTTGAGCTTTTACAAAACCCTTGACAGTAACAGAAGGAAGTTCTTCAGTTTTAGTATCCACTAGAACATTAATCTTACCTGGGCCTACAGCAAGTACTTCTGCGTAGTAAGGTTCGTAAGAAATGTGGTTTTCTGGAAGGGCGATTAAAGACTGTGTTTCTTCTTTAATTCGTCGGCAAAGGATCTTATCTTGAAGAGGTAGAATCATCTTCTACGAGGCTCCGGCTTAAATTGTTGAGGTTGTGTTGTTTGTGCTGCTTGTTGTAACATGGTCTGTTTTGTTTGTCTAATAAAATTTGTTATTTGTTGTTTTGTCGATGGTTCTGTTCGGAACTTAACAAGTGTTCCTTTACTGGACATATCAACCAATCTCTTTTGCATAACCTTTTTCTGTCGTTCTTCTTGATCGACTAAGTATGGATAAAATGCTCTCTTCATCTTTTTGAAGTGGTCATCAATCTTTTCTGGGTTAACCTGTGCCTGTAATGTAGTCAGAGTTACCCAAAACTCTTTATCTTCTTTGAGCATGTACATAATAAAAGCTACCTTCCCCGTTGATTTATCAAACTCTAAATCATCCGAACCGCTGAGAATACGCTCATAGAGGATATTTCCGGCGGTCCAACCAACGGGGGTTTTTAAAAAACTTCGATATCTCCGACAGATAACATCTTCACACGATCTTTAAACCATTGAAGATGTGTGTGCATAACTTCTAGAATATCGTCTGGATACTCAGAAATGTAGTCGAACTTATTATTAAATGCCTCAATCTCTTCTTTTGTTGGAGGGGTATTCTTAATGGCACAATCTGGAAGTTCTCTACCATTTACTTCAAGAAGCATGAATGTAAGAGCATACATTCCCATACGAACGTGAACACTTGCTCTCGACACCTCCTCCTTGTTCATATTTAGTCGGGCAATTTGATCTTTCATAAACATGTCTTCCTTACCAGAAGTTTCTCGTACTTTGATAATAAGATGTTTACTAATAGGAATCTCCTGTTCGGCCCTTCGTCGAAGAACTACAGAAGACATATCTAAAGGCTTCAGTTTCTTTTCTAAATCCTTCTTTCTCTTATTAGAGTACATATTAGGCCGTTTAACGCCCATATCATCATAGTAATAACTATCATCGATCTCCTCAATAGGTAACTCTTCATCCTTCTTGGGCTCAGTTTTATTTAAAACCTCTTCAGTTACCTTCTTCTCATACGCATCAATTACCTTCTCAAGTTGTTTGAGCTGTTCTGACTCCAACTTCTTTTTTTCTTGTGCCGGCGAAGGAGTGTTGTCAACAACAGTTGAAACTTGTTTAATTTTCTGCATCGTAATCGTCCTTAATCATGTCGTCGTTTGTGTCATGTAAAAAATCAACATAACGCTGATTATTACTGTTTAGATATTGTTGATCTTGTTCCCAAGAAGAGAAAGCTCTTTTGGACTCTCCATCACCGACGGGAACTAATTCACTTGGTTCAATAAGATCTCTTTTAATTTCTTGTCTATCAGCGCCAAGTTTAAAGAATAAAGAAGTTCCGCCTAATGCCCAAACATGAGGACAAGATAGACACCTTTTCCATACCATATTATCGCGAGAAAAAGAAGTTGCTTGCCCTCCACATTCGGAGCACTCTCCTTTCTTTCTCTTCTCTTTGTCCTTTACTTTTAAGAAGTCGAATTTGGGCTGAATGGCCATATTACTTCACGATTTCCCTAAGAACACTTCGAGCAGTATCTGAGTCCTTGGCTTCAAGTACATCTAACATTTCCAGACGCTTTAGCTTGGCCGCCTTAATAAGATCCGAATACGACTTGGTAATAGTTTCCTTTTGTTCAATAAAAACACGTTCTAGCATCAGTTGTCGAGCGAGCGCCTCTCGAAGATCTTCTACGGTGTAATCAGCGTACTCACTCTCTAACTTCTCTTGAAGAATTTCCTTTTTCATATTGATACAATAGGCTACTAAAAAAAATAAGTCAATAGGTATGAAATTATTAAGGAGACTGTTGGTATAACTATTTTATGGCAGAACTTTCTAACGACTTACCAAAAGAACTATGGGACAAAATTCTTTTTACAGATTTAATTAATCCGGTCCCTTGTCATATTGACCACAACATTTCTTATATCTATGTTGATCCTACTAACGTAAATTCTGACTATATTTGGCTTTTGCCCGATGGGCGCTTAATACAAGCTTTTTGGGTTTATGGAGAAAAGGACGATCACTATCGTCCTCTACACCTCATATATGTAGGAGAAGGAGTTTTTCACCATAAACAGAGGAAAACATGATAGAAGTTCCAGAGCATCTTATGTGGGACGGGGATACCACAGATATTAGAACCTGGGGTTCTTTTGAACGTAAACATTTTTGGTTCAATCCTGCTTCTGCTGATATCCACCTCTCCTGTTACTACTGTATTTTAGATGACGGACGAGTGGTAAGAATTACACATGGGTGGGCCAGTAAGGAGAATGAAGATGTATCTAAAGAGGCCACGTATTTAGGTACTGGCTTTCCACATCACGCCAAGAAAAAGTGAAATTTTTGACTACTTCGTTGGTATAATTTCTATATGAAGATCGTCGCAGCGGTATACGTGCTCATCATGGCTGGGTGCCACAATGGTTTTTGTCATAATGAGCTTTTTCTACTCGGCTCTTTTCTTGGCGCGATTCCTCTTGTAGGGTTTCGCTTCAAGATGTGGCTAAACAACGCTCACAAAAAAATACATAAAGATGTTAATGCTTGTGAAGAAAAATGCGCGGAGCATAAACGTACTTAGGAGGTAGATGAAGATATATTTTTCAGGCTCTTTTAGTGTTGGTAAAAGTACATTAAAAAAGGAAATAGCCACCAAATACAATCTTTTAAAGTTACCTGAAATCTTTAGACTTATTATGGCGGAAAGAGAAATACTTGATCTGTCGATTCTTCGTTCTAATATTTCTTTGTCCGAAGAAGTACAGAAAGAAGTACTAATAAGACAATTTACAGAAGAGAAACTATTATTTTCTCGTGCGGCGCAGGAAGGTAAAAAAGGAATAGTTGCTTGTAGAGGAATTGATTCTATCGCCTTCATGATTCATTTATGTAGGCCAGAGTTCTTCTCAGAAGCGAAAAAAACTTCTTGGTATGAAGATTATATAGATTGGTTAAAGAAAGAAGGTTCAACTCATTTTCTTTTGCCGCCTTTAAAAAGTCTATTGGTTGATGATGGCTTTAGAGATACGAACTGGGATTTCTCCATCGAGATATACAGTACTATAAAAACATTATTGAGGTTCTACGGAATAAAATACACCCAAATTAGAGAAGAGAATATGAGTGAGCGACTAACAATAGTAAGTAATGTTTTAGGTGATGTTTGAATATTCCTGTATTAGATAAAGGATACGTAAAACTAATAAATCATATGGGCACAGATATGTCTCCTGTTATGGATGCCCGTGTGTCTACAGCGACGGAAAGTAACCCAGAAAGGGACGACGCTCTGCGAGAGTACCTTTGGGAGAACCGACACACGTCTCCATTTGAAAGTATGGTTATGCAGATCGAATTGAAAGTTCCATTGTACATTTTAAGACAACTAGAGAGACATAGAACCGTCGACAATGACGACGGAGTAATTATAGAGTCTCTCGACGAGAATATGCGGAAGTGGTTTTCTCCCAATGAGCAGTCAGGGAGATATTCTGTTTTTGATGAAGAATACTATATTCCCGACGAGATTAAGGGACAGGATAATGTTAATAAACAAGGCTCGTCGGAAAATTTAGATGAAAGTTTATCTGATGAGTTTAAAGATACGTTAAAAGAAAATAACGCATCAGATTTCTGGTCATATAAATATTTCATTAATAAGGGCGTCTCTAAAGAAACTGCTCGATCGTTTCTACATATGAATGTTTACACAACACGTAGAATGACTGGTTCGTTCTTGAACTGGTCAGATTTTCTCAAACAGAGAAGGACAAAACATGCTCAACGAGAAGCAAAATGCTATGCTGACGCAATTCATTCAATCATCCAACAACTTTGGCCAAGAAGTTCAACTCTTCTTGAAGAATACACTTTCAACAGTGCGAGTTTCTGTAGAACGGACCTACAATACATCAAAGAATTACTTGGCGACCCTTCGTTGTGGGAAGGAAAGCTCTCCAGTAAGTGCGGAGAATCCTTCTCCGCCCGTCGTCTAAAAAAACTTATTAGTAAACTGTCCTGATTTCGGAGAGGGAGAACTCCTCCCTCTCTTTCTTTTAGAAGGAAAAAAGATGCAAGTTAAGAGCGACGTAAATGCGAAGAGTGGGACCATTCGAGTAAGTGTGTCAAAAGAGGGGCACCCATTATTTGGTAAGTCCGGTGTTATTATTGGCACCAATGGAAAGAATATGGCTAATGGGCGGACATATACTGTGAAGCTCGACGAGGGCACACAAGCAGAATTAGGTGGCAGTGATTTGAAGGAGCTGAAACCCGTGACGACGTGACCCACGTAATTAAATGGGCATACAAAGAAAGTTTGAAAGGTAGGCATCCAGCACAGAAAGTGGGAGCTGTTTTATATAGCGGCGGAAGAGTAATTGCTAGACGCTCTAATATGGCAAGGCCCCACGGTTTATGTAATCGAGGTTTTCATGCAGAAGAACGCCTATTGAAGTGCTGTGACGAAAAAGTTGTTAGAGGGTCTACTGTAGTAATAGTAAGAACAAATATGAAAGGGTTTCTCTCAGCGATGAGTCGTCCCTGCGACGTATGTTATAGTTTGTTGAAAAAAGCAGGAGTAAGAAAAATAGTATACATAGATTGGAACAGAAACATCTCAACAGAGAGAGTGTGAAATTTTCGTATATATTGTTGGTATAATATTTCTGTAGCAATTGACGCTACTACACCTCTGAGAAAAAAGGAACATCTATGAACAAGTCGTCGTCGTACATTACCGTAAAGCCCGCCACCAGCACCGCCTCCAGCCCAGCCAACCTCACGTTCCAAGGAACCGTCGAGATTCCCGTCGCCCAGCTGCGCAAGGTGAGCATTGGAAAGTCCGGGGCAAAGGTCCGAGCATTTATGGCCCAGCTCGCCCAGCTCAGCGCTCTCATCGCAACTCTTCCAAACGGCCAGGAAAAGGCCGACGCGATGGGCAAGAAGCGCGACCTCGTGCTTCATTTGGGGGAGGAGACGAGGGAGTACTATCAGCCCCGACGGCTCTGGGGATTGAAGGAGGACGCCTTCTCCCAAGTCGGTACCTCCCCCTTCGTACAGGGGGAAATCGGTGCCGACGGAAAGACGCTGACGCTGGGAATGTACAGCGCAGGCGACGCCACCACCCAACTGATCGTCGAAACCGGCGAGGGTATTTATGATATTCTTGCTGGAGCGGGGGTTCCCGATCGCTTGGCCTCAGCAAAGGTCAACGCAGATGGTAAGTCTGACTTGATCAAAGCTCCCCCCGCCGATGTGCTCTTCGAGGCTCGATCGGGAGCGTCGTCCTCCCCGAAGATCTTCAACGGCCCGCGCCTGTCCCAGGCCAAGCGCAGCAACAAGTAGCACGGAAGGAGCGACTGCATCACGGATGTGGTCGTTCCTTTTAACTTAAAAACCCCCAGTTGGTATACACAAGGAAAAAGGAAAGACCATGAACTGTTTTAGTTTGATTAGCACAAGGAAAGGGGACATTCTATTTCCCCACATTGTATTTGATAAGGGAGCACGAAACGGTGGCGGTTTTAATGTCGGCAAGGAATTCTTTGCCGTCAATAATTCTGCACTAAGTGGTATGGAAACAAAGACCGTACAGGTGAGGGACAAGGGGGTGCGTCACGCTCTTGTATCCTTCGACCTAGATGCGTCTCCCCAAAGGATTATTGAGCCTTCCCATAACTGGGAAGGGCAGCACGCAGAAAATAAGTACCGAGCATCTCTGTTTATTCAAGGGCCTCGGGCGGAGTATCTGTCAGATCCTCGTCGGACAGGAGTTTCTGTTCGCTGTCCCAAGGGTAGTGCTTTTTGGTCCGCATGGTCGGCAGCAGAGAAGCTGGGAGACCGAGAGGCTACCAGTGACGAGAAACGTCGTCTACGAGGCGAGTTTCCAGATAATATGAATATTGAGGACTTTGGTTGTCGAGTAATTCTGCCCAGTGATTGGGGTGAATCTGAAAAGCGTACTATGTAT
>Ga0209175_10001200_pt1 | contig 13234 bp, 11 predicted proteins | sample JI91814C2DNA_FD_187506 | JGI IMG/M metagenome (GOLD analysis project Ga0209175, IMG submission 187506) | Wastewater effluent complex algal communities from Wisconsin, to seasonally profile nutrient transformation and Carbon sequestration -... | ecosystem: Engineered > WWTP > Effluent > Algae...
GGCAACCACGGCCACCCGGGTGGGGCAACCACGGCCACCTGGGTGGGGCAACCACGGCCACCTGGGTGGGGCAACCACGGCCACCTGGGTGGGGCAACCACGGCCACCTGGGTGGGGCAACCACGGGGGGATTGCCCCTACAAAAATCTTACAATTGAAATAGGATTGCTATAGGTAATAGGATGTAAGTGAAAACCTCAAGCCGAAAACCTAAAATATTGACAGGTTTCGCGGAGAGAGATAAATCAAATTTTACCAACTTTTTCCACGATTAACTAATAGGTTGTAAATCGAAATACGTTTCAAAAATGCTCTTTCCTACCGAGTTAACTTGTTGCTGTAAATGATCCATAAATTCATGGAGTCCGGTGTTGAAAATATCCTCAATCGTAATATAATCTAATTCCGAACGTAAACGCCCTAAAACTCTTTCTACAGGGTTACACCAAGTGCCCGCGGGAGTTCCTGTAATTTCATGGAGCGATCGCTCTGCTTGTAACAAACAAAAATGAATTGAGCGAGGAAACTCACGATCTAAAATCAAAAATTCCGCCACTCCCATAGGTGTAATACGATGTTGTTTGCGCTTTCGATACATCTCATAAGCACTAGCCGACTTTAACAAAGACATCCATTGAATTTCATCCAAAGGAGTGCCAACATCATTGACAGAAGGTAACAGAATAAAATATTTTACATCAAGAATGCGACTGGTTTTATCGGCGCGTTCTAATAAACGTCCCATATAGCCAAAATGCCAACCTTCATTATGAGTCATCGTCGCATCCATTACCCCGGCAAATAAATGTCCCTTCATTTTTACTTCCGCAAAGAAATCCGCTAAATTAGACAAATTTTGCTGATTTGCCGCATCCCTCACCATCATATAAAAACTATTAATTTCCTCCCACATTTCCGAGGAAATAATTTCTCGTACCGATCGCGCATTTTCGCGGGCGGATTGCAAACAAGAGATAATCGAATTAGAATAAGCGCGATCGAAAGTGAGAAAATGAATGACATTATCAGCCGTTGGCTGGCCATATTTTTCTTGAAAATATGGGGTATCTCCCGTAGTTTGGACTAAAGGAAACCATTGTTGAGTAATACCGCTGGGAGAGTCAAGAATAAGATTAAAATTGACATCGGCAAAACGAGCGATATTTTCCGCTCTTTCAATATAGCGGTTGAGCCAGTAAATTGAATCAGCAACACGACTTAACATAATAATTGTTAGGTATTTTTCCCTGATATTTATAACTGATGTAGGGTGAGTTAGGTGGCTATAATTATTTCATCAAAGAGAAAAGGGAAATCTCCACCTAACCCACCATGTCTTAATCCATTTTTGTGGGTAAGTTGTTACGCATTTAAAAGTCTTACTGCACAAACATTAAGTCCCGTGACAAGCAGGATGCCTGTCTTACTTTATGTGGTTAAAATGCGTCTTACACAATCAACCCAATTCATTACACAAAACCCAAGTATCCTTACTCCCACCCCCTTGAGAAGAGTTTACCACTAAAGAACCCCGTTTCAAAGCAACGCGAGTTAAGCCCCCCGGATGGACATAAATATCTTGGCCATATAAAATATAAGGTCTTAAATCAACATGACACCCCTCAAAATTATCCTCAAGAATTGTGGGAACCCTCGATAAACATAACGTCGGTTGCGCGATATAATTACGGGGATTTGCCTTAATCTTTTCCGCAAAGGAGGCGCGTTTTTCCACCGTAGCATGAGGTCCCACTAACATCCCATAACCCCCCGACTCATTCGCGGCTTTAACGACAAGTTTATCGAGATTATTGAGCACATAGTCTAATTGTTTTTCCTCCCAACAAACATAAGTGGGAACATTAGCTAAAATTTGCTCTTCATCCAAATAATAACGAATAATTTGGGGGACATAAGCATAAATCACTTTATCATCTGCCACCCCAGTGCCTAAAGCATTCGCTAACGCGACTCTCCCATGACGATATACCTCCATTAACCCCGGAATACCTAAAAGTGAATCCGGGCGAAATGCCAAAGGATCGATAAAATCATCATCAATACGTCGATAGATCACATCAACCCGTTGTAACCCCTTAGTTGTTCTCATTTGAACATAACCATCGGCTATGACTAAATCACGGCCTTCGACTAACTCAATTCCCATTTGTTGAGCCAAAAAAGAATGTTCAAAATAAGCAGAATTGTAAATCCCCGGAGTGAGAACAACAACCGTCGGATTAGAGATATGATCCGGGGCTAAATTGAGAAGTGTATCTAAGAGATGACTGGGATAATCATCCACAGGTTGAATCCCTAATTGGGCAAAAATTTGAGGAAAGGTACTTTTCATTACCCGACGATTTTCCAATACATAGGAAACGCCAGAAGGACAACGCATATTATCTTCTAAAACGTACCATTTTCCATCCTTATCTCGCACCAAATCCGTGCCAGTAATATGACACCAAATACCATGAGGAGGATTTAAGCCAATACAAGGTTTCAGGAACCCGGTGGCTGAGGCTATTAACTCCGCAGGAATGATGCCATCTTTGACAATTTTTTGCTCGCCATAGATATCAGAAAGAAAGAGATTAAGAGCATGAATACGCTGTTTTAAACCCCTTTCTATGCCTTCCCATTCTTCAGCATTAACAATGCGGGGAATAACATCAAAAGGAAAAATACGCTCGGTCCCTTGAGTATCCCCATAGACATTGAAAGTCGCGCCTAATTTCATCATCGCGATTTGGGCGGCTTGTTGACGTCGCCCTAATTCTCCTGACGCTAAGGAGTTTATTTTTTGTACAAGGATAGAGGCTTCTGGGCGTGGTTGGCCTTTCGTGACGAATAATTCATCATAAAATTCGCCCGGATCGTAGGAATCAAATTTCACGGCTTTTACAATAGGTTGATTTTGGTAACTATTGATACTGTTTATCCTGAATTAGGATCTTGTTTGTATCCTACAACACTTCACGATCGCGTGTTATGTCAATTTATCAAGTTTTGTAATAATTTTGTATCATTTAAAAGAATAATTTCCCCAATGAATTATAGTCAAAAAGTAGTCAAGAAAACAGATTTTGAGATTATGGTTTATGTATGTAACCTGGGTCTCGGTCAACAAGTTTATCTGGAAAACGCGGGAATAGAGACCGTTATTCGTTTAGTGAGTAGTAGCGCGGGGCAACAACAACAGTCAAGTAGTAGTTTTGTCACGGGTAAGTGGTTAATACCTCCGAGTGTCTTTCGCACCCCGACGGGGGTAGTATTGCGGTTTGAGGGAGAACAAGGTTCTCGTTTTGTGATGTTACAAGGGAGTGGGATGAGTGTTTTAACCGCGATTCCTTCTCTGACGGGTGCGGAGGTGTTACCGCTTCAACAAGTCGCGTCAGAAGAAATGCCTAAAACGACGATGGAACCCATGAAACCGATGGAGCCCATGAAACCGATGGAACCCATGAAACCGATGGGAATGGGGAATATGCAAATGTCGATGAACCCGATGCAAATGCAAATGGGTAATATGGCGATGCAAATCGGTTCTCCGACTCAGGAAGTTAAACATTTTTGTCCTCAATGTGGGGGGGCCGTTAAAGAGCGCGATCGTTTTTGTTCTAGTTGTGGCAACCCTCTGTAATTGTTGATTGTTTTGAGATACCAAACCCGCGGGTTTCTGTGATATCATAAATTGATGGAATCAGAAACCCGCGATCGTTTCTCAATGACAAGTATTTACCCTTATAATTTGACGAAAATGCCCTTATCAAAAGTCAAACATTTTCCGGTTTATGGTTAGCATCTCAAGCCATGTTAAGCATGAATTTAGCCGAAGTTTTGACAGTATTACAACAAGGGTTAGCCAGTGTGAAACACAGGACTTTTGTCGAACAATTAAGGAATTTATAAAGGAAACTACGATGAACCCCGATGAAAGCAGATTAGACAGAGAAAAGACGGTATGGGATTATAAACCTTGGTGGTGTCAACCGTGGTCAATTTTGCTCACAGGAATTACGATAATTTCAGGGAGTTGGTTTGTCTTTAAAATTATTTGGCTAACGGTATTAATATCAATCCCTATCTTAATTTGGATGGTATTTTTTATCTTAGTTTACCCTGCTTTAGTCTTAAAAAGTGGGCAGCTTGATACTCAAGAGTAATTTCCCACTAATTAGTATCTTCTCTACATAGTAAGGGCGGGTTTATTGGTATCTTCTCTACATAGTAAGGGCGGGTTTATTGGTATCTTCTCTACATGGTAAGGGCGGGTTCACCAGGATCTTCAAAACATAACCAGAATACTTCTGAACCCGCCCCTATATGTCGCAATCACATTTTCCAGATAGACTTTCTCTCTCTTTTCTTTCCTTTGTGTCTCTGTGTTTTTGTGGTTAATTTATCAAAAAAAAAACGCTAATTAACCATGAAATTTAACAAAAAAATGATAAAGTGTACCCGAAAGTTAGATATAATAAAAAGAGGAAAATATGCTAAAGTTTTTATCTAAAAATGACAAAAACCGCCGACATAAGTAGTAAAAGATTAATCAGCCTAGCACCCGTTAACTGGGTGCAATGGGTGACACAATTTCCCAATCTCCAAGTCCGAGATATAATAGACTCAGACTTCCAATGGATTAGCCGGGAAGGAGATGTCTTAGTCCGAGTCTATAGTCCACAACTGGGAGAATTTCTTGTCCTTAACGAATTACAATTACGTTATCGCTCAGAAATGCCAAGACGAATGCGGGCTTATGCCGCCTTAGCAGAAGAAAAATATCAACTGCCAACCTATCCCGTCTTAATCAACATTCTCCAAGTAAGTGATCAAGAAATCCCAACGCGTTATGAATCCAGTTTTGCCGGTTTAGAAGCCCGTCAAGATTACCGAGTAATAAACCTTTGGGAAGTCGATGTGGAAATCGCGTTTCAACAACCCGTTTCATCACTGCTTCCCTTTGTGCCTATTCTCAAAGGCGGAGCCGAAGAGACAACGATTAAACGCGCTTTGCGAATCTTACGCACGGATGAAAATTTGAGTGAATTAGAATCACTCATGGCATTTCTAGCCAGTTTTGTGTTAGAAAGTCGAGTAGTACAACAAATAATGAGGTGGGATATGGCAGTATTAGAGCAATCTCCCTGGTATCAGCAAATTTTACAACAAGGTGAACAACGCGGAATCCTCTTAGGAAGACGACAAGAAATTTTATCAGGGATTGAAGTCGCTTTAGAGATAAAATTTGGTAATGACGGGTTACAACTGTTGCCCACGATTTCTCAGATTTTGGATTTAGAAAGATTAAAGGCTATTCAGATAGCATTAATCACGGGAACCACGTTAGATGAATTAAGAAAACTCATCTCTAATGGGGATTAATTCCTCAGATATCCAGAAACCAGGTGCTTCATTGAAACCGGGTTTTTCTGTCTTTATCGCGCTTTCTTACCCCAATTTCTCCTAAGCCGAAGCCCGTCAAGATTACCGAGTAATAAACCTTTGGGAAGTCGATGTGGAAATCGCGTTTCAACAACCCGTTTCATCACTACTTCCCTTTGTGCCTATTCTCAAAGGCGGAGCCGAAGAGACAACGATTAAACGCGCTTTGCGAATCTTACGCACGGATGAAAATTTGAGTGAATTAGAATCACTCATGGCATTTCTAGCCAGTTTTGTGTTAGAAAGTCGAGTAGTACAACAAATAATGAGGTGGGATATGGCAGTATTAGAGCAATCTCCCTGGTATCAGCAAATTTTACAACAAGGTGAACAACGCGGAATCCTCTTAGGAAGACGACAAGAAATTTTATCAGGGATTGAAGTCGCTTTAGAGATAAAATTTGGTAATGACGGGTTACAACTGTTGCCCACGATTTCTCAGATTTTGGATTTAGAAAGATTAAAGGCTATTCAGATAGCATTAATCACGGGAACCACGTTAGATGAATTAAGAAAACTCATCTCTAATGGGGATTAATTCCTCAGATATCCAGAAACCAGGTGCTTCATTGAAACCGGGTTTTTCTGTCTTTATCGCGCTTTCTTACCCCAATTTCTCCTAAGCCGAAGCCCCTCAAGATTACCGAGTAATAAACCTTTGGGAAGTTGATAAAGGCGGAGCCGAAGAGATAAGGATTCAACGGGCTTTACCAATCTTATGCTCTGATGAAAATTTGAGTGAATTAGAATCACTCATGGCATTTTTAGCCCTTGTTTAATAAGTACGGAAAATAAAATGAACCACAAAGACACAAAGGCACAAAGGATTCCTTGAGTAATTTGTTATTATTTTGTGTCGGAAAAAGAGGGTAAGGGCGGGATCATTGGTATCTTTAACACATAATCTAAATCGGGGTTAACCTGACTCTTTTTTCCTGCCTTTGTGTCTTTGTGCCTTAGTGTTATACTATGACGATTTTCTGGGTTTCATCACTTTTTCAAATTGGCAGAAAAATCAAGTTTCTTCAACCAGACTAAACCAATTTTTTTCTATTGATACCCAGTGGATGTCACCGTTACAGGCTAATTATGGCAAGTGATTTTTAATGAGCTACCCCCAAGGTATTCTATGAAAAATCTCACCCCACAAGGGAGGATTTTGGCGAAGGTATTGTCACTGAAACCGGGTTTTTCTGTCTTTATCGCGCTCTTTTGGCTTAATATCGGGCATAATAAAGAATAATCAAGAAATGTAACGAAAAATTACGGTTCATTATGAACAAAGTCGATTATCTCCGCATCAGTCTCATCGATCGCTGTAACTTCCAGTGTCAATACTGTATGCCCGAAGGTGCTGAAATTGACTATATCTTACAACAAGACTTAATCACTCATAATGAACTTCTGACACTACTACAAGAAGTTTTTATCCCTGTTGGGTTCACTCGCTTTCGTCTTACCGGAGGCGAACCCCTTTTACGTCCCGATGTCGTTGATATTGTGAACGCGATCGCGTCTTTTCCCGAAACCCAAGACTTATCCGTGACAACCAACGGGTTTTTATTAGCCTCAAAAGCCCAAGCCCTTTATCATGCCGGACTGCGCCGTATTAATATTAGTTTAGACTCCTTAGATGCCGATATCTTCGATCAAATAATCGGTAATCGTAGTCGTAATCGTTGGCAACAAGTCTGGGCAGGAATACAAACAGCTTATCAAGTGGGTTTTGACCCCTTAAAATTAAATATCGTCGTTATTCCGGGTGTCAACGATCATGAAATATTAGACTTAGCCGCGTTAACAATAGACAAAAATTGGCACATTCGTTTTATTGAATTTATGCCTATTGGTAATAATCAATTATTTCACGATCGCGGTTGGATACCTTCAGAAGAAATCCGAGAAAAAATACGATCACGACAGGGTTTAGAAACCTCATCAGTACGAGGAAACGGCCCGGCTGATGTGTTTAAAATACCCGGAGCAAAAGGCACATTAGGCTTCATTAGTCAAATGTCCGAATGCTTTTGCGATCGCTGTAACCGAATGCGTTTATCCGCCGATGGTTGGTTACGTCCATGCTTATTAAACGAAACCGGACAAATCAACCTCAAAACCGCATTACGTCAAGGAACATCGCCAGAAAAATTACGAGAACAAGTGCGGGAACTCTTAGCCATCAAACCAGAAATAAACTTCAAAGGACGTGACTCTGGCTCTGAAAACGGCATCTACTCCCGCACCATGTCTCAAATCGGCGGTTAACTACTGACGAGAGTAGTATTCAACCACCAGCAGTTCATTAACTTGGAGCGCGATCCATTCCCGTTCAATAATGCCATTTACCTTGCCAACCAGTTTGTCCTTATCAAATTCCAGATGACTTGGTAAGTGAGCTAAACCAGGGTATTTCAGATTAGCTTCCACCAATTGACGGGAACGCTCTTGGTTTTTGACACTAATCACTTCACCGGGTTTGCACTGATAACTGGCAATATTGACCTCACGGCCATTCACCGTCACATGACCATGATTCACCAATTGACGAGCCGCGGGAATCGTTGGAGCCATACCCAAACGGAATACCGTATTATCTAAGCGCATTTCTAACAATTGTAGAAGCACTTGACCCGTCGATCCCGTAGCGCGACGAGCTTTCCGCACATAACGCAGGAGTTGACGCTCAGACAACCCGTAGTTGTAACGCAGTTTTTGCTTTTCATCTAAACGAACAGCATATTCGGAGCGTTTTTTACGGTTTTGACCGTGTTGACCCGGTGGATAGGCCCGTCTCGCGGACTTCCGAGTTAATCCGGGTAAATCTCCCAAGCGACGGGCAATTCTAAGACGTGGGCCTCGATAGCGAGACATTCAATTTCCTCTCTATAGCCTTATAAATTTTTTCACAGTCTTACCATTATAGGGCTTAATCTCTCTTTTTCCAAGAGGTCAACCTAAAATTTTTAGATTTGAGATTTAAGATTGGGGATGGCTTCTGTGTAAAAATCTGGTTTCTGATCGAATTTTAGCGCGATCGCGATCGTGCTCAAACCACAAACCCAGTTTCTTTTAGGATACCCCAAGAAACCCGGTTTCTACGAAGAAACCGGGTTTAAGGCCCCCCGTGCGTTCCTGTATTTGATTGTTGTGCCGAAGTCTTAAAGCAACTATTTCTATATATGGTGCGTCCCCAGATTAAAATTCCAAATATGTGTTGGTTTAATCCCTTTCAGTCCATTCAAACAAAGATTCACTATGCCTAATTCTGATCGTTCCCCCTTACCCTGCCTCATTACCTCCCGTAAGTCCTTGTGGGGAGTCACAGCACTGGCAACGGTAGGAGTCTTAATCACCAATATTCCCATACCTTCTGCCCAGGCCGATAATTATCAATTAAACCCAAGTGCGGTCGATTATCAAACCTGTGTTAAAGGTGTACTCTCCACAGGTGTTCAAGCCAAAGAAGCCGGAGCCGCGTGTGCTGCCGCCCTCCGTCCTACGGATGTCTCCAAATGTGTTACAAAAATTAACGGACAGAGTAAAATTACTGGTATAGATGCCTTAAATAGTTGTCAACGGGTACGTCGTCCCAATGAATTAGCCACTTGTGTTGTCAATATCAATAGTCTCTCAAAAACTCCTGCAACAGATACGTTATCGATTCTTGATTCTTGTCGGCGGAGTTTATTACCCGAACGCTTTGCCCAATGTGTTGTTGGGTTAAGTGGTCAAATTAATTCTCCCACAAGCGAAATAATGAATACCTGTCTTGATGCCAGAGATCCCCTGACTTCAACACTAGATAATACTCCCGCGGCGACACCGATGCCACAGTTAACACCGACACCGGAGGCGACACCGATGACACAACCAACGCCTTCTCCCGTGTTGCAACCAATTCCCATTCCTGAACCCAACAAGTAGGGACAGGGCACTGCCGTGTCTTAAATGTAGGGACACGGCAGTGCCGTGTCCCTACAGTTCCGAATAGGTATCAATAAAAATCCCCCATTTTTCAGGGGGGATAATCATAGAAAAACTTAATTTCGCAATTGTACAGGCATCACTAAATAAATCATTTTCATGGCCCCTAATGGTGTTAAAATAACTGGGGCTGTTGCCTGATTTAATTGCAGGGAAATTTCAGAACTTCCTAAGGCTTTTAAGCCTTCTGTTAAATATTTAACATTGAAAGCAATATCAATGTTATCCCCTGATACTTGGGCGGGGAGACTTTCTTGACCACTTCCCACATCCTTCGCGTCGACGGATAATGTTACTTCTTGATTGACACTATCAATGCTAGATTTGATGACATTATTCTTTTGATCGGCAAATACGGAAATACGGTCGACCGCGGATAATAATCCTTTTCTATCTAATGTAATTTGTCGCTCAAAGGTGCGAGGAATTAATTGTCGATAATTGGGATATTGCCCTTCTAAGGTGCGTGTTGTTAAGCGTTGATCTGCCCATTCAAATACAACTTGACCTTGATCAAAATGCAGCGTTAAAGAGGGTGTTGGTTGATTTTCTCCACTGGGACGGATCGCGACCATTCTTTCGACTTCCCGTAGTGCTCTCGCGGGTACTGTTACTTCAAAATCTTTATTTTCTTGGGCTTTCGTTTCGCTGTTTTCCTCTTCTTCTGAGTGACTGGAAGTTTCGACAACGGCTAAACGGTGGCCATCGGTTGCGGCAAATTCCAGGGTATCTTGTTGTAATTTTAAGTGTACTCCTGTGAGCACTTGTTTGGTTTCATCGGGACTGGTGGCAAAGAGGGTTCCTTTTAAACCTTCTAAAAATGCTTCGGGTGGTAAATTGATAATTTCGCCTCCTTCTATGGTGGGTAATTCGGGAAATTCTTCCGGTCCCATTCCTCGTACTTGATAACGTCCTGAGCTTGAGGTAAGTGTCGCGATCGCGTCTCCGGCATTATCATCGATGGTAATATCGCCATCGGGTAAACGGGAGACAATATCATTAAGTAATTTCGCGGGTAAAGTAAAAGTGCCTCCGGTGTAAACTTGGGCGGCGAAACTGGTACGAATACCCAAACTTAAGTCAAACGCGGTAAGTCTTACCCGTTGGTTTTCTTCATCCGCGACTAAGAGCACATTTGCTAAAACAGGATGAGTCGGACGTGAAGGGACTGCGCGACTGACAAGGGATAAATTCGTATTGAGATCGTTTTGTGTGCAGATAAATTTCATAGTCGCCAAAGCTGTAATGATTGTTGCTGGAAAATTAGCTCGATTTTTGCCAGAACTCTCATTTTATCACTATATCGGGACACACGATCGCGTCTTTTTTTGGTCTTTTTTTGGTCTCCCTCAAAAAAGAAAAACACATTTTCGAAAAAGATTCTGCATAAACTGGCTAAATGTGGCGACATCTCCTTATGAGCGAAAAGGAAAAGCCATTATGAATACGACAACACAAGCCCCTGAAACCGAGAAACCCTGGTTTAAATCTCCTCTTATTGTTGCCTCCCTGTGCTTGAGCACCGCGATTATCGCGGCGGCCATCTATCCAGAATTTAATACACAATCGGTGATACACTATCGCGCTGATGATAATTCCCTTTCGGCCGATCGCGATACTTTGCAGCGCAAAATCCACTGTCAACTGGCGAGTCAACATTATAAACCCGGAGACATCGCGATCGCGATACCTTTTGCCGATCGCCCGCAAGTGAAACAACCCATCGACATATTTAATAGTTTAACCTTGATGGGAGAATGTCAAAAAACCGCACGTTTGATCACCAATCAAACCCCCGGAACTTCCCTAATTTTATTATTAGAAAAGGCAAAAGTTACTATCCAAGAACAACGAAAGAGTAATCCTCATCCGGGTGTTTTTACCATTATAGCCAATGATTTTGAACCGGGACCAGGCTTGCCGGAATTAAATTGGTCTAAAGTCAATCAATTGGTAGATGAAATTGGGAAAGAACAGGTCGTTATTTCCGTGATGATGCCCATTAATCAATTATACAAGGAGTTTAGCGAAAAGGGAAGTAAAAAAGTAATTTTATGTCCTTTAAATGAAGGGACAGATGAAGATGCGGTTAGACAATCTATTTCTCCTTGTATTGATCAAGCTTTTACCCAAGCACGTCAGGCAAATTTGAGATGATAGATTGGGTATTAATATCAATTTCCCTGAATAATGCAACTTTGTAGGGGCGGTGCCCCCGTGCCCGCCCTGCTGATGCCTGGGGTGGGGATGGCGCGATCGCTTTGTCGGGGCAGTGCCCCGTGCCCGCCCTGCTGATGCCTGGGGTGGATGGCGCGATCGCTTTGTCGGGGCAGTGCCCCGTGCCCGCCCTGCTGATGCCTGGGGTGGATGGCGCGATCGCGAGGACAATGGTGTTGCATAACTTTTGAGAAGTGGTGTTAGAAAAAAAACAACACTTGCATAAACAACAAAAGTCTTACGACATACCTTTAACAAGCAAAAGATAAGAGGAAAAAAAATATGAATACATCATCTAATTCTAATTCTAACCCCTGGGCGATTATCAAGGCATGGCAACATCTTCCCTCACATCTTGTGGCACGTCTTCCAGAACAAGTTAAAGCCCAGATGAGTCAATGGGAACAACAGCATGGCGCGTCGGAAGAAGCCAAAACTCGTATTAATGAATTAACTCCGATCGCGTCTCGTCACCACTCAGCAAATACGAAAAAAGCAACGATGATTGTGTTAGGAGGCCTGAGCGCGATCGCGTTTAGTGCCGGAGCGCAAACCCTGACATCTCGGTTAGGAAATTTAAGCATCCCCGCCGCGTTAATTATGGGTGGAGCCGCGGGCATTTTAGCCGACAAAAAAGCTACTGGCGTTATGACTCATAATCGCCTGAAAAGTTCAACACTTCAAGCGATCAAAGACATTGAAAAACAGAAAACCGTCAATCCTCCCCAAAATGAAATTGGCGAACAGTTTTATCAAAGTCAAACCGCGTTAGTCCATAAAATCGAAGGGAAACATTTACAAAATATTCCCGTTTTTGATGTCGTTCTCGCGGGGGGGTTAAGTGCCGCAGAATATACAATGTCTTTAAGCATTGTTACCGGGTTGGGATTACCGGGGGGTTTCATTTTAAACGCGATCGCGGCGAGTTTACCTGTCGTGATGTTATGGGCAGCCGCTTCCATTCAAAGTGAACAATTTGAAGTACCCGAAAAAGTACGCGATTTACCCAATCAATATCAACCTCATGTCGTCAATCATATCAGTGAACAAGAACAACGTCAAATGCACTTAATAGAAGAAGAAATCGACGACACTCAACGCCAAATTCAGTATGAAAACGCCTTAGAAGTACAACGTCAGAAATACACCCAAGAGGGCGACTCCAGTGGACGATTGAAGAATTGGTCGATGGCCGAATCTCAGTTTAATATGGACTGGCATAAAGACCAAAAATTGGGGCTGGAAAAAGAGCGCGATGAACAAATAGAAATGCGCTTATTTCAATTACAAGAGGATCGGGCAAAACTTGAGGAAAAATATAAAGAACCTGTGGGTAATTATTCTCCAGATGAAGTTACCAATTTACGGAAAAAATGGGTAAAAGAACAAGAAGAAATCCTCAAGGAAAATGCCGCCCAAGAGCTCAAATGGTTACATCGTAAATATGAAACACGAATTAATCATTGTGACGAAGAAATTGCCACGGCGCAACAAGGGTATAATGACGCGTACCCGCGTTGGGAAACAGAAAACAATCCTAATAATAATTTAGGAAATGTGGCTTAAAGTTGAACCCGCGATCGTT
>Ga0209175_10001205_pt1 | contig 13185 bp, 7 predicted proteins | sample JI91814C2DNA_FD_187506 | JGI IMG/M metagenome (GOLD analysis project Ga0209175, IMG submission 187506) | Wastewater effluent complex algal communities from Wisconsin, to seasonally profile nutrient transformation and Carbon sequestration -... | ecosystem: Engineered > WWTP > Effluent > Algae...
AAAAAAAATCCCAACTTGAAAAGTTGGGATTTAATATTACTGCAATCTAAAAGTTATTGGCACTACGTGTCTCACTTTTACGGCTTTATTTCTTTGTTTACCAGGTTTTAATTGTGGTAATTTTTCAATTATTCTTTTAGCTTCTTTTTCTAGTAATTCTGTCCCTTTAGGGCCTTTTACTCTTAACACAGTTACTTTACCGTCAGTACCAATTAAGTATTCAACATTAACTTTTCCTTGTGTACCATCTTCCATTGCTCTTTCAGGGTAACTGAAATTCTTTTTGATGTGTTTTTGCATTTGCTCTTGGAAACAATCAAATTGTTTTGATTTTGGCTCATTTTCACAACCAGGGAATAACGGAACTTGCTCAATTACAGCAAATGGAACTTCATCAGGAATATCATCACCAGTACTTCCTTCATCACCATACGAATCTGCTGATTTAGTTTCTTGTTGTTGCGTTTGTTGATTGTCTTCTACTTTTTCAATTTTAGTTTCTTTAATTTCAACTTTATTATCCACAACTTGAATTTCTACTGGTGCAGGAGGAGGAGGAGGAGGTAATTTTTGAGCAGGAGGCATTGTTAAAATTGCATCATCGTCCTCTACAAAATTTTCATCAATTACAAGTTCAACTTTTTCTTCTCTTGGATCTTCTGATTTTAATTCAATTCCAACATAAGTTAATAACAAAACTGCTGCCAATCCAATTTGGAAATACAACATACTATTTCTCTTTGGATCTACGTTAGGATTTTTCTTTACTTCCATAATTTTAATTTTGAGGTGCTAATATAGTTAATAATAGAAATGTTTTAAAATTTTTTATCAAAAGTTTTAAAATTTAACCAAAATATAATAATCAAAGCCACTAATGCCCCAGCTGAATTTGCAAACACATCATATACATCTGCTTGTCTATTTTTAGTTAAAACTCCTTGTAAAACTTCAATAATTATGCCAAAAATAATTACCGCGACAACTATTATATACTTTAACGACCAGATTTTATACTTTTTTTGTAACGCAAAAATCCAAAGTAGCGTTAAAACAAAATAGAAAATAAAATGTATTGTTTTATCTTTTCCAGGAACTTCAACAGAAGGCATGTTTCCTAAGCTTATTAGACTGGCAATTAAAATTATTAACGTCCAAGCTAAAGCCAATAGTACTAAATTATGCTCCGATAAGAGCTTTATACTCCTCACTTGATAAAAGTTTTTCTATTTCTGAAGCATCTGAAATTTTAACTTTTACCATCCAACCATCTCCATAAGGATCTGTGTTTACTTTTTCAGGATCCGATTCTAATGAATCGTTGAATTTAATGATTTCTCCAGAAAGTGGTAAAAATAAATCAGAAACTGTTTTTACTGCTTCAACTGTGCCAAAAACTTCATCTTTATCTAAAGTTTGATCTAGTGTTTCAACTTCAACATAAACGATGTCACCTAATTCTTTTTGAGCAAAATCTGTAATTCCTACAGTAGCAACATCTCCGTCAATTAAAACCCACTCGTGGTCTTTTGTGTATTTTAAATTAGTTGGTGTATTCATTATTTAGTTTGATTTTATTGTTGGACAAATGTAATTGTAATTATTGAATTGTAAAAATATGTATTTTTATTTTTTTCTTAGAACTAAATAACCTTTTCTTTGTAAAGCGTTTTTGAATTTTTAATTTCCGAAGTTATATCGTAATGTAAATCCAGATCTTATATTAGTTATTGGAAATGAAGTTGAAATAACCGCTTGAGAAAATTGATGATCATAGAAAAATATAGCTGTTAAATTTCTACTAAAAGAATAATCAGCTGTAAATCTTATAGACCACATGTCTTGTCCGCCGCCTAATTGATTGTTATCATAATCTAAGTAACGAACAATAGTGTTATTTTTACGAAGAGAAAAATCTGCTTTTAAATTAATATCACTTTTAATTACTCCTGATGCATTATCAGCTAATGCTGAATTGAAAACAACATCTTTAATTCTATATCCAAGCCCAACTATATATTCGTTTCCGGAAACTTCTGTTAATAAGTTATTATCAAAACTCATGTTTAACGTTCTATCTTTTTTAATTTCGGCTAAAATTTTAAAAGAATTTTTTAAGGTCATATCTAACTTTACTAATGGATTAAATTGCTCTGCTAAATTTACATTTGAAATTAATTTATTTGCATAAAAATTCAAATTAGCATCTGTTGGAGTTGTATTCAAATTAGAGCGAAATGAATTAATGTTATAACTTGCTCTATATCCATGTTGAATTGAGAAGGTTTTGAAATTATCTTTAAACCATTTATAGCGCATTAAACCTGTATATTTTACATTCCAATTAGGAAGTGGGATATCTCTAAAAATACCCGTTGAAACTTTATTTGCATCTTTACCAGAGTAAGCAGCTATGAAAGAAGGCAATAGTACTTGTTGGCTATTTTTACCAAAACCTATTGGAAATCCATCTGAATCTCTTGGGATAGTTCCGCCTGCGTAATAATTATTTGCTAATCTATCTGCAACTTTTAATCGATTATCTCTGAAATCTTGAAAAGCTTCAGATAAATTTACATCACTTTGAGAAAAAGCAGTTTTAATTAATATTGTTGAAATATTAAAGTTACCAAAATCATACGGAGAACGAGAGTTATATTGTCCTGAAGTTACATCATACTGCTCAGAAAAATTATACGCATATTTTCTATCGCCCGACAAAGTAATTTTTAAATCTGAAAAAGGTTCTAACTCTGCTGTAAAAGTCATTTCCTTATTCTTTACTTGCGTGAAATTTTGATTAAACTCTGGAAAAGAAGTTAACCAACCATTTCTAGCCGCTTCATATCTTACATCTGCTTGACTTCCAAAAACAAATCCTAACGTAGGTTTTGAAGAACCAAAAAATCCTAATCCTGGAAGATAACCTGGAAGTACCGTCCCTTCATTTTGTACAAAAGTAGTTTGAATAGTTTTTACGCTAGTTATTAAACCAATCAACCCGCTTACAAAAATATTTCTTTCGGTACTTATATTTTTATTTGCTGCTACCACTTTTTGTCCTGGCTTTGGTGCTTCTTTTTTATCTTTACTTGTTTTATTTTTTGATTTATTGGATTTATTTTTTGTTAAACCTACATATTTATAAAACATATCCATAGTAAACGTTGTATTCAATTTATGCGAACTTGCATTTTGGATTGTATTTCCTAATGAATAAATTGTTCCGTCTTCTGACTGAATAGTTGAAAAAGCATCAGATGCACGTTGCCAATTATAATCTCCTGTATAAATATAAGTCGATTTAACGAAACCTAAAGCTGGAATTTTATTTATTGGTAAATCATAATTTACAACTAGTTGTTGATTGTGTTGATTCGATTGACCAACATCCCAATAACCATCCCAAATATCGAGTCCGTCGATAGGTAAATTATTTTCATCTAAATAATTACGAACAATATTATTAGATGATGCAGTATAATTTACACGCAATGACTTTGTAATGTTATAATTAAATCCATATTGATAATTGAAGAAATAATTGCGTCGATATAAATCGCCAAGTCCAATTCCTTGCACATCAACTAATCTAAAACGTTGCTTGTTAAATTGGCGTAAAATCGTAGAACTAAAATTGATATTTGTTGGCAAGAAATTGAAATTGAAATCGCTCAACATTTTATAATACCCATTTTTCTTGAGTGCTTTAGAATTTTTGAAAGGTTCTATTGTTAATGGTTTAAACGAATATGCATAATCTACAGATGTTCTATTTTGCTTATCTTCTAAACTTTCAATTTCATAATCATGGTGCTCCATTTCATTAAGCGAATAGGAAAGTGTTAGGTTTTCTACATCGTAAAAATGAGATTTTTTTTCAGGATTTTTTTCTTTTCTAACCCCAATAAAATTAATACTTGTTCGCTTTGTATAATCAATTGCTCTATTTTGAATATTAGCTCTTTCTGAAGCATCATCAGTGATATCTAATAGTTTATCCAACTCAATATCTTGGTAAAATGGATCAAATTTTGGTGTAATTGTTTCTTCACCAACGGCATAATTGAATGGTAAGGTAACTCCCCATTTTTTTGGCAATAGTTTTCCAAGGTTTAGATTGGTCACTATATCATATTGAAAAACATCTTCTCTGCTTCTTTCGTTTGGTCCTTGCTCTAAGGAGCCGAAACCAATGGTACTAACTCTTGTAGTCGCTGAAATATTTGCAAAATCTGCTAGATTTGTATCCATATTAGCAATTGCGGCATAGCCTCCTTCGTTGTCCATGTCAGACATTCGAAGTTCGTTAAACCAAACTTCACCTCGCTTAATACTACCCGACTTATTTTTAACCCCAATCATTAAAGTTCTAACTAATCCTATATTAGGATTTCCTTTAATTCCTAGAGTTAATCGATTATTTGACGAACCAATTTCTGGATTTTCTTCTTCAATGAAGCCAATACCATTTGCATCAACAACAATATTTGGATTATTTTGAAGTTTTAAAATTTTTAATGTAGTCAAAAAGTCTAATGGTACCGTTATTTCATTTTCTTCTGGCCAGATTGCTTCAGCAGTTGAGGCTGTAAATGGAGAAACTTTTAATGGCATTTCAACTTGGTAGAAGTTATCTGTAAAGTCATTTCCAAATCTAATAAAAGCCACTAATTCATCATCTTGTAAACCATCTGCAGCAGGCGGATTTCCCGTTCCAGGTAATGGCAAAGCTTCTGCATGTAAAAACATTCTAAGCTTTTTAAATTGACGCATATCCACATTTACATTTTTGAAAACCGCTCTAGAATCTCCAGCTTCTAATCCGTTAACAAAGCCTCCTAATTTATCATAAACTCTTAAAGAAAGAGATTGCTCGTTTTCATTAATAACCGTATTATTATTATACAATTGCTCGCGAACTACACCTGGCGGAGTAACATAGTTTATTGGGCTTCTGTTTCCATTTTCTTGAATATTTAGGGCAACTACATCAAATCCTGTTTCATCATCGTCAGTGTTGGAATCATTAACATCTAATGAACTTGTAAATCTTCTCCATTCTCCTCTTACTAAATCAAGAGCACCAAATCTAAGTGTTACTTCTTCTTTAAAACCTGCCATATACATTCGCATAAAACGAATCGAACGAAAATCTGAAATTGGTCCTACTTTATTAGCATCTGTATATTCATTAATTGGAATTTTATACAAAATCCATCGTACTCTACCTGTTTCGCCATTTGGCAAATCCACATTATTGTCTTCTCTAAAATCGGCAATATAATTTTGACCAACTGGGACAGCTCCATCCGGGTAGTTTTGAATGGGTACTTCAAATTTAAAGTAAGCGTTAATCGTGTTCATCGTATTATCACGATTAACATCTTCTACATCTGGATATGTGGTGTTTCCTCTGTTTGTATCTGTAACATTTACAGGTGAATTTCCTTGAGTACCGTTGTAATCTCTGTAGCGTTCAACAACACTTCCGCCTGTATTCAAATAAAAGTTATAATTATCAGCTGCTGGGTCGGGTTGTCCTGCAAAATCAGGATATTTTACTGCTTCATCAGCATCTAATAAACCATCAAAACCTGCATCTTGTACATTTCTATTTGCTTCAGAAGTATCAAAGGCGTAAATCAACGATTGAGAAGCTGGGACTTGCCCCCATTCAGTTGCAATTGTTGGGCTTGCAGAACCTACTTCTGGAAGTCCATTTTCATATAATTTTTTACCATCTCGTAATACATCCTCAGAAATTTCACCAAGATTAAATACAATTTTACCTGTATTTGTAGGGTCTGCAATATCACCTGGATTTCCATAATAAGGATCCATTACCCAAAATTGAATATATTCAACATTAGATTGTTCAAAATTTGTTGAATTAATAGCTCGCATGATGCCTGCCCAATTACCTGGAGCATCTGTATCGCTAAACTGATTGGTAATTGCTAATGTAGGGTTAAAATTATACGGTCCTCTATCTTTTGGAAAATACGTTAAATCTAAAGTATTAATTACGTTAGTTTGTCCTTGAACTATATCTGTAACTGGGTATAATTCTCTACTAAAAACGCGTCTGGTTTTATTAAATGATAAATCATCGTCTGAAATTCCACTTGGGGGTTGTGTATAAAAAATAGGGTCTATTGAATACCAAGACATTTTGGCTCTTTTATAGCCAATACTTAATACATCTACTGGCGGTTCATTAGATGTTGGATCGCCATCAAAGTTTTCTTCCAAAGGCACACTAGCTAAACTCCATGCTAAAGGAGAACGCATATCAATAGTTGATTGCGAACCTTCAAAATCATCGATATAAGTTGTTGCTTCTCCATTAAATTGATCAGCTTTAGAAGCACCTGGTTTCAAATAAGCAAATTCGCCTCTAAAGGAAATATTTGAAGGAACATCTGTATCAATATTTGGCAATTTATTTACTAATCGAGTTAAAAAAGGAACTTCAGTTGAAAAATTTGTATTCAATCCAAAAATAGAATTATTAACAGACTCTTGACCATAATTGGATTTTGTAGTAAATGGTCGTTCAGACATGTTTAATAAGGTAGCTCCAACTAAAAATTTATCGTTAAATTTATGTTCTACATTAATACCCCAAAATCTTCTTGTTTGTTGTCCAAAAACAGAATTGTTTTCAACAGAAACCTCAATAGGTGTATTTGAAGCTTGCAGCGAAGGGTCTATAATTTGTACTTTTCCTAATTGATAATTAACTGTATAATCGACTCCTTCAATTAAAACTCTTCCGCCTGCAGTAACTACAACCGAACCTTGTGGTACATTGAAAGCTCCAATAGAAATTCCGTCACCACCCATTGATTTAAAACGTCCTTTCAATTGGAATTTATTTTTTGCACTTTCTTGTAAAGCTGCTGCTTGTGTGTTTTTGTATAAATTTCTAAAAACGTATTTTGTTTGATTTGAATTATAAATTGCTCCATCGTATTCTTCAGCTGGATTCAATCTTAATTTTTCAAATAAATGTTTACCAAAAGGTTCAACAGTTGTAAAAATAATTCTACCTTTTTGAGTATCAACTGTTAATCCTGGAATAAAATCAAAAAAACCATCACCACCTTCTTGAGGGTCATTTGTGTAATTTAATTTATCTACGTTGAATACTTTTAACAAAGGTGTTTTTGCAACATCTGCAGTTAAAGGATCAACTCCTGCCTCTGTAATATAATTTAAAGGTGATGGATCTGTATATAAGATATTAAATTTAAAATCTTCTTGTTGTAATTGGTATCCTCCTTGAATTTGATAAATATTTTTCATCATCAAATTCCAGGCTGGCATTGTGAATTTTGTACCAGTGCCTCCAACTTGATATTCTGTTACTGTCAAATTACTTTTTAGCATTTTCAAAATCAATGCTTGTGATGTTGGTATCCCCCCTGAATCTACACTAGTAGCATCAACACCATCGGTACCAAATTCTCCTACTTGAAAAACATCGCCACCTATTGTATATTGATAAGCAACCGCTAATACTTCATCATTAGTTAATTTCTGATTGAGGGATAAATATCCTAATTGTGGATGAAAAGTATATTCTGAAGGTGTTAATTTTCTTGCATTTTCTAGTTTTGCAAAATCTATACCTTCTGCCATACCATTGATGTTAAAACCGTTTAAAGCCGTAGAAACATCTCTAATATTACTATTTAAAAAATTAGATCCTATTAAAGATGGGTCAAATTTATTATTGCTATTTTTTGTAGGAGTATCAAATCCTGCATTAAAAAAAGTAGGGTTTAAACTTAAATTTACATGAACCGTTTCTTCTGGAAAAACTCCTGTAAGTTGCGCTTCTCCTAAATCTTGAAGTGCAACAATATTTCTCAAATTGTTTTCAGTAGTACTTACTCTATTTTGTTTATTAGTAATCCAAACTTCAATACGAGTAATTTGAACACGAGAATTGATGTATGGATATGTTTCGAGAGCTTTATCATACTTGTTTCTAAAATATTGTGATAAAAAATAGTGACGATCTGAATCATAATCCAAGGCAAACATTTCAAAGTCTTGCAGTGTTCCACCTCCTTGAGAAGTAACTGATTTTGTTTGCGATTTTTGTTCCGAAAAAACGCCTGTGAAAGTTGTTTTCCCAAATTGTAGTTGCGCTTTAACTCCAAACAAACTTTGGGCACCTCTAACTAAAGAATTTGAAAGTGGTAAACTAATATTTCCTACTTCAATTTTTTGGATAATTGAATCTTCATTACCAGAAACTGTTCGAGGAATATTATTTTTTAAATCTTTAGTATCCACGCCTCCAATACTTGGGTCGAATTCTAGTTTAATTAAATTTTGGAAAGCAAAGGTAGATTGTGTATCATAATTAATGTTAACATTTAATCGAGTTCCAATTTTTCCTTGTAAACCCACGCTTATTCTTTGATCAAAATCAAAACTTGTTGTTTTTCTATTTCTTGGTGAAAAAGCTGGATTATCTTGCTTTGTAAATCGAATCCCTAAATCTAAATCTACTGTACCTGTTGGTTTTACATCAATTGTATTACTTCCAAAAATAGTTTCAAAGAATTTTGAATTTACATAATATTTTGGCAATAAATCTTTTTTAGCATCATCAGAACCTGCTTTTTGACCATCAATAGCTGCAGATTTCTGTTGATAATACTTTCGCATTTCTTCACGAAGTATTAATTCTTGATATTGCTTTGGCGTAAGTATCAAAGGATATTTAATATTAAAATCACCAACTGTATTGGTGTAGATATATCGATCTGTTGCCGAATTATAAGTATATAGTTCAGTTATACTTACAGGATTTGGTAATTTGAGAGTCCCTAAATCAACACCTGTTAGCAATGTATCTTGCTTTTCATCATCTACTTGTGCATGTAGAGAAAAAGAAAAGCACATTATGATAAGTGCAAAACTATATTTTATATTACCTTTTACTTTGTTTACTGTTTTTTTCAAGTTTTATAAATTTTTTAAAGCTTGTTTTATTAAGTTTTCTACAGAGGCATTTGGGGTTTCTTTAATTATTTTATCAATAACTTTTTCAGCTGCTTTTCTGACAAAACCTAAAACTTCTAAAGCAGATAACGCTTCATCTTTATTTGTATTGCTTTCAATGACAGAAACTTCATCTATATTGTACACTTTTAACACTTTTTCTTTTAAATCTAAGATAATTCGTTGCGCTGTTTTTGCTCCAATTCCTTTCATCGACTGCATTGTTCCCACATCGTTTGAAGCAATTGCTTGAATAATTTGACTTGGTGCTAATGAAGACAACATGGTTCTTGCGGTACTTGCTCCCACTCCAGAAACCGAAAGTAGTAATTTAAACAATTCACGTTCTTGTTTTTCTACAAATCCATACAAAGTGTGTGCATCTTCTCTAATTTGCAAAAAAGTAAACAATTTTAAACTTTCTGAATTAGGTAATAATGAAAAAGTATGTAATGAGATATTAATATGATAGCCTACACCATTGCAATCAATGATTACTTCGGTTGGTGTTTTTTCAACTAATCTTCCTTGAATGTGCGCTATCATCTTGTTGTAATTATTTATTTAACTTCTTTCCTTTTTCTTGAGCATCTACTACTGCAACAGCAGCCATATTTACCATTTCCTCCACACTTGCGCCTAATTGAAATACATGAACTGGCTTGTCTAATCCAAGAATTATTGGCCCGATAGATTCTGACTTATTCAATTCTTTTAACAACTTATAGGTAATATTTGCCGCATCTAAATTTGGAAAAATAAGTGTATTTACTTTTTTATTAACTAATTTAGAAAACGGAAATTTACTTTTTAACATATCTGGATTCAAAGCAAAATCCGTTTGAATTTCACCATCAACAATTAAATCAGGGAAATTTTCATGCAAATAAGCTACCGATTGTCTTACTTTGTTTGGTCCTTCATTGTTGGAAGACCCAAAATTTGAATACGAAATCATTGCGATAACAGGTTCCATCCCAAACATTCTAACGGTTTTAGCTGTCATTAAAGCAATTCTTGCTAAATCATCAGCTGTTGGATTTGGATTAATTGCGGTGTCCGACAAGAAAATAGGTCCTCTTGATGTCATCATCATATTGGTTGTGGCAATTTTTGAAACGCCTGGCGCTTTATCAATCAATTGCATTACTGGTTTAATCGTAGAAGGGTAACTTCTCGAATGCCCTGTAACCATTGCATCTGCTTCACCAGTATTTACCATCATTAACCCAAAATAGTTGCGTTCACGCATCCATTTTTCAGCGTCATATAGCGTAACGCCTTTACGCTTTCTGGTTTGCCAAAAATGGTTGGCATATTCTAAGCGTTTTGCTTCTGATTCTTTTGTTTTTGGATCAAAAATTGGCACATCAATATCAAAACCAATTTCTTCTTTTAATTCTAAAATTATTTCTTTATTCCCTAATAAAATTGGGAAACCAATACCTTCTTCATGAACTATTTGAGCTGCTTTTAAGACATCAATTTGATCCGCTTCAGCAAAAATAATACGTTTTGGACTCGTTCTAGCTCTGTTCGTTAACAAACGAATCATTTTATTATCAGAACCCATTCGCTCTAATAAATCATCTTTATATTTTTCCCAATCGGTAATGGGCGCTAATGCTACTCCAGATTCCATTGCTGCCTTTGCAACAGCTGGTGGCACTTCGGCAATTAATCTTGGATCAAATGGTTTTGGAATAATGTAGTCACGACCAAACGTTAATTTGGTTTCGCCATACGCAATATTTACTTGCTCCGGAACAGATGCTTTTGCCAAATTAGCTAAGGCAACTACAGCGGCTTTCTTCATTTCTTCATTGATTTTAGTCGCTCTAACATCTAAAGCGCCTCTAAAAATAAACGGGAAACCAAGCACATTATTTACCTGATTAGGATGGTCTGAACGACCCGTTGCCATGATAATATCTTTTCGTGTAGCGATTGCTAAATCATAATTAATTTCCGGAGTTGGATTTGCCATAGCAAACACAATTGGATTATCTGCCATTCCTAATAACATATCAGGTGTAACGATATCTCCCGTAGATAAACCCACGAAAACATCAGCCCCTTTCATAGCGTGCGCTAAATCATCATAATGTTTATCGGTAGCATACATACGTTGCATATCAGAAATTTTTGGGTCATCTTTTCGTAAAGCACCTTTACTATTGAACATTACCACATTTTCTGGTTTTACACCAAATGAAACGTACAAATTAGCACAAGCAATGGCTGCAGAACCTGCCCCAGAAATCACCATCGTAACTTCTTCCATTTTTTTTCCTGCTAATTCTACTGCATTCAATAAAGCAGCTGATGAAATAATAGCGGTTCCGTGCTGGTCATCGTGCATTACGGGAATATTCAATTCCTCTACCAAACGTCTTTCAATTTCAAAAGATTCTGGTGCTTTAATGTCTTCCAAGTTAATTCCTCCAAAAGTGGGAGAAATATTTTTTACCGTTGCAATGAATTCTTCGATGTCTTTTGTTCCCACTTCGATATCAAAAACATCAATATCGGCGAAGATTTTGAACAACAACCCTTTTCCTTCCATTACGGGTTTAGAAGCTTCTGGACCAATATCGCCCAAACCTAAAACTGCGGTTCCATTTGATATTACAGCAACTAAATTTCCTTTTGCGGTATATTTATAAACGTTGTTAACGTCTTTATCAATTTCTAAACAAGGTTCTGCTACGCCTGGAGAATAAGCCAAAGCTAAATCTCGTTGTGTGGCATACTTTTTTGTAGGAACAACCTGAATTTTTCCAGGTGTTGGTTTTGCGTGATATAATAAGGCTTCTCTACGTTTACTATCTTTATGCATGGTTTTTTATTTTACTAACTTACAAATATAGTAGTATGCGCATAAAATGAGAAATTATTTTGGCATTCTTTTGAAAAAATAAACGGATTAAATCATTTAAATAAAAATGAAATTAGGTCCTCTTTAAAAATTTTGGAAGGTAACACACTTTCTATTAATCTTGAGAAATTCAAATAAACTATTCGTAAACGTAAGGTTTTGTCTTCTTTTCTAATATAAATTTTTTGTTTTTTATTTTATAAATCCAAAACGAAGCCATAGTATCTCCAATAAATTGTTCTTTTATATAATACTCTTTAAAATCTTCGGTCTTCAAATTATCAAAAAAATATTCTTTTTTTCCAACTTTATCTCGAACATCATAAATATGTACAGGATTGTTTTTATATTGAAAACTACCCATATAAATAGGGTTATGTGTTAATTCTAATCTTTTTAATCCTAATCTCCTTTCTATTCTTTCAAAACTATTCTCTGCAAAAAAATCAGTAGCATAAAAAGGAATTCTCCCTATAATAACAATGGTGTCATATTCTTTCTCAAAAAATGATATTTCGTAAGATTGTTTAGATAAATAAAAACTGTCTTTGTCTACTTTCTGTCTTAATTTATTAATTTTAACATATTCATTTAAAATACTATCAAGCGATTTAGAAACAAATAATTGATTATTTCCGCTGTTTTCATTTTTACAACCAGTCAATATAATAATGAATATTAAATAAAGCACCTGTTTTTTCATAATTTATATCTTAAAAATAAACTACCCTTGAATTAAACCCTTCACCTTCTTAAAAACCATCATTAACAAAACAGCTACCAATCCAAATGCTATTCCAACGCCAAATTCAGCCACTGTTGATGGAATACTATGTGGAATTAAATGATGTAAATATTCAATATTGTGAAGAAAAATACCTCCTGAAACTAAAAGAAGAGCAATAGTTCCAACTACTGCAAGAAACTTAATAACAAGCGGCAAAGCTTTAATTAAAATCCCGCCAAAAGAAGATAAAAACCCTTTATCGTTACCTTTTCGAATCATATAAAACCCAGCATCATCCATTCGTACAATTAAAGCTACAATTCCGTAAACTCCAATAGTGGCAATAATTGCTACAAAAGTTACACTTAAAATTTGGGTAATTAGCGGATGTTCTTTTTCCATTGCTGTTCCTAAAGCGATGATGACTATTTCAAGCGAAAGAATAAAATCGGTTTTAATTGCCGAACTTACTTTTGCTTTTTCAGAATTTTCATTGGTTTCTTCTAATTGGCTTTCCGCCATTACTTCTGCTACTTTTTTAGAACGATGAAAAAAG
>Ga0209175_10001208_pt1 | contig 13181 bp, 9 predicted proteins | sample JI91814C2DNA_FD_187506 | JGI IMG/M metagenome (GOLD analysis project Ga0209175, IMG submission 187506) | Wastewater effluent complex algal communities from Wisconsin, to seasonally profile nutrient transformation and Carbon sequestration -... | ecosystem: Engineered > WWTP > Effluent > Algae...
CGGCACCACTTCAAGCTTCACCAGGCCCTGCTTGACGTTGTCGGGGTTGGCTTCGGGCTTGTCCATCTTGTTCACGGCGATCAGCAGCGGCACCTTGGCGGCGCGCGCGTGGTTCACCGCCTCGACGGTCTGCGGCATGACGCCGTCGTCGGCCGCCACCACCAGCACCACGATGTCGGTCAGCTTGGCGCCGCGGGCGCGCATGGCCGAGAACGCCGAGTGGCCCGGGGTGTCGAGGAAGCTGATGACGCCCTTGTCGGTTTCGACGTGGTAGGCACCGATGTGCTGGGTGATGCCGCCGGCTTCGCCGGTGGCCACCTTGGTGCGGCGGATGTAGTCGAGCAGCGAGGTCTTGCCGTGGTCCACGTGGCCCATGATGGTGACCACCGGCGGGCGCGTGCGGCGCTCGCCCTGCAGTTCGTCCTGGTGTGCGACCAGTGCGATCTCGGCGTCGTCGTCGTTGGCCTTGCTGGCGCGGTGGCCGAGCTCTTCCACCACCAGCACGGCGGTGTCGTGGTCGATCACCTGGTTGATGGTGGCCATCACGCCCATCTTGAACAGCGAGCGCACCACTTCGCCGCCCTTCATGGCCAGCTTGGCGGCCAGGTCGGCGACGGTGATGGACTCACCGATGTAGACGTCGCGCACGATCGGCGCGGTGGGGCGCGAGAAGCCGTGCTGGCCGCTGGCCGTGCGCGAGGGCTCGGACGTGCGCATCTTGGGCTTCTTGCGGTTGCCCGCGGCGCCGCGACGCGCGCGCTCGGAGTCGGTCAGGTGCAGCTGGCCGGCGGCGAAACGCTGCGCCTGGCCCTCTTCGCCTTCGTTGTCCACCATGGAGTTGGAGCCACGGATGACGTTCTTCTTCGGCGGCACCTTGGCGGCGCCGGCCGGCGGCGGACGCGGGCCGCCCGGGGTCGGACGGGCCATCGGACCGGGCTTGCGCTCGGGGGCCTTGGGCTCCATGCGGGCCTTGCGCGGCTCGTGGATGACGATGGCGCCGGGCGCGGCGCGCTCGACTTCCTGCACGCGCGGGCGGGCCGGCGGGGGCGTCGGCGCAGGCGCGGCCACTTCCTCCACCATTTCCTCGACCGGCGGCGGCGGCGGGTTCTCGGCGTCCAGGCGCGCCTGTTCGGCGGCGTCGCGCTCGATCTTGCGCTTGCGGTCGGCTTCGCTCAGCGCGGCCAGTTCGGCCTCGTTGCGCGCGCGCGACTCCTCGAGCTTGCGCAGGGCGTCCTGGCGCTCGTCGGTGACCACGGGCGCATCGGCATCGTCGCGCTTGACGTAGGTGCGCTTCTGGCGCACTTCGACGGTGACGGTGGCCTTCGCCTTGCCCGTGGTGTTGACCGTCAGTTCCTCCTGCTTGCGGCGCTGCAGGGTGATCTTCTTGGGCACGGCGGTTTCCGCCGGCGACTCTTCCTTGCCGTGGGTGCGGCGGAGGAAGCCGAGAAGCTTCATCTTCTCGGTGCTGCTGACCACCTGGTCCGGCCCGCTGAAGGCCATGCCGGCACCGGCCAGCTGCTCGAGCAGCTTCTCGGTGGGCATACCCAGCACTTTGGCCAGCGAAGCAACGGTGACTTCAGACATTGGTAGGTGATTCCTTGGGGCTGCGCGCCGGGCGGCGCGCGATGGTGTGTCTTGTAACGGCTTGTAGCGACCGCTTTATTCGAACCAGTGCTGGCGCGCGGCCATGATCAGCTTGGCGGCGCGGTCGGCATCCATGCCTTCGATGTCGGTGATGTCGTCGGTGGCCAGGTCGGCCAGGTCGTCGCGGGTCACGATGCCGCGGCCGGCCAGGGTGTAGGCCAGGCCTTCGTCCATGCCGTCGAGCGACAGCAAGTCTTCGGCCGGCTTGTGGTCCTCGATTTCCTCTTCCACCGCCAGCGCGGCGGTGAGCAGGGCGTCGCGGGCGCGGGCGCGCAGCTCCTCGACGATGTCGTCGTCGAAGCCTTCCACCGCCAGCAGCTCGGCGGCCGGCACGTAGGCGATTTCCTCGACGGTGCTGAAGCCCTCGGCCACCAGGATGCCGGCGATTTCCTCGTCCACTTCGAGCTTGTCCATGAACAGCTGGCGCGCGGCCATCTGCTCGCCCTCGGACTTGGCGGTCACCTGGTCCTGGGTCATCACGTTGAGCTGCCAGCCCGTCAGGCGGCTGGCCAGGCGCACGTTCTGGCCGCCCTTGCCGATGGCCTGGGCCAGCTTGTCCTCGGCCACGGCGAGGTCCATGGAGTGCTTTTCCTCGTCCACGATGATGGACTGCACTTCGGCCGGCGCCATGGCGTTGATGACGAACTGCGCCGGGTTGTCCGACCACAGCACGATGTCAATGCGCTCGCCGTTGAGTTCGTTGCTGACGGCCTGCACGCGCGAACCGCGCATGCCGATGCAGGCGCCGATCGGATCGGTGCGGTGGTCGTGCGCCAGCACGGCGATCTTGGCGCGGTCACCGGGGTCGCGCGCGGCGGCCTTGATTTCCACCAGGCCCTGGCCGACTTCCGGCACTTCGAGCTTGAACAGTTCGATCATGAACTCCGGCGCGGTGCGGCTGATGAACAGCTGCGGGCCGCGCTGCTCGGCGCGCACGTCCAGCAGGTAGCCGCGCACGCGGTCGCCCGGGCGCAGCACGTCGCGCGGGATGGCCTTGTCCTTGGGGATGAAGGCTTCGGCGTTGCCGCCGAGGTCCACGAACACATTGCCGCGCTCGACGCGCTTGACGATGCCGTTCACCAGTTCGCCCACGCGGTCGCGCCAGGCGTCCAGCACCTGGGTGCGCTCGGCTTCGCGCACGCGCTGCACGATCACCTGCTTGGCGGCCTGGGCGGCGATGCGACCGAACTCGGCGTTCTCGACCTGTTCCTCGACGAAGTCGCCGATCTGGGCGCCTTCCTTCTCGTCCACCGCGTCCATCAGGCGGATCTGGCGCTCGGGCGACTCCATCACGACGTCGTCGGCCACCACTTCCCAGCGGCGGAAGGTTTCGTAGCTGCCGTCCTTGGGGTCGATGGACACGCGCATGGACACGTCCTGCTCGTGGTAGCGCTTCTTGGCGGCGGACGCCAGGGCGGCCTCCATCGCTTCGATGATCACGGCGCGCGGCACGCCCTTTTCATTGGCCACCGCTTCCATCACCAGCAACAGTTCCTTGCTCATCGTCTACAGCTCCGTCAAAGGCGGCCTGGCCGCCTCGGGGTTGATCAGGATTCTTACTTCGGTGCCTTGCGGCGCGAGCCGCCCGGACCGGTGGGCTTGGGTTGGGCCGCGAGGCCCAGCGCGACCAGGTCGGGGACCAGGCGCGCCTTCTCGATGTTGTCGTGCTCGACGCGCATGTCGCCGGCTTCGTGCGACAGCAGCACCACGTTGCCTTCCACGCCGGTGATGCGGGCGATGAAGCGGCGGCGGCCATCCTGCGCCATGCGCAGCGTCAGCTTGGCCTGGTCACCGATGAAACGGCCGAACTGTTCCGCGGTGAACAGCGGGCGGTCGATGCCGGGCGACGAGACTTCCAGCGTGTAATGCGACGTGATCGGATCCTCGACGTCGAGCACCGCGGCGACTTCGCGGCTGACCGCTTCGCAGTCTTCGATGCCGACGAGGCGGCCCGGCGCGTCGATGTACAGGCGCAGCAGCGCGTCGTTGCCGGTGGCGGCAAACTCGATGCCGAGCAATTCCAGCCCGAGCGCCACCACGGTGGGCGCGAGCAGTTCGCTGATTTCGGTCGCCTTGCCACTCATTCGTATCGTCCTGCCGCCTTGTTGGAGTCGCTTGCCATCCCGAACTCCGGAAAACAAAAAAGGGCCGTGAGGCCCTTTTCCGGTACATCCAGGTTCCGGTTTCCCGCCCTCGACCCAACAGGTCGACCCGGGAAAAAGCCTGTGCACAAGATCCTTCCGGACGCCGGTGTCAGAACTGTCGACCGGACTCGGTACCCAGGCGCTGGCCTGGTCCTCAAGCAATCCCGTCTGCAGAGGTCGCGAATGATACCTTCCCGCCCCCTCGGACGCAACCCGAAGCAGGGCCGGCGCCACGGAACCATGCGGCGGGCAGGCCTCTCGCGGAGCCGTTTCGGGGCCTGCCGCCGCCCCTTCCGGCGGCCGTCCCGATGCCCGCCCGGGCGCCCCTAGGCCGCATTGTGGCCGCCGGGACGCGGGCAGGCTGGCATACCCCCGACAATCTTTCGCTGATTCGCTACAAGATCCGTACGCAGGTCAGCGTCCGGGTTGATCTGAGGCGAGTTCCCTACCTGCCGTCACTCAACCGGACAGGCCTGGTCGCTCCAAACGACTTTGACCTGGTTGCCGCCTTCACTGCAGGTAAGGCTGTGGCTACCGCCGCCATAAATGTTAATGCAAGTGCTTGATCCAGCCGGCTCGTCGTTGTCATACAAAACACCACCCCTGCAAGTGTAGGTATGGGGGTCCATCAGACTACCACCTGAGAAATCCCGCCCGTCCGCCGCCTTGCGCTGGCCATGCCCCCTCACAGAGGCGGCGGTCGCACGACTCACGTGATAAGCCTCCGTAGTCATAATCCCAAGTTCAGGATAGAAAACGGCGCTTTCCGCAGTAGCCGCTACTTGCTGCCCTGAGCGTATGTACACGCTATTGAGTTCCACACTCCGCGGCACGGGGCTCGCGCCGAGCCGGTAATTGGCCTCATCGGCAACGAGCTGGGTCGAATTGCCAAGCTGTACCGTCATGCCGGTAACAGCTACCACCTCCGAAGCATCGTCAACCGCGAAACTCTCTGCCTCGAACGCGAAGTTAGCTTGCGTATCTGCCGCGACCGCGGCGCAGCATGCGAGCGACAGGGCGATAGCAAGCAACGAGCACTTCTTCATGGGTGATCCTTTTCAGGCAGAGATGATGGGGACGCTAGTGTCGTTGATACGCCTATTGTTGCCGTCAGACTTCCTTTAGATCAGGCCGACTACTCTTCCTGCTCGCACATCGACCCGTACAGGTGATTGTCGGAAACCATGAACCAGCTACTTTGTAAGGTGGCCGCAGGACGAGAGGCAACCATCATCCGGAAACACATGCAAGCCTATTCCAGTCTCGATCCGCGGTGCAAAAGCAATAATGTCGCACAAACGCGATCTGTAACCGTGACAGGACAGGTTTGAAGCACGCATTTTGCGATAATCCAGGCAATCTGAACGGACATGGACGGCATGACTTTCACTGCAAACGACGTTAGTCCGAATATACAAAGTTGAGGGGTGGCCAACCTGATGGTGGCCCTGCGCGCGGGGATCATCACTTCGACACGAAGGCCGGCTCCTGCAGGCGGAAGCCGATGTGGCCACGGCCCGCGGCGACCTCGAGCGCTCGCGAGCGTCGACGCTGACGCGGCTGGTGCCGAAGTTAAAGGCGAGAGAGATCTGATCGGCGAGGCGATCATCAGAAACGAAAACGGCGCGCTCGTTGCCGAGTTGGCGCCGTGTCCGATTAACGTGGTAGCGGGGGCAGGATTTGAACCTGCGACCTTCGGGTTATGAGCCCGACGAGCTGCCAGACTGCTCCACCCCGCAGCAGTAGACGCGCATTATAGGGGCCATCCCCCGGCCGGCGCAAGCCCGATTTGCAATCGCCGGGTCAGGCCGGGAACGCGAGGCGGCACCAGCCCATGATCCATTCGGCGAACAGGCCCAGCACCAGCAGCGCCGAAGCGTTCACCGCGAACAGCAGGCGCAGGTGGCCGTCGGGATGGATCTTCGCGCCCTCGCCTTCCGGCTCGTCGAAGAACATCACCTTGATCACGCGCAGGTAGTAGAACGCGCCGATCACCGCGCACACCACGCCCACCACCGCCAGCCACATCAGGCCCGCGTCGAGCGCCGCACGCAGCACCTCGAGCTTGGCCCAGAAGCCCAGGAACGGCGGCACGCCGGCCAGCGACGCCATCACGAACAGCACCAGCATGGCCTGCACCGGGTTGCGCGACCACAGCCCGCGGAAATCGCCGATGTCCTCGGCCTCGAATCCCTTGCGCGACAGCAGGATGATGGCGCCGAACGCCGCCGCCGACATCACCGCGTAGCTGATGGCATAGAACATGGCCGCCGAATAGCCGGCCTGCCCGCCATGCGCGACGCCCATGAACAGGAAGCCCACGTGCGAAATGGTGGAGTACGCCAGCATGCGCTTGAGGTTCACCTGCACCAGCGCCACCAGGTTGCCGATCACCAGCGACAGCGCCGCCAGCCAGGCCACCATGTCCTGCCAGTACGCGTCCAGCGGACCCACGCCGGAATCGAGCAGGCGGTAGGCCATGCCGAACGCGGCCATCTTGGGCGCCGAACTGATGAACAGCGTGATGGCCGTGGGCGCGCCCGTGTAGACGTCGGGCAGCCACATGTGGAACGGCGCCGCGCCGAACTTGAAGGCAATGCCCACCAGGATGAACACCACGCCGAACAGCAGCAGCGTGCGGTCGCCGACGCTGGCCGCGGCCGCGTGGATCTCGCCCAGCTGCAGGCTGCCGGTGGCGCCGTACACCATGGACATGCCGTACAGCAGCATGCCCGAGGCCAGCGAGCCCAGCACGAAGTACTTCATCGCCGCCTCGGCCGAGCGCGGATTGTCGCGGTCCATGCCGACCAGGCCGTACGAGCTCAGCGCCAGCAGCTCCAGCCCCAGGTACAGGGTGAGCATGCTGCCCGAGGAGATCATCAGCATCATGCCCAGCACCGCGAACAGGCCCAGCACGTAGAACTCGCCCTTGAACAGGCCGCGGTCCTGCAGGTAGGGCTTGGCGTAGACGAACGAGGCGCCGGCCACCAGGTACACGCCGATCTTGAGCACGTCGCTGGCGGTGTCGCGCACGAACAGGTTGGCGAAGCCGTACACCGGCTCCATCGCCATGTCGCGCGCGGTCAGCACGGCCGCGGCGGCCAGGATGAACAGCGCCAGGAAGTGGGTCAGGCCGCGCCGCTGGTCGGACAGGAACAGGTCGATCATCAGCAGCGCGAACGCCGCGGCGCAGACGAAGATTTCCGGTCCCAGGGGCACCAGGTCGGCAAGTGTGGGCATCGGCAGGGCCATTCTTGTTCCCTTACAGCTTGGTGGCGGCGAGCTGCACGAGCAGCTGCGCGATCGGTGCTTCCATGAGGTCGGTCAGCGGCTTGGGGTACACGCCCAGCGCCAGCGTGCCCAGCGCGAACACGCCCAGCACGAAGGCCTCGCGGCCGTTGATGTCGGTCAGCTCGGCCACGTGGTGGTTGGCCACTTCGCCGTAGATCACGCGCTTCACCATCCACAGCGTGTAGGCCGCGCCCAGGATGAGCGTGAAGCCGGCGCCGAAGGCGACCCAGACGTTGTGCTGGAACGCGGCCAGGATGACCATGAACTCGCCCACGAAGCCCGACGTGCCCGGCAGGCCCGAGTTGGCCATCGCGAAGAAGACGAAGAACGCGGCGAACCACGGCATGGTGTTGGCCACGCCGCCGTAGTCGCGGATCATGCGGCTGTGCATGCGGTCGTACACCACGCCCACGCACGAGAACATGGCGCCGGAAATGAAGCCGTGCGAAATCATCTGCACCATCGCGCCCTGCAGGCCCAGCTGCGCGGCGTCGGTGTTGCCCAGCTCGCGCACCAGCGCGAAGGCGATGAAGCTGCCCAGGGTGACGAAGCCCATGTGCGCGATGGACGAATAGGCGATCAGCTTCTTCATGTCCTCCTGCACCAGCGCCACCAGGCCGATGTAGATCACCGCCGCCAGCGACAGGCCGATGACCAGCCAGGCCCACTCCTGCCCCGCATCGGGCACGATCGGCAGGGTGAAGCGCAGGAAGCCGTAGCCGCCGATCTTGAGCATGATCGCCGCCAGGATCACCGAGCCGCCGGTGGGCGCCTCGACGTGGGCGTCGGGCAGCCAGGTGTGCACCGGGAACATGGGCACCTTGACCGCGAACGCCGCCAGGAAGGCGAAGAACAGCCAGGTCTGCTCGGCCATCGTCAGCTTGAGCTGGTAGAAGTCGGCCAGCAGGAAGCTGGGGTTGCCCGCCTCCACCGTGCGCAGGTACAGGTACACCAGGCCGATCAGCATGAACACCGAGCCCAGGAACGTGTACAGGAAGAACTTCAGCGACGCGTACACGCGCTTGGGGCCGCCCCACACGCCGATGATGATGAACATCGGGATGAGCATGCCTTCGAAGAACACGTAGAACAGCATCGCGTCCAGCGCGCAGAACACGCCCACCATCAGGCCTTCCAGGATCAGGAAGGCGGCGAAATACTGGTGCGCACGGCGCTCGACCGAGCTCCACGAGCCCAGCAGCACCAGCGCGGTGGTGAGCGTGGTCAGCGCGATCAGGGCGATGGACAGGCCGTCCACGCCCAGCGCGTAGCGGATGTCGAAGCTCGGGATCCACGCATGGTCTTCGACGAAGCGCATGGCCGGCGACGACACGTCATGGCCGGCGAACAGCATCAGGCTGGCGGCGAAGGTGGCCACCGCCACCACCAGCGCGAACACCTTGCCCTGGTGGGCGCGGGCATCGCCGAAGGCCAGCGTGAGCAGGCCGCCGAGGATCGGCAGCCAGATCAGCACGCTAAGCAGGGGCCAGTTGGCTTCCATCAGTCTTCCTTGTCTGTCTCAGGCGCCGACCGTCTTCACCAGCACCGCCAACAGCACGATGAGGCCAAGGATCATGGCGAAGGCATAGTTGTAGAGGCGTCCGGTCTGGACCTGGCGCACCACGCCGGCAACGCGGTCCACCAGCACGGCGGAGCCGTTCACCAGCAGGCCGTCGATCAGGCCGGCGTCGCCGCGCTTCCAGGAGAACTTGCCCAGCTTGATGCCGCCGCCGGCGAAGCCCTTGATCCAGAGGTCGTCGAAGCCGTACTTGTTGTCGAGGATGCGGGTGAGGAAGGCGCCGGGCTTGCTGGCGCGCATCTGCGTGGCGACGTGCGGGAAGAACAGGTAAAGCGCGGTGGCCGAGGCGAAACCGCCAAAGGCGAGCCAGAACACCGGCGACTTCCAGAAGTGCAGGCCGAACCCGACCGCCGCCGAAATCCAGCCGTGGTCGTCGTGCCAGAGCGCCTTGCCGGCGGCGGCCACGGTGTCATGCGACTTCATCACTTCGATGGCGCCGCTGAAGAAATCACCGAACAGCATCGGCCCGACCGTGAAGAAGCCAATGAGGATGGACGGGATGGCCAGCAGGATCAGCGGCACCGTGACCACCTTGGGTGACTCGTGCGGCTCGACCGGGCCGTGGTGGCCATGGCCGTGGTCGTCGTGTGCGTCGGCGTGGTGTTCGTCGCCATGCGTGTCCCCGGCATGCGCGTCATGGTGCGCGCCGTGGCCGTGGCCATCGTCATGGGCGGCGACCTCGCGGAAGCGCTCCTTGCCGTGGAAGGTCAGGTACAGCAGGCGGAAGCTGTAGAAGGCCGTGACGAACACGCCCAGCATCACCGCCCAGTAGCCGTAGGTCTGCACCCAGCCGCCGGTCTTGGCCGCTTCGCCCGCGGCGACGATGATGGTGTCCTTGGAGTAGTAGCCAGAGAAGAACGGCGTGCCCACCAGCGCCAGCGTGCCGATCAGGCTGGTGATGTAGGTGATGGGCATGTACTTGCGCAGCCCGCCCATCTTGCGCATGTCCTGCTCGTGGTGCATGCCGATGATCACCGAGCCCGCCGCCAGGAACAGCAGCGCCTTGAAGAAGGCGTGGGTCATCAGGTGGAACACCGCCGCCGAGTACGCCGACACGCCCAGCGCCACGGTCATGTAGCCCAGCTGCGACAGCGTGGAATAGGCCACCACGCGCTTGATGTCGTTCTGCACGATGCCGATCAGGCCGGTGAACAGCGCCGTGGTGGCGCCGATGAACAGCACGAAGCCCAGCGCCGCCTCGCTCTGCTCGAACAGCGGCGACATGCGCGCGACCATGAAGATGCCGGCCGTCACCATGGTGGCGGCGTGGATCAGGGCCGAGATGGGCGTCGGGCCTTCCATCGAGTCCGGCAGCCACACGTGCAGCGGCACCTGCGCCGACTTGCCCATGGCGCCAATGAACAGGCAGATGCAGATGAAGCTGATGATCTGCACTTCCACTGCCGACGACATCACCTGCCAGGTGTGCCCGAACAGGCTGATCTGCCCCGACCACAGGCTGAAGGTGCCGTTGAGCTCGGCGTTGGCGGCGTGGGTGAAGGCGGTGGCGTAGTCGAGCGTGCCGATCCAGGCCAGCACGCCGGCGATGCCCAGCAGGAAGCCGAAGTCGCCCACGCGGTTGACCAGGAAGGCCTTGAGGTTGGCGAAGATGGCCGTGGGCCGCTTGTACCAGAAGCCGATCAGCAGGTAGGACACCAGACCCACCGCTTCCCAGCCAAAGAACAGCTGCAGGAAGTTGTTGCTCATCACCAGCATCAGCATGCTGAAGGTGAACAGCGAGATGTAGCTGAAGAAGCGCTGGTAGGCCGGGTCTTCGGCCATGTAGCCGATGGTGTAGACGTGCACCAGCAGCGACACGAAGGTCACCACCACCATCATCATGGCCGTGAGGTTGTCGACCATGAAGCCCACGTGCGCCGAATAGCCGCCCACCTGGAAGAAGGTGTAGACGTTCTGGTTGAACGGGTCGGCCTGCTGCACCACCAGCTGCCAGAGCACCTGCATGGACAGCGCGCAGCTGACCGCCACGCCCAGGATGGTGACCCAGTGGGCGCCGGCGCGCCCGACCTGCTTGCCGAAGAAGCCGGCCACGATGCTGCCCACCAGGGGCGCCAGCGCGATGACCAGGAGCGTGTTCATGGAGATCATCGCGCGCTCAGCCCTTCAGGGAATCGAGTTCGGCGACGTTGATGGTCCGCTTGTTGCGGAACAGCGTCACCAGGATGGCCAGGCCGATGGCGGCCTCGGCGGCGGCCACGGTCAGGATGAAGAACACGAAGATCTGCCCCGACACGTCGCCCAGGAATCGCGAGAAGGCCACGAAGTTGATGTTCACCGAGAGCAGCATCAGCTCGATGCACATCAGCAGCACGATGACGTTCTTGCGGTTGATGAAGATGCCGGCGACCGCGATGCAGAACAGCACCGCGCCCAGCGCGAGGAAATGGCCGAGGGTGATCACGGGTTGCCCTCCTGGCGGGGTTCGGACGCCACCTTGACCAGGCGGACGCGGTCTTCGCGCTTCACGGTGACCTGGCGGCTGGCGTCCTGGTGCTTGGTGCCGGGACGGCGGCGCAGGGTCAGCATCACGGCCACGATCAGCGCCACGGTCAGGATGACCGCCGCGATCTCGAACGGCAGGATGTACTTGCTGAACAGCGTTTCGCCGATCCACTCGATGTTGGACTTGCCCGCGGCCGCGGCCGGGTCGCTGCCGGGCAGCGTGACCTCGAAGCGCTTGCTGCCGATCAGCATCACCATCTCGGCGGCCATCACCACCACCACCGCGCCGGTCAGCGGCAGGTAGCCGACGAAGCCTTCGCGCAGGGGCGTGGTGTTGATGTCGAGCATCATCACCACGAACAGGAACAGCACCATCACCGCGCCGATGTACACCAGCACCAGCACCACGCCCAGGAACTCGGCCTGCAGCAGCAGCCACAGGCAGGCGGTGGAGAAGAAGGCCAGCACCAGGCTCAGCACCGCGTGCACCGGGTTGCGCGACAGGATGACGCCCAGCGCGGCCAGCACGGTGACGGTGGCGAAGGCCCAGAAGGCGGCGAGTTCGTAGCTCATGTCAGTTCGTCCCCTGCCTCAACGGAAGGCCGCGTCTGCGGCCCGGCGCTGTGCGATCTCGTCTTCGAAGCGGTCGCCGATGGCCAGCAGCTGCTGCTTGCCCACGATGTTCTCGCCGCGCTTCTCGAAGTGGTACTCGTGGATGTGCGTCTCGACGATCGAGTCCACCGGGCAGCTTTCCTCGCAGAAGCCGCAGTAGATGCACTTGAACAGGTCGATGTCGTAGCGGGTGGTGCGGCGCGAGCCGTCGGCGCGCGGCTCGGAATCAATGGTGATGGCCAGCGCCGGGCACACTGCCTCGCACAGCTTGCAGGCGATGCAGCGTTCCTCGCCGTTGGGATACCGGCGCAGTGCATGCAGGCCGCGGAAGCGCGGCGACTGCGGCAGCTTCTCGTACGGGTAGTTCACCGTGTACTTGGGCTTGAACAGGTAGCCCAGGGTCAGCTTCATGCCGGCCAGCAGCTCCAGCAGCATCAGGCTCTTGAGGTAGTTCGCGACTCGGTTCATATCGTCCTCAGGCCCCGACCGTGAACCAGTTGTTGTAGGCCATCACGGCGGTCACGAAGATCCAGAAAATGGTGATCGGGATGAAGACCTTCCAGCCCAGCCGCATGATCTGGTCGTAGCGGTAGCGCGGGAACGTGGCGCGGAACCACAGGAAGCTGAAGGCGAAGAACAGGAACTTCAGCGCCAGCCACCACCAGCCCGGCTCGCCCAGGAAGCCCCACGACGGCGGGAACGGCGACAGCCAGCCGCCCAGGAACAGGATGGGCGTGAGCAGGCTGACCAGCATCATGTTGGCGTATTCGGCCAGGAAGAAGATGGCGAAAGCCGAACCGGAGTACTCGACGTGGAAGCCGGCGACGATTTCCGACTCACCCTCGGCCACGTCGAACGGGGCGCGGTTGGTCTCGGCCACGCCGGAGATGAAGTAGATGATGAACAGCGGGAACAGCGGCCACATGAACCACTCGCCCATGCCCAGGTTGCCGGCCTGGGCGTTGACGATGCCGCTGAGGTTCATCGTGCCCGCCGCCACCAGCACGCCCACCAGGGCGAAGCCCATCGCGATCTCGTAGCTGACCACCTGCGCCGCCGAACGCAGCGCGCCCAGGATGGCGTACTTGGAGTTGGACGCCCAGCCGCCGATGATGATGCCGTACACGCCCATCGAGGTCAGGGCCAGCAGCACCAGCAGGCCGGCGTTGACGTCGGCCAGCACCACGCCGTCGTCGAACGGAATGACCGCCCAGGCCGCCAGCGCGGGCGCCAGCGCCAGCAGCGGCGCCAGCCGGAACAGCAGCGGGCTGGCGGAGCTGGGCACCACCAGCTCCTTGAACAGCATCTTGAACACGTCGGCGAAGGCCTGGATGACGCCGATGCCCATGAAGCCGCCGATGAACTGGGGCCCGTGGCGCACGTGCATCCAGCCGATCACCTTGCGCTCGGCCAGGGTGTAGAAGGCCACGCCGATGGTGATCGGCAGC
>Ga0209175_10001210_pt1 | contig 13156 bp, 11 predicted proteins | sample JI91814C2DNA_FD_187506 | JGI IMG/M metagenome (GOLD analysis project Ga0209175, IMG submission 187506) | Wastewater effluent complex algal communities from Wisconsin, to seasonally profile nutrient transformation and Carbon sequestration -... | ecosystem: Engineered > WWTP > Effluent > Algae...
CGGCCGCCGTCAGCGAACGGATCAACCCCATCTGCGCCGTCTCGCAGAACGTGCACCCCATCGCGCACCCAACCTGCGACGAAACGCATAGCGTGTACGTCGCGATCCCCTTGGACCCGATCATGGGAATCAGCACGCTCTCGATGTCGAGGTATTCAAATCGGCTCGACACATCGCGGCCCAGTCCTGTGCCGACCACGGGCTCACTCGCTTGCCCTTTTCCAAGCACGGGCCCATTTCCAAGCACCGGCAGCGCCATCCGCTTCGCCACGCCTTCATCCAGCGAGACCGGCGTCATCGGCTCGTCCGTAGTGTCCTTCGCCTGCGCCGGTTTCGCCACGGTCAAGCGCGTCACGAACTTGATGACCTCGCCTTCGGGGCTCTCCTCGCGATGCGTTTGCACGATCGGCGGGATGATCGCTTCGGCGACCACGTCGCTCGACACATCACCCGCCCGCGCGACGATTCTGGTCGCACCATCCCGCATCACCTGCTTGTACGCGAGCATCGCCCCGGGCGTGCCGCCCAGCCGACCGATCAGGATTCGCCCGCGCGCCGCCGCCACGAACTCGTGGCTCGTCATGCCAAGCGGGTTCAGCGTGGGCTGTGATGGTTCGGCGGGTGCGTCGGACATGGTCGCAATGATATGGATGTGGCCGCCTGCTCGCTCATCGCGCTTCCAACAGAGCCGAGGGGCGCAAGCCCCCGGTCTTTGGCCTCTCAACCAGTGACAGACCGCCCAACTTGACGAGATCGGCTCGCATCGCTTCCTACCCTCCCCGCGTGTCCCTCAATCCATGGAAACTCCTCGTCAAGGAATCACCACCGGGACGCCCCGCGGGCCTGCTCGCGGGCATGCGGATCCGCAAGAAACTCATCGTCCTGCACACCTCCTTCTCCCTCGTCCTCGCCAGCATCCTCGTGATCGCCCTGCGCCCCGCCGTCGGCAAGGTCGTCGCGAGCGCCGAGATCGACGAAGCGAAACTCCTCCTCCGCACGCTCTATCCCAGTTACCTGCCCAACATGCAGGCGGTCACGCCTCTGACTCCCGTCGACCTTCCAAACGTCCGCATCCGTCGAGGCACCGCCGCCGAGTTCCAACTCGATTCTCAGATCGCTGCCGCCGCACGCTCCAATCCCGGCGAGGTCTTTCCCGCCGTGATACCGGGCGAGGGCAACGGCGCGATCGCCTACCTCGCGGGCACGGGAGGCGAGCCCGGCCTCTTTGTCGGCCTCTCGGTCATCATCCCCGAAGCACGTGACGCCGTCTGGCGTCTCTACGTCCTCACCGCCCTCACGCTCTTCGGCGTCTACGCCCTCATCGCCATCGCGCTCGAACTCTTCGTCCTCCCGCGCAGCGTCTACTCACCCATCCAGACGATGCTCCGCGCCGAAGAAGCCGTGCGCGAGCGGCGCGTGAGCGAGGAACTCATCCCCGCCGATGAGATCCCGGCCGACGAACTGGGCGAGATCATGAAGGCCCGCAACCAGACGATCTCGTCCCTGCGCGCCAACGAAGCAGCGCTCGCCGACGCGCTCAAGCAACTCGAAGCGGCGGCGGGGGATCTCAAGAAAAAGAACCACCTCTTGGAAGCCGCCCAGCGCAACCTCGCCGACGCCGACCGCCTCGCCTCGCTGGGCACGATGTCCGCAGGCATCGCGCACGAACTCAACACGCCCTTGTCTGTTCTCACGGGCCTCGCCGAGAAACTCAACGCCGCGAAGGACGGCTCGCCCGCCCTCAACCCCGAAGAAGCCGCCCTCCTCCTCCGCGTCGTGCGCCGCATCGAGCGCCTCTCCGACAGCCTGCTCGACTTCGCCCGCGTCCGCCCGCCGATCACGACCCTCGCGATCCTCCGCACACTCGTGGACGAGGCCCTCACGCTCGTCCGCCTCGATCGCGACGCCTCGTCGATCGAGTTCACGATCGACGTCCCGCGCGACCTCATGCTCTGGTGCGACACCGACCGCATCGTGCAGGTGCTCGTGAATCTTTCACGCAACGCCGTCGATGCCCTCTCCAAACTGCCGCCCAACGTTCAGCCCAATCCCCCACGCGAAATCTCCATCCGCGCCGTCCTCCAACAACGCGAGGGCACGCCCTGGCTCTCGATCGAGATCGCCGACAACGGCCCCGGGATCGACGCGAGCATCCTGCCGCGCCTCTTCGAGCCCTTCAACTCCACGCGCATGGACGCGAAGGGCACAGGCCTGGGCCTCGCCGTCTCCGAAGGGATCATCAAGGAGCACGGCGGCCTCCTCCTCGCCCGCAATCGACCAACCACCGACGGCAAGACCGGTGCCGTCTTCGAGATCCTCCTGCCGTGCCATCAACCAGATGCTGTGGTGTAATCGAAAAGAAGTTCACCACGGAGGACCACAGAGCACACGGAGAAGAGAAGACGAGGTTGGATTGAGAAGAGCATCAAAAACGTTCGTTCACACATTCTCTCATTCTCCCCCTCACCCTCTCACCCCCTCTCTTGCCTTCCTCAGTGCTCTCCGTGGCCCTTCGTGGTGAACCTGTGCTTCTTCTTCTTCTTCTTCTTCTTCAGACGCACTTCTCCCATCTCATTCTTCTCAGTGTCCTCCGTGGCCCTCCGTGGTGAACCTCTTCTTCTTGTTCCAGCATAAACTGAACCATGCCTGCCCCCACAGACGAATCTCCCATCACCCTCTCCATCGTCGCCCTCGACGACGATGAAGACTTCCGCCAGTACATCCGCTCCGTCCTGGAGGCCGACGGCCACGACGTCCGCGTCTGCGCAACGCCCGAGGAACTCTTCGCGGCCTGCGAGCAGCGTCTGCCCGACTGCGTGCTGCTGGATATCAAGATGGGTCGCCACAGCGGGGATGAGGTCCTCAACCAGATCCGCCAGCGCTGGGCGAAACTGTGCGTCATCGTCGTGACGGGGTACCCCTCCCTCGACTCGATGCGCCAGACCTTTAAGCAGGACGTCTTTGACTACCTCGCGAAGCCCTTCTCGCTCGCGGAACTGCGGCGTGTCCTGCAGCAGGCGACGGAGCGGCTTGGCCTAGGCCGCCGTCCCGAGGACCGCCTGCGGCGTGAACTAGGCCGCCACATCCGCGTCGCGCGGACGGAAAAGGGCTGGACGCTCAAGGACTTGTCAGAATCCTCGGGCGTCTCGGTCTCGCAGTTGTCCTCGATCGAACGCGGGGCGCACTTGCCGAGCCTCGAGTCCCTCCTCGCGATCGCCACGGCCCTTGGCGCAAAGCCGAGCGAGTGGTTCGTCGCAGCGGGAGTGTGAAGCATTTCGCGAGGACGCGGGGATTCAATCTCCTGCCAGACCTCCCTCATCGCCTTCTTCGCGTGGCAACAAACGTGCCCAATCCCAGCGCTGCCAGCGTGCCCGGTGTGGGGATCGGCTTCGTCCATAGCAGAGCAACCGAGTTCGTCGATCCTGTACGCTCGCCATAACCACCAACGTAAAGGGTGGACCCATCGGTCCAAACGCAATGTGCATGCGAAGACGTCCACGACCCTGGCAATACAAGAGACAAGTCCTCCCAAGAGGCCGCAGTTCCCGACCACAGACCCGCGCGCCACGCGCCGCCAGTGGAGACGTGACCGACTTGGTATCCGCCAAAGATGTCGAGGGCTTCAGATCGCACCGCACCTGCAGGGTTCAGGTTGACCCACGAAGCAGCTGATCCAGTCCAAAGGCTGGCACGGCTCTCGCCGCCCACGATAACTCGTCCCACTTGCTGCGTGCCGTAAACTCCATGTGCCTCGCCTCCAGTCGCCCCGACAGGGTTGAGACTAGTCCACGAGGCCGCAGTGCCAGACCACAGGGCGGCGTGATACACGCCGTTGGATGCGGCGACGTATCCGACCTGCTTCGAGCCGTCGATGTCTTCCACGCTTGACTCGCGCGCGCCCGTGGGATGTAAGGAGACCCATGAGGCTGCCGTGCCGGACCAGAGTGCCGCCCTGGGCGAATATCCAACGTACGTATGGCCGGCTTGTTGGGTGCCGTTGGTGGCATTCGCCGCCGAACCGTCGATTCCGGCTGGATTGAGATCAACCCACGACGCGGCCGTTCCGGACCACAGACCGGCGTGCGGCAGCGTTTCGGCATCCCCGTTGAATGTTGCAGAGCCGACCTGCTGCGTGCCGGACATGCCAAGCACGATCGAGCCGCCAACCGCTCCGGTGGGATGCAGGCTGATCGTTGGATTGGCCGCGCCGTTCCACAGCGTGGCACGGCCGATGCCGCCGAGCAAGGCCCAGCCGCCCTGACGGCCGCCCGCGACCGATCGCGTTCCAGCCATCGACGCCCCAGTGGGATTGAGCGTCACAGCGCTCCATTGCGCATGGGCGGCAGCGGTCGCGAGTGTCAGGACGACAACGGAAACACGAATCATGCTTTCTCTCCTGTCCTTTGTGGACAGGCAAGATATACGATTTCATGCAGGCCGTCAAGATTGAGGACGCGTGTCTGTTTCGAAGAATTGTCTGAAATCCTCGGGCGTCTCGGTCTCGCAGTTGTCCTCGATCGAACGCGGGGCGCACCTCCCCAGCCTCGAGTCCCTCCTCGCGATCGCAACAGCCCTCGGCGCGAAGCCGAGCGAGTGGTTTGTCGCGGCGGGAGTGTGAAGAAGAAGTGGAAAGGGGCAAGGCGTGAGGCGTGAGCCAAGAGAACAGGTGAAGAGGTGAACAGGTGAACAGGTGAGGCGACTTGGCCGAGCGCTGTGCCAGTTGATCGGTGAATCACCGATCATGCTGTGCGTTCTCATGGCTCCGGCGTTCGCGGTTGCGGGTGGCGGGCTGACGCACTCGTGGTTTGGTTCAACGAGTTGGCCGTGGATCATTGGATCCGGCGTTGTGGGCGTGCTCGTGACGCTGGCGGTGTGTGGCGCGTGTCGACGGTTGGCGAAGCGGCTGAAACTCTGATTCACGAGGGTGTCGGCCGGGTACCACTAGTCGCTCCTGCGGAGGGCGATAGAGGCGACTAGTGTCTTGGGGCGCGAAGATCACTACTCGCCCAAGGCTGCAAGTAGTGGCACGCGAAGATAAGACAAAGTCGGGCCACCCGCCGATTACCCACCCAACCATGAGTGACGCCATGACACACGGATTGATCTACTGCCCGTCGAACATGTCGTCGCGTCCCACTTCCAAGTGGCTCGCGGAGACGTATCGCACAGTGAGTTGTTCCCAGTGTCGCGCACTGCTCCCGCAGCACTTCGGCCGGCCGCTTCCGATCGATCTCGACGGAGAGTACTTCAAGCATCCGAAGTATCGACTTCGCAGCGGACTATTGGCATCCGTCTTGTTTCGGGCATGGGATTGCTTTTGCCTGATTGGGCATCGAGGCCTCGCGGCAGAGCTCGAGCTGGAAGCGAAGGGCTGGGCCATGGCACCAATCAGCATCGACGGCGTACCGCTCGACACATACGCGTCGATGTGTGCTCCAGCCTCTTGCCGCGTGTACGTCCATCCAAGCAATCCAATGCGCCTGGAATACTGCAAAGTGTGTGGACGAAGGTGTGAGCCGTACTACGCGGGAGCGGGTTTCTGGGTGTCCAAGACCGAGCTGCAGGGCCGAGACCTTGTGGCGAGTGACACTGGCACTGAACTACTTATGAGCGACGCCCGGTTTTCAAGAGTGAGCGAGACTTTCAGATCCCAACTTCGATTGTCTGACCAGTTACAGGTTCGGGATCCAGTGGACCCGTGATGGCAGGCGGCGTCGTTCGTCTTGACTCTGGGTGCCAGCAGTCGCTCGCGGCATTGAGCGAGAGACCGCTGACGAGGCGTAGGCTCCCGCGTGGGTCTCCCGAAGCGGGCGACCCACGGTACCAGGCGAATAGGATTGAGTCGGACTACCCGCCGATAGGGGAGCTGCATGCCGAAGCTCGATCTCAAAACGTTTGACCCCAGGCCTCTTTCGATTCTCGTGGAGCGGAGTTCGTGTGCTTTGGCGCGAGAGTTTCTTGAGGACTTGCACGAAGCACTGTCAGCGGGAACGGTCACTGAAGTCAGCAAGAGTACCGAACCGGATACCTCTTATCATTACTTGGAGGGGTGGTCAAACCGCGTGTGCATGTACAAGGAGCTTGGATTTGCGCCGTTTCCAGGCGCGGACGAACTGGTAAGCAACCTGGCGGGCGCCGGCGATGTTCCAGTGGTTCTCTGGACTATTACGATTCGGGTGTCGGCTGATCAGGAATCCTTGTATGGCGTGTTCATACACGAGCGTGAACAGGACGTGCTCGGGATTGTAAGATCGGTGGTTGGCACTGGCTGAGCCTTCTTCTCTGTGTGGCGGGTGGCGTCGCTCGTCTTGACTCTGGGTGCCAGCAACCACTCGCGGCTTTGAGCGAGGGACTGCCGACGAGTCGCAGGCCCACGCGTGGGTCTCTCGAAGCGGGCGACCCATGCCACTCGCCACCCGCGTAAGAGGCGGAGTGGGGCCACTCGCCCGCCAATAGATGGGGTTACTCAATCGCTTGCAAGATAGACTCTGTGCCGGGACCGCTGATTGTGACCTCAAGTGGTTCGCGTGTCTCGCTGCTTACGACGACCTTCGTTGCACTTGCGGCCTCGAGATCCGGTATTCGGCCATTCCTGACCAGAGCATAGAGCTTCATCGGCATCCCAGCACCATCCAAGAGGCCTGGGCACACGTAGTAAGCGCCTGGAGGCAATCTCACCGTTCGTCTGTCGGACTCCATGTATGTCCGACCATCGCCATCAACACTGCATACAAACGCCGCACCATCCGACGCACGCACAAGCGTGAGATTCATGCACCTGCCTTCAGGCCGCTCAAGGGTTCCACACAACGAAGGCGCCTGCTCGATGCGGAGTTTCACTGGACGTCCGGTTGTCTGTGGCCCACATTCAACATCTCCAGCTGCCGTGACCGTGGACGCCGCCGCTGCCACTGTCTCGAGTACAAGCACGCGCTCATCTCCCGTGTACAAGCACACGGCCTCATGAGCGTCCGCTCTTAAGCCGTTGAGGACAAGTGCACTTCCATCGCCATCGCATTTTAACGGCGAAATCAAGTGCTGGTGCACCGCCCGAAACGTGATCGGCTGTCCGCTGCGCACGAGTCTGACTGACACACCTCGCGCCGGAGCTCCCGCAATCGAAAGGGAATAGCCGGTGACACCAGTCTCCATCGCAACTGGGTAGAACCGATTGAACGAGCCAGAACTCGTCACGAGTTCGTACTTGGCCCAGTCCTCTCTCGAACGTGGGTTCGAATACGCTTCGATAGTTGGCATAAAGGCGACGTTGCACGTGTTCAGATCCGAAGGAAGCGACGCCGTCACCGTGCATGAACCAGACGCGTTCGTGCGCCCGAACGAACTCGGACTCCCTGAGAATACGCCCACACAGAGTCCAGCCGCCGGTGACCCGTTTGGCAAAGTCACAACGATGGTGATCTGAACGACCCGTTGTTCCGCTTCGACAAAACTAGAGGCATCGCTGACGGAGTGCAAACACATCCAAATGCACATGATCCCAATCAGGAACTTCCTCATGCATCATTTTCTCCGACAAAGGGTAGGCGGGCGGCGTTGGTCAACCAGAATCTGGGTGCCAGCAGTCGCTCGCGGCTTTGAGCGAGACACTGCTGGCGAGTCGCAGGCCCCCGCGTGGGTCTCACGAAGCGGGCGACCCACGGCACCCTGCGAAGTCTCCAAGGCATCAAACTGATGGGCGACTACTTCTTCCTCTCCGCCATCGATGCCACGAACTGATCGAACAGATACGACGGATCGTGCGGCCCGGGCGACGCCTCGGGGTGGTATTGCACGCTGAAGACGGGGCGGTCCTTCATGCGGAAGCCCGCGAGCGTGCCGTCGTTGAGGTGCGTGTGCGTGGGCTCGCCGCCGACGGCTTTGAGTGAGTCAGGATCGACCGCGAAGCCGTGGTTCTGGCTGGTGATCTCGACCTTGCCGTTGATCGTATTGAGGATCGGCTGGTTGATGCCGCGGTGGCCGAACTTGAGTTTGTACGTCTTCGCGCCGATCGCGAGGGCGAGGAGTTGGTGCCCGAGGCAGATGCCGAAGGTGGGTATCGCGGATTCCTTCGGGTCTTTCATAAGGCTCGAAAGTGTGTTGACGGTGGTCGTGACGGCCGCAGGATCGCCCGGTCCATTGGAGATGAACAATCCGTCGATCTCACCTTTCTTGTACATCGCGCGGATCGTGTCGGCGGGCGTGTCGTGCGGGACGACGGTGACGTCGCAGTGCCGGTCGGCGAGGTTGCGAAGGATGTTGCGCTTCGCGCCGCAGTCGAGGGCGAGGACTTTGTAGCGGCGGGAGGATGTGGACTTGGATGGGGACCAGTCGCCCAGCGTGTCCTTCCACGTCTGGTTGGTGGTGCAGCCGACGGCGGGGACGAGGTTCTGCCCGGCCATCGAGGGGGCGTTCTTCGCGCGGGCGGCGAGGTCGGCGTCGGAGAGTGTCGCAACGTCAGAGAGCGCGCCCGTCACTGAGCCAGTGATGCGCAGTTTCTTGGTGAGTGCACGCGTGTCGATGCCGCTGATGCCCAGGACGCCGGACTTTTCGAGAGCGGCCTCGAGCGACGACGTCGCGCGGAAGTTGGAATGGCGATGGGCGAGCTCACGGACGACGAAACCGGAGACCTGGATCTTGGCGGATTCCATGTCCTCGGCGTTGAAGCCGGTGTTGCCGATGAGGGGAAAAGTCTGGACGAGGATCTGGCCGGTGTACGACGGGTCGGTCAGGGACTCCTGATACCCGGACATGGCGGTGTTGAACACGACCTCGGCGACGCTGGTGATGCCTGTGGCACCGAAGGCGAAGCCATGGAAGATCGTGCCGTCGGCGAGGGCGAGGCGGGCGGGTCTGCTGTTGGTTGTCATCAAAGGCTAGTCTATGCGCGTGAATCGTGACCTGCGAGATTCTGGTGGGATGGGCGGCCACGGCGGGCTGTTTGGCGGTGCGCAACCGACAGGACGCCTCGTGCGCGTGGCGGTCGAACGCGGGATCGGGAAGGGAACGCCCAAGCAGGACGCGCTGACGTATCGCGATGAGATCGGGGATTTGAAGGTTGGCGAGCGCGTGGAGGTGCCGCTGGGGAAGGAGCGGGCGTTTGGGTTGGTGGTGGGCGTGATGGGGGTGGCGGAATCGCTGGAGGGTGTGGATCCGGAGCGGATCAAGGCCGTGCGCGGGCGTGTGGCGGGATCGCTGCCGGTGGACTTGGTTGAGTTGGCGGTGTGGATGGCGGGGTACTACGTCTGCCCGCTGGGCATGGTGCTGGCGGCGATGACGCCAGCGGCGGTGAAGAAGGAAACGGGGCTGCGCGAGCAGGTGCTGCTGAAGCGGGCGGCGCTGACGGCGGAGGAAGTCGCCGAGAAGTTGAAAGAGGCGCCCAAGAGTGTGAAGAGCGCGTGGGACGCGATCGCGGCGTTAGCGGAAGAGTCGTTCCCGGCGGATGCGGGATGGGTGATCGCGGAGGCGGGGCTGAAGAATCGGCGGGCGCTGAATGAGTTGCTGCGGCGCGGCGTGATGGAAGAAGTGCGGCAACAAGTCGTGAGCGGCGGGCATGCGTCGCGTGCGAGCGAGGATGTCTTGCGCGACACGAGTGCGCCGGTGGAACTGAACGATGAGCAGAAGCGGGCGTGCGACGGAATCGCGGCGACATTCGGCACATTCGCGGTACACCTCTTGCATGGCGTGACGGGATCAGGAAAGACGGAGGTCTACCTGCGCCTCATCGGCGAGGTCGTGAAGCAAGGGAAGACGGCGATCGTGCTGGTGCCGGAGATCGCGCTGACGCCGCAGACGGCGGGGCGATTCTCGCGGCGGTTTGAGCACGTCGCGGTGCTGCACTCGGGGCTGACGGCGGCGCAGAGGAACCGCGAGTGGATGCGCGTGTCGAAGGGTGAGGTGTCGGTGGTGGTGGGGGCGCGGTCGGCGGTGTTCGCGCCGATTGCCAGTGAAGTCAAGGGACTGGGCATCATCGTCGTCGATGAAGAGCACGACGGCGGGTACAAGCAGGACCAGTTGCCGCGATATCACGGACGGGATGTCGCGATCAAGCGGGCGCAGTTGCTGAAGTGCCCGGTGGTGCTGGGGTCGGCGACGCCTTCGCTCGAGAGTTGGGCGAATGCGACGACGCCTGCGCAAGGCCCGGGGAGTGCACAACCCTCAAGCAAGCCGCGCTCAACGCTCTGGTCGCTCACCAAGCGTGCGACCAACTCGCCGATGCCGCGGGTTGAGGTGGTGGATTTGATCGAGCAGCGGCGCGTGCGCGTGCAGATGGGGGACAAGTCTCAGCGATTGCTGGGGCCGACGCTGGAGGCGGCGATCGACGGCGCGTTGACCGCGGGTGGTCAGGTGATCCTGCTCCTCAACCGTCGCGGGTTCGGGCGGTTCATCTCGTGCACGAGTGCGGCGTGCAAGTTTGTGCTCGAGTGCGACCAGTGCACGGCGACGCTCGTGTATCACAAAGATCGGGACTTGCCCCTGGGCGGGCTCGTGCGGTGCCATCATTGCCTGAGCGAGCAGGTGCTGCCGCGGCTGTGCCCGACGTGTGGGAGCCGTATTCATGTGTTCGGCGGCGGCACGCAACGGGCCGAGGAGGAGATCGAGCGTGCGTTCGCGGCCCACTCGATCGTGCGTGGCGAGACGCTGCTGCGCGTGGATGCGGACTCGACCAAGAGTGCCAAGGACTGGTTCAGTGCGCTCGATCGGTTTGGGAAGGGGGAGATCCGGATCCTCCTTGGGACGCAGATGATCGCGAAGGGCCTTGATTTCCCGAACGTGCGGCTCGTGGGGATTCTGGACGCCGACACCGCGTCGAACCTGCCGGACTTTCGCGCGAGCGAGCGGACGTTCCAGTTGATCGCGCAGGTGGGCGGGCGTGCAGGGCGCGGCGCGAAGTCTGGGCTCGTGATCGTGCAGACGGCCAACCCGTTCAGCCGTCCCGTCGCGCTCGCGGCGAAGCACGACTATGTCACACTTGCAAACGAGGAACTGGCGGCGCGGCGGCGATTTGCGCTCCCGCCATCGACGCGGATGGGGCGGATCGTGTGCCGTGATGAGAATGCGGGGAAGGCGCTCGACCGTGCGAGGAAGGTTGGCGCGGCGCTGACGGAGTACTTTGGGCCCAAGGCCGTGGTGCGAGAAGCGGTCGAGTGCCCGATGCTGCGGATCGCGGGGCAGTATCGGTACGAGGTGGTGGTGACGTGTGCGAGTGCGGCGACGTTGCAAGCCGGGTTCGCGGCGTTGCGTGCACGCGGCATGCTGATGTCGGACGCGAATATGGCGGTCGATGTGGATCCGATCGCGATGATGTGAGTGAGCGGTGGGGAGCTATTGCAGCAGACGTCGGATATTGAAGCGGGAGGGCGCGAGTGCAGAACAAGACAAGTGTGCCTCCATTGGCTGCGGACGTCATACTCCAGATAGTTGAGTTGCTGTCGAGTGGTTCGTTCGATGCGGCGATTGACAAGTGCAGGTGTTCGAGATTGACAAGCGATGCACTGCGAGAATGCGTGCGTAACTACGGTCGAACACTCACCCCGCCTCCACCCGGAGGTGCGCTACGTGAGCTCGATGCAGTCCAGATGCGAAGCAGCGGACATCCCGCATGGTCGGTGCGTGTGCCGCTCTGGACTCGAGAAGAAGGGCGATCCGACCTGACACTGGAACTCACCGTGTCGATGCACGGCGGGAATGTCGAAGTTAGTTTGGATGACCTTCATGTTCTTTGAGAGTGTCGTATGTCGATGCCCGAATCCTGTCACCCCTTCGCTCCTTACACTTTCGTATGAAAAGCACCGCCACCACCGTCAAGGACTACCTCGCCTCACTGCCCGAGGACCGGCGCGCTGCGATTGAAACGGTGCGGAAGGTGATCCTCAAGAACCTCGACAAGGACTACGAGGAAACGATTCTGTGGGGGATGCTCGCGTACGTCGTGCCGCACCGCGTGTGGCCGAGCGGGTACCACGTTGATCCCAAGAAGCCGTTGATGATGGCCGGGCTCGCGAGCAAGAAGACGACGATGACGGTGTACCTCATGAGCGTCTACGGCGGTGCGGCGGGGACCAACGGCGGCGTCGGAAATCCGGCGGAGCGCGACTGGTTCGAGCGGGCGTGGGCGAAGACGGGCAAGAAACTCACGATGGGCGGGTGCTGCGTGCACTTCAAGACGCTGGAGCACGCCGCGCTGGACGTCATCGGCGAGGCGATCAAGCGGACGCCGGCGAAGAAGTATGTGGAGCAGTATCTGAGCGGCCTCGAGAAGACGGGGCGCGGGCCGGATGGGAAGAAGGTGAAGGGGGACGCGGGGAAGAAGAAGGTCACCAAGAAGGTTGGGAAGAAGAAGGTCGTGAGAAAGTCGGCAGCGAAGTGAGGCGGGCGAGACCCGGCGTTAGAAGTCGGGCAGCCATTGGCACCAGAGAGAGGGTGGACCGAACTCTTGTGCCAGGCCACTACGAGCAAACTTCTCGCTCGCAGTCTTGCAGCGAGCGATGAGGTCCGCGGCGGCGACATCAACGACGGCATCGTTCTCCGGACCGAGGTGGGCGACCATATCGCCGATGAAGAGCGCGTAGCAGTCCACTCTCGCGTCTTCGATTCGTTGCCACCAACAGGTCAAGCTTACTTCTTGGGCCCGTTGCTGCCACGGATGCTGCTCCAGTTCGAGGGCTTCAAGGCCTTCGAAGTTCTGTCCAAAGAGCGTGCGCACTCCGAAGATGACGATGCTTGACGGTGCTCCCATACTTCGAGTCTAGGGCTGGTGCCACCCCACGTTGCATTGCACGAGTAGTGCTGGGGGCCATGATCGGAATCGACCCACGTCGGGCCGTTCACTCGGGCGGGATTGGCTTCAACCGATCGAAGAAGCCCTCTTTCCATGCAAACTGGACGGCGGCCTCCATCGCAGCACGAGTGATGTCGGGAACTACGAGGAGGCCTGACTCCACGAGGGCGGGACGGCCGTCGGCAACTTCTCCGGCTATGCGCACGGGTTCCATGAAGAACACTTCATATCGCGCGCCGTCGGGCGCGACCACGGTGCCTCCGCAGAGACCCTTATGTTGACAATACAGTTCGTCATAGTCCTCGGAGAACAACAGGACCGGCGGTGCTTGTCCCGACATTCACGCTCTCCTTGCCAAGGAACATCGCTCGTGGCCCG
>Ga0209175_10001212_pt1 | contig 13153 bp, 8 predicted proteins | sample JI91814C2DNA_FD_187506 | JGI IMG/M metagenome (GOLD analysis project Ga0209175, IMG submission 187506) | Wastewater effluent complex algal communities from Wisconsin, to seasonally profile nutrient transformation and Carbon sequestration -... | ecosystem: Engineered > WWTP > Effluent > Algae...
ATCATTTTTAGCTACAAAGAACATAAAAACCGAAGCTTCTGAAAGTTTTGTTACCTATGAACCTTTAGGTGTAATTTTTGGTATAATGCCCTGGAATTTTCCGTTTTGGCAAGTATTTCGATTTGCTGTCCCAACTATTATCGCTGGAAATACAGTCGTAGTTAAACATGCGAGTAATGTTCCAAAATCTGCCAAATTAATTCAATCCATTTTTGAACAAGCTGGTTTTCCTAAAGGGTGTTTTCAAAATTTATCTATTTCAAGCAGCGAAGTTGATAAAGTTATTGCTAATCCAATTATTAAAGCCGTTTCTCTAACAGGAAGTGAGCAAGCGGGAGTTGCAGTGGCTGCCGAAGCCGGAAAATATTTAAAAAAGTGCGTATTAGAATTGGGCGGAAGCAATGCCTTCATCGTTTTAGAAGATGCCAATATAGAAAAAGCAGTTGCAACAGCAGTCAATGCCCGAATGCAAAATGCAGGTCAAAGTTGTATCGCAGCCAAAAGATTTTTAGTTCATGAAATGATTTTAGAGGAATTTGTAGCAAAATTTAAAGTTGCAATTCAAAACTTAAAAACAGGAAATCCATTAGCTATAGAAACGCAAATAGGCTCATTGGCACGACTAGATTTAGCCGAAGAATTAGAAGCACAAGTGCAAAAATCAATTCAAATGGGAGCCAAATTAATCATTGGCGGAAACAGAAAAGAAACTTTTTATGAACCCACATTGTTGACTGAAGTAACAACAGAAATGCCTGTTTTCAAAGAAGAAACATTTGGGCCAGTAGCTGCAATAACAATTTTTAAAACTATTGAAGACGCAATCGAATTAAGCAATCAATCGGAATTTGGTTTAGGAGTTTCTATCTTTACTCAAGATATTGATTTCATTAAAACCAAGATTTCAGCTTTTAACGAAGGTGCCGTTTTCATCAACGAAATGGTAAAATCCGATCCAAGATTGCCTTTTGGAGGAATAAAAAAATCTGGATATGGAAGAGAATTAGCGGAAGACGGAATCAAAGAGTTTGTAAATATAAAAACAGTGGTAATTAATTGGGTGTAATTATTCCTAATTTCTCAAAAAATAGTCAAAATTTTAGAAATACGCTAATTGTTCTATCTTCAATAGAGTGTAATATAAATATTTATTAAAAATAAACAATCACCCCATGTTTTTTAGATATTTTTTGTTGTAAAAATTAACTTTTTTTTAAATTTACCCTATAAAAATTAGGGGTATATGAAAATTAAAAAAAGATGGCTCGTTTCGTTTGTAATTATTTGTATTGTTTCTATTTCAAGTTTATTTTGGGAAAATAAAAATCAATTACAGGCACACTTTTTAACTTCAGAAGCTATTAATTATGCCGATGTGGCTTGGTTGCTAACTTCTTCTTCATTTGTGTTGTTGATGACGCCTGGCTTATCGTTTTTTTATGGTGGAATGGTGGGTAAAAAAAATGTGATTTCAACCATGTTACAAAGTTTTATTTCGTTGGGAGTCGTGAGTTTATTATGGGTAGTTGTAGGTTTTAGTTTATCGTTTGGAGAAAGTTTAGGTTTCGAAATAGCTGGTAAACATTACGGAATCATAGGTAATCCATTTGATTTTATGTTTTTTGACAACGTAGGTTCTCTACCCCATAAACAATTAGCCAGTACTATTCCTTTTGTTTTATTTGCCTTGTTTCAAATGAAATTTGCTGTCATTACCCCTGCAATAATTACAGGCTCATTTGCAGAACGTGTTCGATTTATTGGATATTTATTTTTTATTTGTTTGTTTACTTTGTTCATATATACTCCGTTATGTCACATGGTCTGGCATCCAAACGGATTGTTAGGAAGCTATTTTGGTGTAAAAGATTTTGCAGGTGGAACAGTGGTGCACATGAGTGCTGGTTTTGCTGCTTTAGCAGGTGTCTTGGTATTAGGTAAACGAAAAAATAACGAACATATTCCTACCAATATTCCTTTTGTGTTACTAGGAACTGGAATGTTATGGTTTGGGTGGTTTGGTTTTAATGCTGGATCGGCTTTAGCTGCAAACGGAACAGCAGCCATAGCTTTTGCAACCACTACTGTTGCATCTGCTTCTGCAATGTTAACTTGGATTTTTTTTGATAGAATAAACGGAAGAAAAGCGTCAGCTTTAGGCGCTTGTATTGGTGCTGTTGTGGGGTTAGTTGCTATCACACCAGCGGCAGGATTTATTTCTATCCCAAAAAGTATTTTCTTTGGATTTCTAGCTGCAATTGTCTCAAATAGAATGTTGTATTGGAACAAACTTAAAGCCATTGACGATACACTTGATGTTTTTGCATGTCACGGAGTAGGTGGTATCATGGGAATGATTTTAACCGCAATTTTTGCAGAAGGTCAAAATGCAAGTTTGTTACATGGCGGTTGGTCTGTTTTTGGACATCACATGGTAGCTTTAGTTCTAGTTGCTCTTTTTGCATTTTTTGGCTCTTTAATTTTGTACAAAGTAACAAATTGGTTTATTCCATTACGAGTTTCTGAAGATTCTGAACGAATTGGACTCGATTTATCACAACACAATGAAAAGTTTTAACGATAAATATAGTAGTTTTGATAAGAATATTTTAAAATCAAATTCATTATGAAATACCTATCGCTACTTTTCTTACTAATAATAAGTTGTGCATCAACAAACAATAATGACCAAAAAAAAACAGAGATTTCAAAAGTAGTAGACAACTGGCATAAAGCCGCTGCCGAAGCAAATTATAACAATTATTTTGAAATTATGTCTGATGATTCCAATTTCATGGGCACTGATGCCACCGAAAATTGGACCAAAAAAGAATTTCAAGCTTATGCAAAACCCTATTTTGACAAAGGAAAAGCATGGAATTTCACAGCATTTGATCGGAAAATTTTTATCAGTGAAAACGGAAAAATAGCTTGGTTTGATGAATTACTAACTACGCAAATGAAAATTTGTCGCGGTTCTGGAATTTTAGAACAAGTAAACGGACAATGGAAAATTAAGCACTACGTATTGTCAATGACCATTCCAAATGAAAATGTGGATGAAGTAGTTAAAATAAAAGCGTCAATAGAAGACGCTTTTATGAATAATTTTAAGAACTAATTATTTTTTATAAATATGCTCTTTTAGATTTTGAAACATATCAATTGTCATTGTTTCTAAATCAAAATCATTTTTCCATCCCCAATCTTCTCTTGCCGAAGTGTCGTTAATACTAGCAGGCCAACTATCTGCAATTTTTTGACGAAAATCAGGTGTGTAACTTAATTCAAAATTTGGATAATGCTTTTTAACTTCTTCACCTATTTGTTTTGGAGTAAAACTTATTGCGGCCAAATTATAAGAAGAACGTATTTTAATTTGATCTGAAGGAGCTTGCATAATCCCAATAGTCGCCTTGATAGCATCATCCATATACATCATTGGTAATTCGGTATTTTCAGATAAAAAACTCGTGAATTTTCCTTCAGTAATGGCTTTATGATAGATGTCAACTGCATAATCTGTGGTTCCTCCACCAGCTTCTGTACTCCAACTAATTAAGCCTGGATAACGAATACTTCTTACATCTACCCTATATTGTTTGTGGTAATACTCACACCATCTTTCACCCGTTTGTTTCGAAATTCCGTAAACTGTAGAAGGCTCCATTATAGTGTATTGCGGTGTATTCTGTTTTGGCGTTGTAGGACCAAAAACAGCAATACTCGAAGGCCAAAAAATCTTTTTAATTTTCCCTGCTTTGGCTAAATTCAAAACATGAAATAACGAATTCATATTCAAATCCCATGCAAAGGCTGGGTTTTTCTCTGCCGTAGCCGAAAGCAATGCAGCCATTAAATACACATCTGTGATTTGATATTGTTCAATTAAGTGCTCAATTTGGTTATAATCTAAAGCATTTATTACTTCAAAAATACCATTATTTACTACTTCGTTATTTAGTTTTCGAATATCTGATGCAATTACATTGTTAATGCCATAAGTTGCTCTAAGTTTTGCCGTAAGTTCAGTGCCTATTTGACCACAAGCGCCAATTATTAATATTTTTGTGTTCATTTGATAGATTAAAAAGAAAACAAATATACCATTTTCAGATGATTCTATAAGTGCTTTTTTTGTTATATTTTTAGTGAAAGTACTATTTTAATAAGTATTTAACTAAATATACTTTTAAAAATACGAATTCTTAAAAACTACATAGATTGCGTTTCATTCAACTGTTAAGATGTTATTAGAAATGCAACTACGTTAAGTAAACATTTGTACCTTTGCTTTTTTAATTTATCCGAATGAAAGTTTTTTTATATAGTTTAGCACTTTTCGTATTGATATTGATTTCATGTGAAAGTAAAAATCAGCAATTGGAAGCTCAAAAAATAGCTCAAAAAAACGAAGCCGTTTTTAAAAATATTTCCAAAATGTGGCAATTTAATTTTCCTACTCCAAGACAAGAAGTAAACGTTACTTTGAGCCAATGGAACGAATGGCGTCAATTTCAAATTGAACTTTCACAAAAACCAAAATCAACATTGTCTGCTTTTAAAATGAAAACTAAAAATGTGTCTTCTAAAGCTGATACATTTGTAATTACAGCTCCTTTTGAATATAAAAACCCTCAAATTTTAAGTCGATTAACCGCATTGAATACCAAAATAAAATCATTGGAAACTTTTATGAATTTAGAAGTAATTCCAGAACAAAATATCGCCAAATTAATTCCTGAAATTAATGAAGAAATTAGAGGGTTATACAATCAATGGGATGAAATCATCATAAAAAAGGCCATTCCAAAAGAAATTGGAGAAGAATTAATGTTGCAAGCTTTGGATACAATGCGAAACGCAAATCCAGATGAAATGCGAAAAAAGATGGAAATTATCGATAAAATAAAAGAGTAAGTTTTGAGCAAGTCCGACATTATATCCATTTACGATAAGTCAACAAAGATTGCCGTTTTAGAAAGTACATTCGTAGCGCGCCAAAAGTCTCAAATGACAGGTTTGGTTGGATCGTCGTTGTCTTTTGTGGCACATTCACTGTTTAAAAAATCCGAACTTCCGTTCCTGATTTTATTCAGTAATAAAGAAGAAGCGGCGTATTATTTAAACGATTTAGAGCAATTAATTACTACCGAAGACGTTCTCTTTTACCCGAGTTCATACCGAAGACCCTATCAAATTGAAGAAACCGACAACGCCAATGTTCTATTACGAGCTGAAGTGCTAAACAGAATTAATTCGCAAAAAAATCCTGCGATTATTGTTTCGTATGCCGAAGCCATTTTTGAAAAAGTAGTTACCCGAAAAGAATTAGAGAAAAACACCTTGAAATTGTCCGTTGAAGATAAATTATCCATTGATTTTATTAACGAAACCTTGTTTGAATACAACTTCAAACGGGTAGATTTTGTTACCGAACCGGGTGAATTTTCAGTTCGTGGTGGAATTATCGATGTGTTTTCGTTTTCCAATGATAATCCGTACCGAATAGAATTTTTTGGCAACGAAATCGACAGCATCCGAAGTTTTGATGTCGAAACACAATTATCGATTGAAAAATTGAAAAAAATTTCAATCATTCCAAATGTTGAAAATAAATTACTAGATTCCTTCGGAATGACAAGAGAGAATTTCTTAGATTTCATCAACGAAAAAACGGTATTAATCATTCAAAACACTGAATTATTAGGACAACAATTGGATAAATTATTCCACAAAGCCAATGAAGCTTACGAAAAATTATCCAAAGACATTCAACACGCAAAACCCGAAGAATTATTCCTAAATCAAAAGCAGTTTTTAAAACGTGCACTTGATTTTTCAGTAATCGAATTACACAATCAAGCGGTTTTTAAAATTGATAAAAAAGTCGAATTTCACATTCAACCGCAACCTTCGTTCAATAAACAATTCGATTTGTTGTTGAATAATTTGAGCGAGAATCATTTCAACGGGTACAAAAATTATTTGTGTTGTTCCAATGAAAATCAAGCGAGTCGTTTTCATGATATTTTTGAAGACATCGACCCGGAAAATATCAAATCCCAAATTCCAAATTCAAAATTCCAAAGTGACACACTGCACGAAGACAAAGTGCCAAATTCCAAAACTGAATTTCAAAAAATAAAATATAAAACCATGGTTTTGCCTTTGTTTGAAGGTTTCATCGACGTAGAAAATCAAATTGCATGTTATACCGACCATCAAATTTTTGAGCGTTACCATAAGTTTTCCATCAAAAATGGTTATTCAAAAAAGCAAACCATTACGTTAAAAGAATTGACTTCGTTGTCAGTGGGTGATTATGTAACGCATATCGATCATGGTATTGGAAAATTTGGTGGTTTACAGAAAATTCAGGTAGAAGGCAAAACGCAAGAAGCCATAAAATTGGTCTATGCCGATAACGATATTGTGTATGTGAGCATTCATTCGCTACACAAAATCTCAAAATATAATGGGAAAGATGGCGCACCACCAAAGATTTATAAATTAGGAAGCAACGCATGGAAAACCCTAAAACAAAAAACAAAAGCACGTGTAAAACATATTGCATTCAACTTAATTCAGTTATATGCGAAACGAAGATTAGACAAAGGTTTTCAGTTTGCACCCGATAGTTATTTGCAAAAAGAATTAGAAAGTTCATTCATTTACGAAGATACACCCGACCAAATCACAGCTACAGCCGATGTAAAAGCCGATATGGAAAACGAGCGTCCGATGGACAGATTGGTTTGTGGTGATGTTGGTTTCGGAAAGACAGAAGTAGCTATTCGTGCCGCTTTTAAAGCGGTAGACAACGGAAAACAAGTTGCCGTTTTAGTACCAACGACTATTTTGGCGTATCAACATTACCGCACGTTTTCAGAACGTTTGAAAGATATGCCCGTAACAGTTAGTTATTTGAACCGATTTAGAACGGCAAAACAAAAAGCAGATACACTTCAAAAATTACAAGAAGGAAAAGTCGATATTTTGATTGGAACCCATCAATTGGTGAATAAAAATGTCGTGTTTAAAGATTTAGGGTTGTTGATTATCGACGAAGAACAGAAATTCGGAGTAAACGTAAAAGATAAATTAAAAACAATCGCTACAAATGTCGATACCTTGACATTAACCGCTACTCCGATTCCGAGAACGTTGCAATTTTCGTTAATGGCGGCTCGAGATTTATCGGTCATTACAACGCCTCCGCCAAATCGTTATCCGATTGAAACGCACGTGATTCGTTTTAACGAAGAAGCCATTCGTGATGCGATTTCGTATGAAATTCAGCGTGGTGGTCAAGTGTTTTTTGTAAATAATAGAATTGAAAACATCAAGGAAGTAGCCGGAATGATACAACGTTTGGTGCCAGAAGCAAAAGTGGGTATCGGTCACGGTCAAATGGATGGAAAAAAACTAGAAGAATTGATGTTGGCTTTCATGGAAGGCGAATTTGATGTTTTGGTCGCAACCACCATTATCGAAAGCGGTTTAGATGTGCCGAATGCGAATACGATTTTTATCAATAACGCCAATAATTTCGGATTGTCTGATTTGCACCAAATGCGTGGTCGTGTGGGAAGAAGTAATAAAAAAGCGTTTTGTTATTTTATTACGCCTCCGTATTCGATGATGACGGGTGAAGCGCAAAAACGTATTACAGCTTTAGAACAATTTAGCGAATTAGGCAGCGGTTTTAATATTGCAATGAAAGATTTGGAAATTCGTGGTGCAGGCGATTTATTAGGTGGCGAACAAAGTGGATTTATCAACGAAATTGGCTTTGATACTTACCAAAAAATCATGAACGAAGCCATTGACGAACTGAAAGAAAACGAATTCAAAGACTTGTATCAAGAAGAAAACGACATCGAAACCAAAGAATTTGTCAAAGACATTCAAATTGATACCGATTTTGAATTGCTGTTCCCAGATGAGTACATCAACAACATTACCGAGCGTTTGAATTTATATAACGAGTTGAGCCAAATTAAAGACGAAGCTGCCTTACAACAATACGAACAAAAACTAATTGACCGATTTGGAGCGTTGCCAAAACCAGCCATTGCATTACTAAATAGTGTGCGTATCAAATGGAAAGCCACCGCTATGGGAATTGAACGTTTGATGATGAAACAAGGCAAAATGGTAGGTTATTTTATTGGCGACCAACAAAGTGATTTTTACCAAAGTAATCGTTTCATGAAAGTGCTACAATTTGCGCAACGCAACGGTAATGTTTGTAAAATAAAAGAAAAAGAGACCAAAAACGGCTTACGCTTATTGCTGACTTTTGACAATGTGAAATCAGTGAATAAGGCTTTGGAGTTGTTGGAGGGGATTTAGGGTTTTTGTTATGGGTAGATGTGGGTTTGGAATGCGATTCTGTAATATAGAGGTTAATATTCTAAAAAAAATTCATTAAATAAATTATGAAATATTTAGATATGGTTTTTATTGCAATTGCTAAATTGTATATAAAATTTTACAAAGAAAAGGATGATGAATGGTTTTATTTTCCATTGATGATGATTACGTTGTGTATTACATTAATTGTAATGAGTGTGTCATTCTTTTTTATAGATATTGCTTTTTTTTATTACTTAATATTAATTTTTTTAACTGCTTTTTTATTGCATTTTAGATTTGAAAAAATCAGCTATGAAGATGTAAAAAACAGTAATCTAACAATCAAAAATAGAGTTATAATTTATTTGTTTCTAATTTTAGAATTATCAGTTTCAATTTTTTTGGTGTATTTGAGTAGAATTAATTATTTTGAATAATTCACACTGCTCGGATAAATCACCGAACAAAAGCAATTTCAGACCTGACAGGTTTCAAAAACCTGTCAGGTTTAATCACTAAAATTGAGAATTTTGTTTTCAAAACCTATTTGATTAAAATTTACATGAAAAATAGAATAATTAATTACATAAAATCAAACAAAATAAAAACTACAATAAGTTTATTGCTTTTGGTTGTTTACTATTTTTCACTCCCAAGACAACTTTTTGAAAAAAATTATTCAACAGTAATTGAAAGCGAAAACGGACAACTTTTAGGAGCTAAAATTTCTTCCGATGGACAGTGGCGCTTTCCCGAAAGTGATAGTATTCCTCATAAATTTGAAAAATGTATTATTGCATTTGAAGACCAGCATTTTTATAAACATTTTGGGTTTAATCCTATTTCAATGTATAAAGCTTTTCAACAAAATCGAAAAGCAAGTCGTGTGATTCGGGGCGGAAGTACTTTAACCCAACAAGTAATTCGTTTACATCGAAAAGGAAAATTGCGTTCCTATTTTGAAAAAGTTATAGAAATTATTCTCGCTACTCGATTGGAATTTCGACATTCTAAAGTTAAAATTTTATCATTATATGCTGCTCATGCGCCCTTCGGAAGCAATGTTGTAGGTTTAGAAATGGCTTCTTGGAAATATTTTGGATTGCAACCGCATCAATTATCTTGGGCAGAAACAGCTACTTTAGCAGTTTTACCCAACGCTCCAAGCTTAATCTATCCTGGAAAAAATCAAGAAAAATTAATTGCCAAACGAAATAGATTACTAAAAAAATTATTTGACGCTAAAATAATCGACCAAATAACTTATGAATTATCATTACAAGAAAATTTGCCAAATAAACCGTTTGATGTACCTCAAATTGCACCTCATTTGGTTGAAAAAGTTGCTAAAGTACATACCTCGAAAAAAATTAAAACTACTATTCAATTGAATTTACAAGAGCGCACTAACGAAATAGTAAACCAATATTACAGTGATTACAAACAAAATCATGTCTATAATATTTCGGTTTTAATAGTTGATGTAAAAACTCGAAATATTATAACTTATATTGGAAATAGTCCAACAGACATTCAACACCAAAAAGATGTAGATATTATTGAAGCACCAAGAAGCACAGGAAGTATTTTGAAACCTTTTTTATATGCCGCTATGTTGAATGATGGTTATATTTTACCGCAAACTTTAGTTCCAGATATACCAACACAGATTTCAGGATATTCACCTCAAAATTTCAATTTAACGTATGATGGTGCAATTCCTGCAAGTAAAGCTTTGGCGCGTTCCTTAAATATTCCATCAGTTTTGATGTTGCAAGAATATTCGGTAAATCAGTTTTATGAAAAATTGCAGCAATTGAAGTTAAGAAACGTTAATCGACCACCTTCAAATTATGGTTTATCATTGATTTTAGGTGGTGCCGAATCGAATTTGTGGGATTTGTGTAAAGCATACTCTTACATGTCATCAACGCTTACTTATTTTAATCAAAAAGACTCAAAATATCGAAAAAACGAAATGCAAAATTTGAATTATGATGCGAATTTTCAAGCTAATTTTGGAAGTAGTTCGAATCAAAAAAATATTTTTGGAGCTGGAGCTATTTGGCAAACGTTTAATGCAATGAAAGAAGTAAATCGACCTGAAGGCGATGAAGCTTGGCGATTTTATGATTCTTCTTTAGATATTGCGTGGAAAACAGGAACTAGTTTTGGAAGTAGGGACGCATGGGCAATTGGCGTTACCAAAGATTACGTAGTTGGAATTTGGGTCGGAAATGCCACAGGGGAGGGAAGACCGTCATTAACAGGTGTTGATAGTGCAGCACCCATTTTGTTTGATGTTTTTAGATTATTGCCAAAATCAAAATGGTTTGAAATACCTTATAACGATTTAGAATCTGTTGAAGTTTGTAAAATTTCAGGATATTTAGCACAAGAACATTGCCAAAAAATGAAACAATGGATTCCAAAAACACAAAAAAAAACCGAAAATTGTCCGTATCATAAAATCATCCATTTAGATAAAAACCAGCAATATAGGGTTAATAGTACTTGTGAAAGTGTAGATGAAATGATATTCAAATCATGGTTTGTTTTGCCTCCAGTTATGGAGTGGTATTATAAAAATAAGAATGTAAATTATCAGGTATTACCACCATTTAGAAGTGATTGTGCTGGAGATTTGCAAGATAAACCCATGGGATTTATTTATCCTAAAGCCAATACGAAAATAATATTAACAAAAGATTTTGAAAGTAAAGTGCAACCAGTAATTATCAAAGTAGCTCATTCTAATCCTAGAGCAAAATTGTTTTGGTATTTAGACGAAAAATATGTTGGGTACACAAAAAACTTCCATGAAAAACCCATTTTTGCAACTTTTGGAATTCATGTAATTACGGTTGTTGATGAGTTTGGAAATGAAATCAGGAGGGAAATACAATTTGAAAGTAAATAAAACAACCTAATATTTTGGAAGCTACCGAATAACAGCACTATAACATTTTAACACTTTTATGAAAAAAAAATATATGCTTGTATTGTGATTTTAAACAATTATTAGCTTTTTTTAAAAAAATCTTATTGTATTGGTTGATTTTAACTTATAATAGATAGAGACTATTAAAAATGATAACGCATTAAAATATAGCTTTCACAAGTAATTACAAATTTATTTATAAATTACGATAGTAGTGAAAATCTTTTTTTTTGCCTAATTTTGTCTTTAATCAATTTAAAATTGCAAAAAAACGGTATTGTAGGAAAGTTGGCATCTATGAAATACAAAAAGGTAACAGCTAAAAATCAATCGAAGCGAATTGCTTTTACAGGTGAAATTTTTGTGATAATGTATGAAGGAATCAACAACACCAATAAACAAACGATTGTTGTTCCAAAATTTAATAATGCGATATATAGTAAATTGATACTTATTGGAGCTTCATTTACATAGTAGCTTTCGGGATTGAGTTGGATTACTCCGAAATATTTTTGAATTAACAATAAAGAAATAGCAATTAGATTTCCCCAAAACAATCCGCGGGCGATTAAATAAAATGCATTGTAAAGAAATATTTTTCGGACATTCCAATTATTAGCGCCCATGGCTTTTAGAATTCCAATCATTTGGGTGCGTTCTAAAATTAGGACTAATAATGCTACTGCCATGTTGATGGTTGCAACTACAATCATTACAATTAGAATCACCAGAATATTGAAATCGAATAATTTTAGCCATTCAAAAATACTGTAATATTTCTCTTCGATAGTTATACTATTGTAAGTAGGTGGAATTTCTTTATACACTTCCTCGCCTTTTTCTTTTATTTTTGAGAAATCATCTACAAAAACTTCGAAGGCACCAACTTCTGTTGGTTGCCATTTATTAATGCGTTGCAAATGACGAATGTCTCCAAAAATAAAAGTTTTATCAAAATCTTCAAAACCTGAATTGAAAATGCCAGTGATTTGGAAATTTCTTTTGTTGGGAAGTTTTCCGTTTTCTTTCATGAAAAAGGTTAAAAACTTATCGCTTACTTTTAATTGTAGTCGCTTAGCTAAATATTCCGAAATCAAAACTTCGGTATTTAATTCGGATTTTAGATTTGGGATTTTACCGTCGACCAAATATTCTTCTAAATTGGTGAAATTATAATCTTTGCCGACACCTTTATATATAATTCCTTCGAAAGCTTTTTCTGTGCGAATAATTCCGGCTTTACTTGCTACAGCTTGCACATGACTTATTCCTTCTACATTTTTGAATTTGGGATAAAAGCTTTGATTGATAGAAATCGGTTCAGTAGTAACTTGCGATTGGTTATCATCGAAATTAGAAATAATAATATGTCCGTTGAAAGCAGAAACTTTTTCACGGATTTTATCTTGAAGTCCAACACCTGTAGCCACCGCCATAATCATCATAATAATTCCGATGGCAATTGCCGTAATCGCAATTTTTATAATTGGCGAAGAAATACTACTTTTATAACTTTTAGAAGCGATTAGTCTTTTGGCTATGAAATATTCTAAATTCAAGGTTTTAAAATTAATTTAGGCAAATATACATAAAGTTTTTGCCACAGATTACACAGATTTACACAGATTAAGAATAGTTATGAAATATAATATATATAGAATTACAACATTTATTGGCTTACTAATACTTTCTGTTTCGTGTGGAAGTAGTAAAAAAGCTATTCCGCAAATAAAACAAAACACTGATAATGTGACTTTGACTTCCTCTTCAACAGATGTCGCTTTTAAAACAGGTGCCGAAAACTTTGAAAGTTATTTGCCGTTATTGAAGGACAAAAGCGTTGGAATTGTT
>Ga0209175_10001216_pt1 | contig 13123 bp, 14 predicted proteins | sample JI91814C2DNA_FD_187506 | JGI IMG/M metagenome (GOLD analysis project Ga0209175, IMG submission 187506) | Wastewater effluent complex algal communities from Wisconsin, to seasonally profile nutrient transformation and Carbon sequestration -... | ecosystem: Engineered > WWTP > Effluent > Algae...
CCAAAAAGTTCCAGCACAACGTATGGTTGATTTTACACAAAACAAAGTTTCAAAGGATATCCCAAAAACTTCTTATGTTCCCGGTACAACTTCGGTAGAAATGGGACAAGTTTTTCCAGGCTTTTTAGCCCAAATCATGCGCGAAGGTTTTGTGCAATTTGGAAAAGCGATGAGCGGTTACATGACGAATGAAGCCATTTTGCATGCCCCAGAAAGCAGAACTTCATCGCCAGTTAGAATTCCAAGAGATACTTTATCTTTGGAGCATGTTCAAATCAAAGGTTTGTATCCGTGTGGCGAAGGCGCTGGTTATGCTGGTGGTATTATTTCGGCAGCAATTGATGGTGAAAAATGTGCGTTGAAAGTGGCGGAGAGTTTAGGGAATTAAACCTAATTTATTTCTTTGTAAAAACACAAATTTCACAGTTTGACACAGATTATTCTGTGCTAAATTGTGAAATTTGTGTTTAACTTTTTAGTTTTATTTGCAAAGAATTATATTTTTTTTACTCTCACGGCATTCATTCCTTTGGCGCCTTTTTCTAATTCATAGGTTACTAAGTTTCCTTCTTTTACATCGTCTAACAAACCACTGATGTGTACGAAGTATTTTTCACCTGTTTCAATTTCTTTGATAAAACCAAAACCTTTAGATTCGTTGAAAAAATCAATAGTTCCTCTTCTATCTACAGGTGCTTCTTCGGCTGCTGTTCTCCTAGAAGTATTGATTTCAATGCTTTCTACATCTACAATGATTTTTTTAGAAGGATCTGGCGGGGTGTTTGTTAAGTGTCCATTTTCATCGACATACACATAGATGTCCTCTCCCGATAATTTTGGATTGGCTTTGCGAGCTTCCTTTTTTTCTTGTTTTTCTTTCTTTTTCTTAGCTCTAAGTTTCTCTTGTTCTTTTTTGTTAAAAGTTTCCTGTGGTCTAGCCATTAAATGTAAACGTAATTAAATTAATATTATGTAAAAGTATAAAGATAAAAACACACAAGCTCAATAAACAAAAATGTATAACCTACTTTGAGTCAAAGTTTTGCAAGAAGAAATTATTATCATTACCAATGATACAAAAGTAGTCAAAATATTTTAGATTTCTTCATTTTAATCATTTCTTTTCTTTTTTATCTTTAAAAAGGGATTGTAATTCAACAGACGTTAAACTTTTCACAAACAAAAAAACAGCGCTTAAGTCCTAACTTTTTTCGTATTTTTGACAAGTATATTAAAAGCTATGAAAGAAGAACAAGTGATATTGGTAAACGAAAATGATGAGCCAATTGGACTGATGAATAAGATGGAAGCGCATGAAAAAGCAGTTCTCCACAGAGCGTTTTCTGTTTTTATTTTAAACGATAAAAATGAGGTTCTGTTGCAACAACGCGCGCATCATAAATATCATTCGCCGTTATTGTGGACCAATACTTGTTGTAGCCATCAAAGAGCTGGAGAAACAAATATTGAAGCAGGAAAACGTCGTTTGTTTGAGGAAATGGGTTTTGAAGCAGATTTAAAAGAATTGTTTCATTTTATATACAAAGCACCTTTTGATAATGGTTTAACCGAACACGAATTAGACCATGTTATGATAGGATATTCTAATGTGGCTCCTGAAATAAATCCAGATGAGGTGGAAAGTTGGAAATGGATGACAATTGAAGCCATTAAAGAAGACATGATTCAAAACCCAGCGTTATACACTGTTTGGTTTAAAATTATTTTCGACCAATTTTATCATTATATAGAAGATCACAAATTATAAATTTCATAATCACTAATTCTGAATTCAAATTTCTAAATTCTAAAATTACCATGAGAGTAACTGTTTCAAGAAAAGCCCATTTTAATGCCGCGCATCGATTGTATCGAAAAGATTGGACTATGGAAAAAAATCAGGAAGTATTTGGAAAATGTAACAATCCAAATTTTCATGGTCATAATTACGAGTTAATTGTATCAGTTACGGGTGAAGTTGATCAAGAAACAGGTTATGTTATTGATACTAAAATTTTGTCTGATTTGATTAAAGAACACATTGAAGAAGCTTTTGATCATAAAAATTTAAATGAAGATGTTCCTGAATTTGCAGCTTTGAATCCAACAGCCGAACACATTGCTTATATTATTTGGAACAAACTTCGCATTTTAATCGATGCGGATAAAGAATTAGAAATTACATTATATGAAACTCCTAGAAATTTTGTAACCTATAACGGCAATTGATTATGGCAATTCAAATAGGAGATAGATTACCAAGCTTTAAAGCTACAAAACAAGATGGAACTGCTTTTGAAAGCACTTCGATTCAACATAAACCGGTTGTTATTTATTTTTATCCAAAAGATTTTACGCCAGGTTGTACCACACAAGCGTGCAGTTTTAGAGATGCCTATCAAGATTTTCAAGATTTGGGGGCTGAAGTTATTGGTATAAGTGGCGATTCGGCTTCTTCGCATCAAAATTTTCAACAAAAATATAAGCTTCCTTTTATTTTACTTTCCGATGCCGATAGAAAATTGCGCCGTTTGTTTGGTGTTCCAAATGCGCTTTTCGGATTGTTGCCAGGACGCGTAACTTATGTTTTTGACGCTAAAGGATATTGTATTTATATTTTTGATAGCATCAGTGCTAAAAATCATATTACAAAGGCTTTAAACGCCATACAGAAATCGAAAAATAATAATTCGCACTAAGTAAGGCTTTCAATTTCTGCAAATTGTTAGAATTTTTTGCATCTTTGTACTTCACTATTTGACTATGAAGTTTTATCCTTTAACCTTTGCACCAATACTTAAAGACCGTATTTGGGGCGGTACCAAATTAAAATCCTATCTAAATAAACCAATCGTTTCTGAAACCACTGGCGAAAGTTGGGAGATTTCAACGGTTCCTGGCGATGTTAGTGTAGTTGCGACTGGCGTTTTTAAAGGGAAAAACATGAATGAAATTATTGATGTATATCCTACAGAAATTTTAGGGAAATTGGTTATCGATCGTTTTGGAAAACAATTCCCATTGTTGTTTAAATTTATTGATGCTAAAGAAGATTTGTCGTTACAATTGCATCCCAATGACGAATTAGCAAAAGAACGTCATAATTCATTTGGAAAAACCGAAATGTGGTATGTTATGCAAGCTGACGAAGCAGCTCGTTTAGTAGTAGGTTTTAAAAAAGATTCTAATCCGAAAGAATATTTAGAACAATTAGAAGGCAAGAATTTAGTTTCTTTATTAAATGCTTATCCTGTAAAAAAAGGCGATGTTTTCTTTTTAGAAACGGGTACTATTCATGCAATTGGAGCAGGAGTTGTAGTAGCAGAAATTCAGCAAACCAGTGATGTTACTTATCGAATTTTCGATTGGGATAGAGTAGATGCTAGTGGAACAAGAAGAGAACTGCATACTGAGTTAGCCTTGGAGGCCATCAATTACAATACGACTCATTCAAAAATCGAATATTCTGAATTGCCAAATCATTCTTCGTCTGTGGTAGAATGTTCCTATTTTAAAACGAATATTATTGCTCTACAAGATTGTTTTCTGTGGAAAAAATCCAAAGATGCTTTTACCGTTTTTATGTGTACTAATGGACAATTTGAATTGGTTTTGAATGGTGAAATTATGCGATATCAAATGGGTGATACGATTTTGATACCTGCTATTATAGATTATTTAACATTGAAAGGAAAGGCTACTTTATTAGAAATTTCGATATAATTTGCTAAGAACAAAATATATTATGTAATTTTGTATCAAATTTTAAATTTATAAAAAATGGCAAGCGTTAAAAACTTGAAAAAAGAAATCAATTACGTTTATGGTGATATTTTAAACATTGTATATGTTTGGGAAATGACTAACGGTGGAAGACCAACTGAAGATTCTGAAAAATTAGAGGACGAAATCTACGAAACTTTTGATTCTTTAATGACGAAAGCAAATCAAAGAGATGTTGAAAATAAAAAAGCGCATTTCAAACAAATTCGTAAAGAATATGAAGCGGCTGCTAATCAATTTGTTGCGAGAATAAACGAATTAAATTAAAAAAATCAACAAAAAACTGCAAAATAATATTTGAAAATTAAAAATTCGCTTTTATATTTGCATTCGAAATTTGAGTTGCCAGCGTAGCTCAGCTGGCTAGAGCAGCTGATTTGTAATCAGCAGGTCGTGGGTTCGAGTCCCTCCGCCGGCTCAAATTAAAAACCATCACAGCAATGTGATGGTTTTATTATTTTAACCCAAATTACGCATTAGACTTCGTTATGAAAGCTAAAAACACAATAAAAATAAGTACTCACGGACTTTTTTAAATTCTGAAATATATTAATATTTTAGGATTTTGAAAAGGAGTAAGTGCTTATTTTTTAAGTAGTTTTAGTTTGTAATAGATTTCTAATGCGTAATTTGGGTTTAAGGGTTTTCTTTCAATACCTTGAGGAATATCAACGAAATTTGAGCTCAAAAATATTGTATAAGGTCAAATAATTATGCCTAATAAAGATCAATCATCTTATTCTAATAATCTATTTGTATATGATATAAAAAAAAATCTTACTATTTTGTAGCAATTGTGTCTTTTAAAATTTCGGAAAATGATATAAAAATAAATAATTCGTATTTATTTACCGAAAAGAAAAGTAAAGAGGATTGGTGGTTTGTGATGGTAAGATTTTAAAAGAGCAAACAGATTAAAAAAACACCGGAGAAATATTTTTACAAAATCTGACCACCACCTCCATTTAGAGAGTGATTATTATTTGAAACTTATAAATAAGAGATAATCAATAATTTGTTTCAATGATTAATTGTGATTATGTTTAAGAAAATCTCTTTCTGAATAAAGTTTTGTTTAAAATTTCAAGCTAGTATGTTCAAATTTCATGATTGGTATTAAAGTAAAGTGATTACATATAGTTTTTTTAGAAGAAAAAAAACTATAAATTAGTTTACAGATTTGATTTTGTTTTTAATTTTATTACTTCTGAACTTCTAAAGTTTTTCTTTCCTTAATATATTCATTCAACATTTTACCATATTTTGATTTTGCCACTTCATGCGTCATACTTTTTTGTATTGTATCTAAATACTTCATGTTAATGTTTGAAATTTCAGAAAGAGCTAAATATGGTGCTATTGCTGCATTTCCATGTGTAGTTGCAAAATGAGCAGTATATCTGTATTTTCTTTTTAAAAGCTTCTGGTAGGCTATTTCAATACTATCTAAAGATAATGGATTTGGTTTCAATTCGTTTTGTAAGCGTTTTTCCATTAAAATCAAATTTTCGTCTTTAAAACGGTCGTTTATTTTTTTGAATTCCATCCATAAATCATGATTTTTAGAACCTGAAATTTTCGCATCAGCAAAAAAATGTTTTAGTGTAGTTTTAATTGAAATATTTCCAGGTTCTGCAAAAAATGCTAAACTGTTGTCAATCGAATTGGTTTGTCCTCTATCTAAAAAAAGATATAGCATTTCTGGACTATCCAATTTTAGGTGACTTTCAAAGTTAGAATTGCCCTTAATTATAATACTATCAATAGTTACTAAGACAGTATCTTTTATTTTTTGTATATATAATTTACCTTGACTTAATCCTTCAATATCTCCGCTAATATGAACATTAGCAGTAGCATCTACTTCTTTTTTTTCACAGCTAATTATTGTGATAAGTGCAATTAGGGTTAAAACTATTTTTTTATACATAATATTATTTGTAGTATTTTGTATTTCGTGAATCTTCGATTTCATTTTTTGTTTTGTTTTAAGTTCGCAAAGTAAATAAAAAAATCCTCAATATACTAGGTACTTTGAGGATTGTATATCAAAATTCAAGTTCAATTTGAAGTATTAAAGCATATAAAATCTAAAATCTATATTTTTTATTCTTACATTTAACCTTTTAGCCAAGATTCACGAATAGTTTTTTTAGTGTCATCTGTTGATTTATATCCATCTTGTTTTTCTTTAGGCATTTCAATTTTTCCATTTATTGTTTGCTCTTTTCCTTCTCTTTTTATTTTTATAGAAATAGCTTCACCATCTTTCCAGTTCATACTAGCCATAATCATATCGTAAATGTTATCAAGATTATATGCTGTATCGTTAATAGCAAGAATCATGTCATTATTTTTTAATCCTAAAGTAGTCATAAAAGAATTCAATTCAATTTCAGGTAAAATCATAATTTCTTTAGTGTTTGGGTCAACAGTAATGTTTGGTTGAGTTTGTTCTTTTAAGAATGGATTTCCAGCTACTTCGATTGTGGTTTCAGACACACCCATTTTTGCAAAATATTGTTCGTATGTAATTGGCGTTTCACCGGCAACATGTTTATTTAAAAACTCTCCTATGGCAGGATAGGTTAATGCTGTAATTTTATCAAATAACTCTTCGTCTTTAAATGCTTTTGTTGTTCCGTATTCTTTCGATAAATCTTGCATTAGGTTTAAGATTCCTCTTTTTCCATTGCTGTTTTCTCTAATTAAAATATCAATACACATGGCAATTAGTGCTCCTTTTTGGTATACATTTAAATATTGGTCTTTGTATGGTTGATTCAATACGTTTTTACTCATTTTAGTGAAACTCATCTTGTCATTCATTTGACGCGATTGTGCAATTTTACCTGCCATTCTTTCAAAGAATGCAGTCTCGTCAATTAGGCCTTGATTTACTTGAAATAAATTTGCAAAATATTCAGTTACTCCTTCATACATCCATAAATGTTCAGACATTTGAGGGTTGTTAAAATCAAAATATTGAATTTCGTTTGAGTGAATCGTTAATGGTGTAACAATGTGAAAAAATTCGTGAGAAACCACATCTTTTAATTGTTCTTGAAGCATTTCTAATGACATCATTTCGGGCATTACAACTACAGTTGAAGTTGGGTGTTCTAATGCACCAAATCCTTTTGCATCTTTGGCAGACATATCTGATAAATACAATAAAATTGCATATTTTTTTGTTGAGTTGATTGGTCCTAAAAAGCGTTTTTGTGCCATCATCATCGCTTCCATGTTTGGCGTAATTTGTTTAGCGGTATATTTTCCTGTTGGAGAATAAACGCTGATAATTATTTCCATGTCATCTACTGTAAATGAAGTAAAATCAGGTTTAGAATACATGATTGGCATATCTACCAAGTTAGCATATTTTGGCATAACAAAAACATCAGAAGTGTCACTGTTATCTGCGTCAATCATTGCAGATATGCCTAATAGATTAGCAGGATGTTTCACTGTTAATTTGTAAGAAGTATCTTCTTTACCTTTAAAATATCCAACAAAACCATGTGTGTTTAACATAAAATTTACACCAGCATTGATGTTTGTGCCTGATGGTGAGAAAATATCTTCACTTTCTCCAAAACCTGCATCTCCTTCTGTGTCAAAAGAATCGTTAACTAAATATGTGATTTTTGATAGTTTCTTGGCATCTGAAATAGTATAGGAGTTTTCGTCAATTTTTGCTACATTTAATGTATTTCCTCTAGCATCAAATGCTCTTACTTGCTCTATAAAACGACCATAGTCATCTTCAGAATATGTTCCAGGAACGGTTTTAGGAAAATGCAAAGTAGTTGTTTCGCTTGTAAAAGTAGGCGGTACAATTGTAACCATAACTTTATCGTCTATTACATTTATTAAATCGATAGTTACGGCAACGTTGTTTTGTTTAGTTGTCGATTGAGTTGGGCTACAACTCCATAAAAATCCCACAAAAGCAAGATAAAAAAATAATTTATTCATTTTAATCATAATTTATTAACATAAGTAGGCAAAATAAATAATATGTTACAAGTTTATCGTTTAGATATTTTGTTGTGTGTTATTTGTCTTTGTAATTTGCATTTGAATCGGTCGATTCCATTTGTTCTAAGTTTGGCATGTTTAGTTGATCTTCCTTTAACCCTTTTGCGCCACATTCTAAAGCTAGAAGGTTTCATTTCGCAACGCATAATTTCAATTGTTTGTTGTTCAGTAATACCAAATTGAAATGTTATTGCTTCAAAAGGTGTTCGGTCTTCCCAAGCCATTTCTATTATTCGGTCGATTTGAATTTCGTTAAACTTTTTTTCCATACATCAAATTTCAATATAAAATAAAAAAACTCTTGCTGAACAAGAGTTAAAATTTAATCAAATTTATTTTTAAAGTAATATTTACTGTCTAAATCATCGTCTTCCAATTTGTTATATTTGATTGGTTTAGGTTTAGGTTTGGTTGATGTAACTTTCTTTTTCCAAAGTTCAAAATTATCTTTAGATAAACGTTTTCGCATCAACTCTGTCACTTCATTTTCTGACACGCAAAATTCTTCTTTTAAAACTTCAAAAGGTTTTTTATCCTCTTGTGCCATCGCAACAATTCTATTTAGGGTTTCGTTGTCGAATTCTGAAATTTTCTTCTTTTTCATTAGTTTGAAACTTTTTTCATCGGTAACAAGTTTAACTCATTTTATACTTTGTTTTCCGATTACATCAAATGTATGCTATTTTTTATTTTATTGGTTTATAGTTCAATATTAGTAAAAAAATAAATTTAAAAAAAGCTTCAGTTGATTTTTTAGGAATTTTTAAAAACAGATTGATATATAACTTATTTTTTATAAAATAGTTACAAAATTGTTCTAAACGTTAAATTTATTCTATTTTTCTTTGGTTGATTTTCTTTTGGAATTTGGTGTTTGTAATGAATTTGACTGCCTTCTTTCATTAGTAATAAACTTCCGTGAGTTAAATTGACGGATAATTTTATGTTTTTATCTAAAACGTGCTTTAATTGAAACTTTCGTTCTTCACCAAAACTTACCGATGCTATTATTGGATTTCTACCTAATTCACGTTCATTATCGGCATGCCAACCATTGCTGTCTTTTTCGTTTCTATATAAATTTGCTAAGACCGTTGTAAAGTTTTCATTACAATTGGCTTCAATTTTATTTTTTATATACATAATCGAACTATTCCAGGGTTGTGGCTGCATTGTTAAACCAGAATAGGAATAGGGTTTTCCTTCATTTCCAAAAAGGCAAGTGAGTCTAGGTTGTAAAATTTTTTTTCCAAAAATGGTAATTTCATCATGTTGCCAAGGTGTTTCTAATCGTAATTTTTCAAACAAGATATCTGCTTCCTCTTGAGGGAAGAAATTGGGATAGAATTCGAATATCGCATCAGGTAATGGGAGAATTATTTTATCTCCTGAAAACAAATTAAGCATATAAATTATGGTTAATGTTTATTAATTTACAATTTATTTTACTTTATTTCATTATTCACAATGATTATAGCGACTTTCACTAAACCTGCAACTCAAGACTTACCATTACCTCATTTTCTTAATTTTAAACCCACTAAAAAGGAAAAAAGAAATCTATATAACTTATCTTTTTTTGCAATTATTTTTTAATTTTAAAAGCAAAACTACTAATAGAATTTAATATAATTTTAATTTCATCGCTTTATTTTTGTACTTTGAAGCCTTTACGGTAGCTATTGATTGTGACATGTGGTTTGGCACGCGCATATCAATAAACAGGTGGGAGGCAGAGTAAAGTTACGGTTAAAATTAATAACTTCTAATGCAAATATACTTGCAAAATTATTTGTGTTTGTCTTGCCTAAATAATAAATATAAAAATCGACTAAAATAAACTGTAAGCTTAGGCGGCGAAAAAAACTCTTATTTTTATCTACATTCTATTTTAAGAATGTGCTATTGTACCTAAAAAAAAAATTTTTCATATCCGAGCAATCTTGTCTTTTTTTTTGCAATCACAATATTAGACTTTTAGGATAAGCTCTTCGGGTTTTTATAAAAATTGTTGCTGTTTTAAGGATATAATTTTTTTAAGTTTTCTTTCATCTAAAAATAGATAAATCTAATCTTTAAATTTTCTTGAAAGGTTTCTGTTGTATCAAATAAAAATTGCTGACAATATGACATTTTAAATGATTTGGCAATACATTTGCAATCTTGTTTACTGCACTAAAAATTTTAAAAAAATAATAATATGAGTAAGGAAAGTACTGAAAGCATAGAAAAGGAGAACATTAATGAAGAAAATGTTTCAGAAACTCAAGAAATTCAGACACCAAAATTAACGGTAGAAGAACAACTACATGAAGAATTAAGCAATGAGAAAGATAAATTTTTACGTCTTTTTGCCGAATTTGAAAATTATAAAAGAAGAACTACTAAAGAACGTATTGATTTGTTCAAAACTGCAAATCAAGAAGTTTTACAAGCTATGCTACCAATTTTAGATGATTTTGATAGAGCTTGGGAACAAGTGTCAAAGTCAGAAGACGAAGCGTTGGTAAAAGGCGTACAACTGATACATGATAAGTTAAGAAATACACTGATTTCTAAAGGGTTAGAACAAATTGAAGTTAGAGCAGGGGATACTTTTAATGCTGATTTTGCTGAAGCTATTACCCAAATTCCAGCACCTAATGATAAATTAAAAGGAAAAATTGTTGATGTAATTGAAAAAGGGTACAAGTTAGGTGACAAAATTATTCGTTTTCCAAAGGTTGTAATCGGACAATAATTTTTGTCATTGAGACAAGTCATAATTTTCTTTTTGTACATATTATAAAACAAAAACCAATGAAAAAAGATTACTACGAAATACTAGGTGTTTCAAAAAATGCCTCTTCTGAAGAAATAAAGAAAGCCTATCGAAAGAAAGCGATTGAATTTCATCCGGACAAAAATCCAGGCAATAAGCAAGCGGAAGAAAAGTTCAAAGAAGCTGCCGAAGCTTATGAAGTGTTAAGTGATGCCAACAAAAAAGCTAAATACGATCAATATGGTCATCAGGCTTTTGATGGTGGTGGATTTGGCGGTGCTCAAAACATGAACATGGAGGATATTTTCAGTCAGTTTGGTGATATTTTTGGTGGTGCTTTTGGCGGTCACGGTTTTTCAGGATTTGGTGGAGGCGGTGGTCAAAGAAGAGTAAAAGGAAGTAATCTTCGAATCAAAGTAAAATTAACTTTAGAGGAAATTGCAAATGGAGTTGAAAAGAAAGTCAAAGTCAAACGTAAAGTTCAAGCTAAAGGTGTAACTTATAAAACTTGTCCAACTTGTAATGGTTCAGGGCAAATCATGAAAATTGCGAACACTATTTTAGGTAGAATGCAAACCGCAACTACTTGTCATATTTGTAGTGGTTCAGGGCAAATTTTAGAAAAAAAACCAGCCGGTTCAGATACACAAGGTATGTTATTAGAAGATGACACGGTTTCTATCAAAATTCCTGCTGGAGTTGTTGACGGAATGCAGTTGAAAGTTGCTAATAAAGGTAATGAAGCACCCGGAAGTAATAGTATTCCAGGGGATTTAATTGTTGCTATTGAAGAAATCGAACATGAATTTTTAAAAAGAGAAGGAGAAAATTTACATTACGATTTATACATAAGTATTGCAGAAGCTGTTTTAGGTGTATCAAAAGATATTGAGACCGTTTCAGGTAAAGTACGAATCAAGTTAGAAGAAGGCATTCAATCAGGTAAGATTTTACGATTAAAAGGTAAAGGAATTCCTAGCCTAAACTCTTACGGATATGGAGATTTATTAGTGCATGTAAACGTTTGGACACCAAAATCTTTGAATATAGAGCAAAAGCAATTTTTTGAGAAGATGCTTACCGATGAAAACTTCATTCCTAAACCTGAAAAATCAGATAAATCTTTTTTTGAAAAAGTTAAAGATATGTTTTCATAATTAATCATAATTTAATACATTTGAAATTCACTTTATTAAAAAGTGATTTTTTTCTTTTTCATAGCAATTTTTCCCATCCTTTGGCAATGAAGGGTGGGTTTTTTTGTAACAAAGTCTATTTTTAGACACTAATAAATATTCAAAATCAACTCAATTTATGAGCAATATTCTCGAAATACAAAACGTAGTAAAGCAATATGGCGATTATACCGCTCTAAACAATGTCTCTCTACAAGTCCCTAAAGGAAGTATTTATGGACTTTTAGGTCCAAATGGAGCAGGAAAAACAACTTTAATCCGGATTATAAACCAAATTACCATGCCTGATAGTGGATTTGTATTATTAGAAGGAGAACAACTCAAGCCCGAGCATGTTCAAGATATTGGTTATATGCCCGAAGAACGAGGTTTGTATAAAACCATGAAAGTAGGCGAACAGTGTTTGTATTTAGCACAATTAAAAGGAATGTCTTATGCTGAGGCTAAAAAACATTTGAAATATTGGTTCGAAAAGTTTGAAATTGAAGGTTGGTGGGACAAAAAAATCCAAGAACTTTCAAAAGGAATGGCGCAAAAAATTCAGTTTGTTGTTACTGTTTTACACAATCCTAAATTATTGATTTTAGATGAACCATTTTCAGGTTTTGATCCAGTAAATGCCAATTTAATTAAGGACGAAATTATCGAATTAAACAAAAAAGGAACTTCTATCATATTTTCAACGCATCGAATGGAATCAGTAGAAGAGATGTGCGATTACATTGCGTTAATTCACAAATCAAATAAATTAATCGAAGGGAAGTTAGAAGATGTAAAACGTCAACATCGTACCAATACTTTTCAAATAGGAATTCTTACCAATAATATCGAAGGGTTGATGGTTCAGTTAACTCAAAAATTTACGATTAGCCAAACCAATTTCAAATCGCTAAACGATGATTTAAAATTAGAAGTGCATTTAGGTCAACACCATTCAAACGAATTACTTTCAATCCTAACGCAATTTGGCCAAGTTACCCATTTTGTAGAAAAAATCCCAACTGTTAACGATATATTCATTCAAACTGTTAGTCAATAATTATGAGCGTATTATCTTTAATTATCAAAAGAGAATTTATTGCAAAAGTGCGCAATAAATCATTTATCGTAATGACTTTTTTAAGTCCGCTCTTATTTGTTGGATTTGCTGTTTTAGTTGGTTTTTTGGCTACAATGAATAAAGATTCTATAACACAAATCGCCATTCATGACGAAGCAGGATTACTCAAAAAAGAATTTAAAAACGACAAGTTTACTAATTATACCGATTTGTCAGCAATGCCATTCAAAACCGCAAAAGATACGGCAAGAAAAAGCTATGAAGGATTACTTTACATTCCAA
>Ga0209175_10001222_pt1 | contig 13097 bp, 18 predicted proteins | sample JI91814C2DNA_FD_187506 | JGI IMG/M metagenome (GOLD analysis project Ga0209175, IMG submission 187506) | Wastewater effluent complex algal communities from Wisconsin, to seasonally profile nutrient transformation and Carbon sequestration -... | ecosystem: Engineered > WWTP > Effluent > Algae...
TTCCAAAAATTAACACGACGAAACATTAAAATACCTGACGCATCACGCCATTGTTCGTCTGAATCCATGTAGCAAAGAATGACTTGATGACGGCACGTTACAACGTTTGGCACAGCGACCCATACCATTTTTGCAACACTAGGGGATTGACGTTTTGCGTCAATCCATACATGCACTGGAGTTTCAACATCATCCTGCACATCGCCACCAAACATGCTATTTTCACATTCACGCAACATGTTTTGATATGCCACTTGCTCTGCATTATTCATAATCTTTTACTCGTTAAAGTTGATATGACGCGATAAATCTGTATCGCTCTGTTTGTAAACAATCGATTTTTGACGTTCAGTCTCAATCCGATTCTTTTCTTCAATCGCTGGCTTTTCGGCTTCTGTGATGTAGCTGTCAACATCTTGATACTGATTGCTGCCACTAAGAAAACACTGGCCTCGCAACTGCCGAAACTTGTACTCCCACAAGCTGCGAGTCATTTCATCGTCCCGACCTTCGGCTTTTTGCGTTGCTCTCGCAACTGCATTATTTTCGCTTAGTCCAAACATTTTAGCTCCCCATAAAAAATGCAAGTTTGTTTTTTAATTCAATTGGGAATGGTTTCAAACAATTACCAAGCATTTCTCCGTCGTCGTCAGCTTCGATGTTTACAAAAGACTCGACATTAGAGTCACTTTCCCAAACTTCTGGACGACCACATCCGCCTTTCTCAATACCAATTTTGACAGCATCGCTTTCATCAACAGCCAAAACATTAACAATAACGCCGTTTTGAAAATCAACTGTAAACATTTTTTTCATTTTCGCTCTCCTCGTTTTGCATGACCTAAATATAACACGACTATTTCAAAACACAACAATTATTTGTCTTGTTTTTGTCTTGTTTTTGTCTTTTATTTGTCTTATTATTGGCTAACACAAACGGAGGGTTTATGACAAGATTAGAGTTTATCGACTTAGTAAAAAATATGGGCGGCGATGCAATTGTGGCTGATGCAATTGGTTGTAGCGTTCGCACGCTTGGACGAATGAAGTCCAGCGGACTGATAGCAAGTCAGTACCGTGGCGCGTTCATGTTGTTTGCTAATAAATGCGGGTATGTTGTAAAAATCAAACAGATTAACAAGGTGATGTTATGAGCATTATTATCTGTGCTTTAGTTTTGGGCTGGTTGTTATTTGGTGGCGATGATGAATAAATTCAACGCCAAGGAATGGTCGCTGATTATTCTCGCTGTTTTATCAATGATTGTTTTTTCATGCGTGGGGTGATTTATGGCGTCTTTATTGGCATTAAGTAAAGCTCATGGCATTAGTTATCACACACTAATGAGTCGGCTTATTAAACGAAAAATGAGTATTGATGATGCGCTAAATACTCCAGTTCGTAAAAAAATGAAAGAGATTCGTATTTCTTGCGAGTTAGCAGGGCGAAATGAGGAATCAGTCAGAAAACGCATGAAAAACGGGATGACTCTTGAGCAAGCACTTGCCAAACCAACTCGCAGAAACACGCCACTGAATTACGATAAAATAAAACAACTCGTCGAAGTTGATAAGCTATCGTTAAATAGCACGGCGTATTTATTGAATATAACTCGACATAACCTTGCTAAATTTTGCAGAAAACACGGGATTGTTTATCACATTCCAGATTTGCCAAAAAAGGTTATTTTTATTGATGGCGTTGAGCATAGCGAAAGAAGTGCATGTATAAAAATGGGATGGTCTAAAACATCATTCTATAATTTTTATAAATTGCACGAGATAACCGATATACAATCAGCGTTTGACAAATATCGCGACTTCAAAGGCTCTGAGCAGTTCGTACACAAAACACAAACTATTAATACTGCAATAGTCATAGAGTTGGTTGCTCAAGGGTTAAGTGTTGCTGATATAGCGAGAAAAACAGGATATAGCAGACCGGGATTGAATCAGCATATTAAATCAAACAATATCAACTATACACCACGATGCAATGTTAAATATATCGTTGTTGACGGAGTTACAATGAGTATGAGTGCAGGGTGCAAGAAAAAAGGGTTTAGCTGTGAATCGCTATACGCTTATCGGTCACCGCGCGGATTAAACGAGCAAGATGGGTTTAATTCCTACGTTGCTTATAAACTAGCTAAAAAGAAAAGACGAGGTTATTAAATGAAAACAAGTGAAATACTCGAAAGGGTCTTGCTATGTACACGCATGGCGTTTATATCCAACGAGATCGTCGATTTGCAGCGTGTTCAGTGCGTTAGCATGAGCAATGGCGTATCGTTTGAGATTACGCTTGTTAGTGGAGTGGTAGTCAAAGGACAGCACGCACAATTTGCAAACTTTATGAATAAATACATGAATTATGTGGAGTCAAAATGCTGATTAAATACAAAGACGGATTTTACACATTGCGCGAGGTTTGCGCGATGATGAAGTTGAATTATGACGATTTTATGGCGTGGTGTCACGAACACGCGCTACAAAACTATCAAACAGCGTTAAACTATTACAAGCGAATGATTTATCAGAAACAACGCAATAAGTAAAAACAAAGCCCCGATTATGGGGCTTTTTTATTGCCTGATTTTTATATTGTCCATCCACAAATGGTGAATGGACTAGGGGTTAAATTAGTTTTAGTGCGTTTAGTAGTTCCTGTTGTGTTTCGGCTTTGTTCTCAATCGCAAGCATGACTTTATCATCTATACAACCATCTGCGACAATATGCACCACTCTGACTGGCTTGGTTTGGCCTTGTCGGTGTAAGCGTCCGTTAAACTGCTGATATAGTTCAAGCGACCAATTCAGGCCAAACCATACAATAATAGAGCCACCATGCTGAAGGTTAATTCCATGGCCGCAGGACGCAGGGTGAGCTAATAACATTTTGATTTGCCCTTTGTTCCACTGCTCGATGGTCTGAGGGTTCTTATCTAATACAACGGCATCGGGATAACGGGCTTGCAGGCGTATTAAGTCGGTTTTGTAGTTATAAGCGATTAGCAAGTTTTCGTCGCTGTTTTCGCTGATAATATCATCGAGTGCGTCAAGTTTGGCTGAGTGTATTTCTGTCCAGTTTTTCAATTCGTCGGTATATATTGCGCCGTTGCACATCTGCAATAAACGTCCTGCAAGAGTGGCGGCGTTATACGCAACGATATTATTATCGTTAATCTGTATCAGAAATTCACGCTCAAGCTGCTTATACTCAACCATGCGCGATGCAGGTAACTGCACTCTAATCACCGTATCAATCCTATCGGGCATTTCTAAATAGTCATCGACGTTTAGTGATATTACCAAGTCATCAATCAGTTTGTGAATGATTTTATCGGCACTCTTGACGGGCTTGAATGAATAGCCGTTATATCCTGCTTCAAAGAATCGCTGTTTATAAGCTGTCATGCTGCGGCCTAAACGCTCTCCACAATCTAATAAATACATTTGCGACCATATATCTAATAGGCCGTTTGGGCTTGGTGTACCTGTTAATTCTACTAGGCGATTGGTAAAAGGTATTTTCTTACGTAGTGCTTTGAATCGTTGGCTTGATGAGCTTTTGAAGCTGCTCGCTTCATCCAAAACAATCATATCAAACGGCCATTTCTTGGCGTAATGCTCAACTATCCAATGCACGTTCTCACGATTGATTACATAAACATCGGCAGTCTTGTGTAGTGCTGAGAGTCGTTCCTTTTCGCTGCCTGTCACGATGCTAAACTTTAGATGTTTAGTGTGTTGCCACCTTGCAGCTTCAACGTGCCAAACACTATTGGCAACACGCAATGGTGCGATAATAAGCACTCTTGAGACTGCCATACTGTCGATTAGGTCAACGATTGCACTTAATGTGGTGATAGTCTTACCTAGTCCTAGCCCTGCCCATAACGCGCATTTAGGAGTGTTATAAATGAAGTTAATCATTCGTTCTTGGTATTTGTGCAGTTGCTCACGCGATGGCATAAACGTCTCCAACATTATCAATCACTAATACTGTATGGCCCAGTGAGCGCAATAACTCATGTTCGTGGCGTTGTAGTGGCGTAGGTGCTTTACCTGGTGCTTTTAGCTCAACAAAGAAGGCGCGGCCATTGGGCATGATGCACAATCTATCGGGTACGCTTTTGCGATTAGGCGATGAAAACTTATAAGCAATACCGCCTAATTTAGTAATGTGACTAACGAGTTTCTTTTCTAAGTCTGATTCTTTCATAATGATACGCCTGTGCTTTTTATGATGTTTTTAGCTTCTTGAATATAAAACTGATAATCAATATCAGTCGGCAATGTGTCGGGGTAATCCATGACGGGTTTTGCACCATCCGACTTAGGTACTTTGTTGTTGTTCCTGGTGTAATGTATTGCGCTCATGGTTGACGTTGAGTGATACCAACGAATAGATTTGCCAATGGGCTGATTATCTTTAATCGCTCCACCTTGCACCGTTCGCAGATTTACAAAATCGCGTATATCTTGACACTGTAAAATTGTGTCTTTAATAGGCGTTTGTTTTGTCAGATACGCGATTGCAGCCTTAACGCTGATTGTATTTGTCGGGTTTTTAGCGAGTCCACCAATGGCAAATTGGCCTTTTCCCTTCACTTTGCCGTCAGGTTTTACGGCTAGATAATTGTTGACGTTAATCGAGTATAGGGCGCGATACTCTGTATATTCCATTGTGAATATAGTGTTTAGTTCAAACAGACTGACCGTGTCGCGTATAGCTGCAACATCTCGCTTTTTGCACAGTATCACTATGCCGTCAGTATTAGCACTTTTGACTTTACCGCCTGCAAGCGTAATCATTTCAATAAGCATGAGTAGCGTTAATTGCCCTGTGATAGTGGTATTGATTAGCAAGTCAGGTGAATATAAAAACGAGTATTTAGAGCCAAACTTACCGAAAGAGCCGTTTACTGTGATTTTTAAAGAGTCGGCTGTCACGGTGTCTTTTTTGCGCTTGGCTTCAATTCTACGATTAACGATTGATTCGTAAACAGTCAAAAACTCACGGGTCAAATGCTTAGGATAGTATTGGCCGTCAATGATTAAATACGGGTAATATGATGCTACATCAATATCAAACAAACATTCGTCATCTTGTGCAATGACAGTTTGTGCTGATTCGCACGAGTGGATTCCCCCAATACCTAATTGATAAGCTGCACCATCAAAATATAACTTTTCTAATAGTTCAGGTGGTAATGCAATTTGGCCGTTATCACCGACAACAAAATCAACGGATTCAATCTTAGCCGCCAAGTCATTAAACAATTGGCTTTTGAATGTTAAGTGTTTAGGCATAACGTACTTGTATGTTGTACCAGTTTTGACAACCTTGCGTGAACAGTCTATATCTTTCGCCTCAAGCTCATGCTTAATCACACTCTCGGCTATCTGTGCGTCCGACTTAGACCTTAAGTCTAGGTCGTATTGTGCGCCCATCTTTTCTCTTAACTCAATTTGTGGCTTTAACGCTTCGTACAAAATGCGCGTGACTTGCAAGTCATTATGACAATACTCACGCAATATAGCGCGTTGTTCGGGTGTGATTATTGCGCTTGGCTCAATCGGCAAGTCTTGCAACTTTGGCGCGTGTAATCTGCCGCCATAGATTTTTAGTGAGGCTTGACCGATGGGCAATTCGATGATGTCGATATGGTCAAACGATGTGGGTATAGTTAATTTGTGATGTTTTAGGATTTGCCAAGTTTGTGAATTAAAAAAAACAGTGTTTATTTGGTGCGCGAATTTAGTGCTATAAAAACCACCTGCAATAATGTCATCACTTAGCTGTTTTATTTGTGCGTTGGTATCACCTCGCAAGGCGGCAACAATGACGGGCATATCATAGTTTGATGAGTTAAAGCCTAGCGTTGTATGTTTCTTGAGTATGGCCGTGACGGTCTTACTGTCAAAGTCTTGACCATCAAACAATTCAAAATCTTTTATGTGGCCGCTATCGGTGTCAAGCATTGATACTAGAAAATAGTTTGTGTACGTCTCACAGTCTAAAATAATCATGGGAGTGTCCCGTTTTAATGATAAAAAAAGGCGCATCGCTGCGCCTTTTGGTGTGATGTCGTTAATACTTAAAACTCATCATCTAAGTCTTCAAAGCATTCCGCACCTTCGGATTTAGTGCCGAACGCTTCACCATCTTTAACAAATTGGATGGCGTTAAGACTGGCAAGCACTTTTTTACCGTAGGAGCTATCCATTACCCACACGTCAATAGATACGTTGACATAGCAGCCAGCGTACAAAATACCGTCTTCCTCAACGATTGGGGTTTTGTCGCGGTTGACAAGCGTGGGACGTTTTTTGGTGCTTGCTTTGATACAAACGTGGTCAGCGTAGCCTTGATACTCTTTGTCATCACCATCGACAAGCGGCATCTTAAAGCCTTTCGGCACTTTACCATCACCGTATTTTTCAACAAGTGCCTGTTTACAGGCTTGTTCAATGGCGGTTACGGTCTTTGTGTCAGATTTTGGAATTAGAAAAGTAGCGGCAAACTTGCCTGTATCTTCACCAGCGTATACTTCGGTAGCGAATAGAGAAGGGAATGAGAGACGGACGTTTTTTAATAAGACTTTCATGGTTTTTTACCTTTTTGGTTCTAGGGTTTTGAGTGTTTAGACGTATAGTTATCTATACGTCAAGGGTGATATTAAACTTGTTAATCTAGCTTGTCAAACACATTCGCATTATTTAATGCGATTCTTTTATCGCAGCTAGGTACTAGCGTTGGCTTGCCTTCGCCTTTGCTGATTAAGTCTAACAAAATAGTTTTATCAGTCTTTAACAGCTTTTCAGCTTGTGCTGGACTAATGAGTTTTTTAGTGTAAAGCACGTCTTTATCAAGTTTAGATTCAAGCACGATAGCCGCTTGCTTTTCATCTTGCCATGCGCGAGTGCTTCTACCCTCTACCAGTTTATAGCCGTCAAAATCTTGACCATCGTTTAGCTTATCAAAGACGTGCGATTCAACAGCGTCAAGCCATGATTTAATCAGCTTAGCATTGTCTAAAATCACCTTTAGCTCTTTGTCTGTTAGCGTGTCGGGTTTAACATCGTCTAGCTCGTCAAAGTCGTGCATGATGATTTTATGGGTATGGTCTAACAATGCTTTGCACGTTGCCTTAGCCTTGCACCACTGGCAAGCCTTATCGCTTGGCGTGCGTGGTGCATCATCTTCTAGGGCTTCTTCTGCTCGTTGTTTTGCCCACTCTGCCCACTTGAGCAACTCATTTGTTGTGATTGACCATGATGAATAGTTCTTGATGCGTGGTTGATAGATGTGTATTACCACCGTATCAATGTCATAAATAAAGCTATATTCACTCAATACGCCAAGCGCATAAAGCATACCTTGACTGTTATTTTCAGCGTCAACAGGTACACCTTTGCCGTACTTTAAGTCAATGACGTGTACGGTATTTGTTTTATTATCAATAACAATAGCATCACTTGTGCCAAAGCCTTCGGGAATCCATTCGCTAAAATTTACGCGCACTTCGTAAAAGTGAATACCACTAAATGATTTTACATAAGCAACATAAGCAGCAACATTATCGACCATCTCATCGTCAACGGTATAACCGTCTAGCTGTTTATTTAGATAATAATTAGGTGTTACGTCTTCGGTTAAACAACGTTCAGCTAATGAGTGGGCTGTTGTGCCTTCCATTGCGTAGCTAGATGATGTGTTTGGGAATTGAGACTCTGCTTTAACAGAGCCTGTGCAAGTAAGCCAACGAGATGAACCACTTGCACTAAGTTTTGCGTGTGCGCTCATGATTTAGTCCTTTGTTGCTTCTGCAATCATTGAGTAGCAAAGATTGATTTGATTATCAGCCAAGTCACCTGTTTTACGTGCTTCAAAATTATTAAGCATAATCGACTTAATAATGTCACGATTTGCCACGTTGCGTTTTACAGCTTCTAAACAAAATGCCTGTAATGACTCACGAGTCATATTTGGAGCTTCTTTTGCCACTTCTGGTAAAAATGTTTCTTGTTCAGGTTCGGGAGTTTGTTCGATTTGTTGTGGTGGTGTAGGAGCTGATTGGCTATTAAAGAAACGCTCAAAGTTAGCGTTTAGCTCGTTGATTGATTTTGTTAGTTGGTTGATTTCGTTTTCTAAACTCATTTTGTTTACCTTTTCGGTTTGTTTGTGTGAATTAATATAGTATAGTTTCCTATACGTTTTACAAGTGATTTTTAGGGGATTTTATGAGGACTCAAGAAGCAGTAGATTTTTTTGGCAGTGTGTCGAGTGTTGCCAGTGTGTTGGGATTAACCCGCGATGCTGTTTATAAATGGGGAGAATATCCGCCGAATGAGACGCAATATAAAATTATGGTTTTGTCGGGTGGCCGTTTGGCGGTGACGAATGATACAACAATAAAGGAAAACAAAAATGACTGATTACAAAATAGCGTTGTCGTGTGGTCGTGGTATGGGCATCGTTAGAAGTTCGGTTAAGTCGTGGGGAGATATTGTTAAGCTTTTATCTAATCATCTTGAAAGCGATGATAAAGAAAAAGCGGGTTTTTTTGTCGGTGGTGAATTTAGTAGTGAGAAGCGCAAAGATGAATTTTTAGTCTGTCGCTCAATGCTCACGCTAGATATTGATAAGTACACTGGCACGATTGACGATTTAGAGTTTGACTTGGATTTGTTGGGCTTTGGTGCGTTTGTGGCGTATAGCACTTATTCTCACACTGATAACTCGCCTAGAGTGCGTTTAGTGTTGCCGTTGTCGCGTGATGTATCAGGCGTTGAGTATCGCGCCATTAGTGAGGCGTTCTGTGCGTCTCATGATGCGTTTACGTTTGATGAATGTTCGCACAAGCCAAACCAGTTTATGTTTTTGCCTTCCTGCCCTGTAGATGGTGCGCGTTGGTCATTATCGGGTGAAGGCGCGGCGGTCGATGTTGATAAGTTTTTATCGGTTGGTGGCGGTGCATCTGTTTTTGATAACGTCACTGTTGGTGATGGTGACAGCCTGGACGATGATGAGGACTTTACGCGAGATTTACCGCTAAATATGTCGGATGATGAGGTGCAAGGTTTATTGTTCGCCTATGAAGCGCAGGGGCTTGAATATGACGCTTGGCTCAAAGTCGGACAAGCATTGCACCACCAATACCAAGGGTCTGATAAAGGGCTTGATTTGTGGGTGTCGTGGTCATCGTTGTCGGATAAACATGACGCTAAGAAGATGCGTAAAAAATATAATTCCTTCGGCACTTGGACAGGTGCGCGTTTTACGATGGCTTCTATTGCGTGGCACGTTAAACAACAAGGCGGTGTGGTGGCTTCAGTGTTTGATACCTTGCGTGGCGAAGCGCAAGGCGCGAAAGGATATAGTGATTACCTTGCGTTAAAGAAGCGCATTTGTGCGATGAATGATAGCGTTTTGCATGATGATATGCGTTCGACTCTGGCGGCGGATATTGTTGCAGCTTGCGGTAAAGAAATCGGACTAAGCAAAAGTGAGATTAAAAAGGCGTTTTGTTTTGGCGGTGGCGGTAAAGTTGAAAAGTCGGGTGATACTGTGGCGGCATCACCCGACTGGCTTACAGATTGGGTATATGTCGAGAAGTTGTGTGAGTTTGCAAACACACGTCTAAATTATAGCATAAAGCGCGAGGCTTTTAACGCTAAATACAATCGCATGGAAGATGTTAAAAGTGCTGAGATGTTAGCAAGTGACTATGCTTTGACGTGTTGTGAGTTATTAACTTGTGTCGATAAAATGTACTGGCCAAGTTTTGGCGTGACGTTTGAATATGATAACAAGCTCATGCTCAATTCTTATGTTGATAGTGGTTATAAGTCGGTGACAATTGATGATACCAACAAACACGCGATTGACTTGTTTTTAACGCACATTAGCAACGTTTTGGTAGATGAGCGTGAACAGCGTATTTTAATTGATTGGCTTGCCTATGTAGTGCAGAACGCAGGTAAACGCATCAACTGGGCGATATTATTACAAGGGGCGCAAGGTACTGGCAAAAGCTACTTTGCTAAAGTGTTGGAATGGGTATTGGGTAGCAATGCTAAGAGCCTTGACCCTTCGGCATTGGGCGAACGCTTCACAGGATGGGCGCATGGGGCTGTGGTAAATATCGTTGAGGAAATACGCATCAAGGGCGATGATAAGTGGCGCATCATGGACAGACTAAAACCGTTTATCACTAATTCAATGATTCAGATTGAGGAGAAAGGGCGCGACCATCGTACTGTTCCAAACTTTACAAACTATCTGCTTTTGACCAATTACAAAGACGCTTTGCCGATAACTAATGATGATAGACGTTTTTGTGTGATGTACGGGCGCATCCAAAACGAGACGGAATTATTTGATTATTTTGGCGGTCGTGATGCAACAGGTGACTATTTTGAATATCTATTTGCTGAGAGTGAGAAACACGCAGGGGCAATAAAAACTTTTTTGTTGAAGTACAAAATAAGCGATGATTTTAAGGCTAGCGGACGCGCACCTGATACGAAATCACGTCAAGCAATGATTCAAGCGACTATCTCACCTGAGCAATGTTCGGTTGAGGATTTAATCAATAAGCACGATTGTGCGGTGGTTAATGGCCGTATTTTGGACGTAACATGGTTAGCTAAACTATGTGAAACTGCCGGTGATATGCTACCACCTACACGCACGCTGGGGCATATTTTGTCAGATATGGGCTACTCGCAGATTGATGGGCGAAGGGTTTATATCAAAAAAACAAATACCCAGCATTACGTTTGGTTTAAACATTCACCTAAAAACGACAGCCAAACTGTTAAAAAAGAGGTCATATTATTTTTTAAAGGTGATTTTGACGAAATACCGTTTTGAGATTAAAGGCCACTTTTTAGTGGCCTTTTTTTTGACTAGACCAATGAATTATAAAATTAGCGCAATAATTAGCGCAATGTTTAAACGTAAGTTATTGATTATAAAACGATTAGTGCGGTTAGCTTAAAAAGCGCAATTTTGTCATTCCCTTATACACATATAAATATATTTATGCGTATATATTTATATTTACTATCATGTGTGGACATTTATACTTTATTGCGCTATTGCGCTAATTATATAAAAAACATTGGTAAAATCAATAACTTACACAAATTAGCGCAATGTTACATTGCGCTAATTATTGCGCTAATTTTCAAAACATTGCGCTAATTTTCAAAACATTGCGCCCTTTTTGCTAACATTGCGCCCTTTTTGCTTATTGGCCTCATTTGATAGATTGGATTTGTTATAGTGAGTTATTGGATTTGGAGAATTGCGATGGTAAATACAGAGTCAGTTTTAAAGCGCATCGAACAGATGCGAGATCATATTAAACGTAACAACCAAACGGCGCGTGAGCAAGCTGCGTACCACAAAGGCTTTGCTGATAGGCATTTTGGGCTAGGCAATACTGAACGCGCTGAACGTCATTTAGACAGAGCTGCAGCATGGCTAAGTACGATTGATGATGATTTAGCCAGGTAGGTTATAACTAAGTGCGTAACGCGCCAGCCTAGATTTACGGTATTTTGTTGATTGGGTACTGGTCGCGTTGACGTAGAGTTAGAAGCGTTTTTGTTTTGCGATAAAGTGCGGAGGATTTATGTTTGATTTACCGTGGGACAAACCGCCTGAGTTTGTGAATGAAAAAGGCTTTAAGTGGTGGCAAGATGCAGAAACAACAGGTTACGCCCAAAAGAAAAACCACAAAGGGAAAAAACTTGATGCTGTTTGTTGGTTTGTTGAAGAACCAAACAGGCGAAGAACAAGGATTCTAGTTAGTAAAAGAGGTGAAGTTTTAGAAGAAAACCAGTCTTTGGAAGGTATGTGTTGCAAGATAGATGTTTTGAAGTTTTTGGCATAACAGCAAGCTCTAACGTCAGCGCGTAAGGCGTGGCAACCCCACAACAAACTAAACATTAACACAGGAATAAGCGAAAATGAAAGATACACAAACTGAGGCTGGGTTGGCATCGCACTTGACGCAAGAGTTAGGTGCGGGACTTGAGCTGAAAGAGCCAAAAAACACAAAGCATTATAAGCCACTTGAAGAACCAAGAGCATACCCTCTTGAGCTGAATGAAAACCTGCATATTTGCTTGTGGGATGAGAAAGGCGAGTACAAATGGACTATTGCAATGTGGAGCAAAGGTAAAGAAGGCTACAGTTTAGAGTTTATTGGCCATAGGCCGCTAAACAAGCGAGTGAAATGGAAAAAGCTAAAATCCATTATTAAGCAGGGGCAAGCTATTGCTGATAAGAGATTTAGTGAGGAAACCTAACTAAGAAGTTTAGCCGTAACCACCGCTACGGCTTTTAGATTACATAATGACTGATTGGGTGGTTATCGGTTTGATGCAGAGTTAGACGCGTGGAGAATTTGCGATGATTGAATACGGCTACAAATGGTTTAATGGACTTGTTTTATGCAATGCACATATTGATTTATACAACGCTATAACGAAACGCATAGAAGCAAGCCACGACAGCCACAAAGAGTTTTTAATTGCGGCAAGGCACAAAATGTTAATAGAGTGTTTTGATGTGGCGCGTAGTAGCGTCTAACTCAGAATTAGACACCTATCTTGTGCGTATAACACATCCACAAAACAGTATGTACTTGTTTATATTAGAAATAGTTAAACAAGTACACACACAACAAAACTAATGCGCCTAAACTTAAAATCATCAAGTGCAAAATAATATTGTATTGTTGTTCGCTCATGCTATGCTCAGTTGATAGTGTTTTTGGCGGGCGGATTATGAAAAACTTGTCTAAGTATTTTTCGTTGCGTGAGTTGACGTTTAGCAAAATCGCAGAAGATCACGGTATTGATAACACGCCCACTCCTGAAATTTTAGAGAAGCTGAAATATACAGCAAGTCAGATTGATAAAGTGCGTGAATTACTTGGCAAGCCTGTGAATATCTCAAGTGGCTATCGCTGCTTACAAGTCAATCGTCGCTTAGGAAGCAAAGACAGCTCGCAACATTTAAAAGGTGAGGCGGTGGATTTTAAGTGTGAATTGTTTGGCAGTCCGAAAAAAGTA
>Ga0209175_10001227_pt1 | contig 13053 bp, 10 predicted proteins | sample JI91814C2DNA_FD_187506 | JGI IMG/M metagenome (GOLD analysis project Ga0209175, IMG submission 187506) | Wastewater effluent complex algal communities from Wisconsin, to seasonally profile nutrient transformation and Carbon sequestration -... | ecosystem: Engineered > WWTP > Effluent > Algae...
GCCAGCGGGAAGGGGGTAACGACCAGCACGTCCACCGGATCGCCATCGCCGGCAACGGTGTGCGGCACATAGCCGTAGTTGATCGGGTAACGCATGGAGGTGCCCATGAAACGGTCGACGAAAATCGCGCCGCTATCCTTGTCCACCTCGAACTTGATCGGATCGCCCTGGGCGGAAATCTCGATGATCACGTTGATGTCGTTCGGAACGTCCTTGCCGGCCTTGACCTGATCGAAACCCATTTTTTACCTCCCGTTGTTATATGAATGAATTCAGCACGCAATTATAAGGGAGCTATGTGAATCCGGGATAAACCCTTACGTCGAATCAGGCTGCGTCGAAGCCGCAATCCTCGATCACGGTGCGCAGCGCATTGGTCGACACCTTTGTCGGATCGTAGCCGACCCGTGCCTCACCCGCCTCCAGTGACACATCCACGCTGGCCACACCGGCCACGCCGGACAGCGCGCCGGTGAGGTTCTTCACGCAGCCCTGGCAGCTCATGCCGCCCACCTTGATCACTACATTTTCCATCGTGCTTCCTTTCAGTTTTTACCGGACCGCCAGCGCTTGAGCAGCAGCGAGTTGCTCACGACCGACACCGAACTCATCGCCATCGCCGCCCCGGCGATCACCGGGTTGAGCAGCCCGAGGGCTGCGGCCGGAATGCCGAGAATATTGTAGATAAAGGCAAAGAACAGATTCTGGCGGATCTTGCCGAGGGTGGCCCGCGACAGTGAAATCGCGTCGGCAACACTGCCCAGATCGTTCCGCACCAGCGTGAGGTCGGCCGCCTCGATGGCCACGTCGGAGCCTGCGCCGATGGCGAAGGACACGTCGGCCGCGGCCAGCGCCGGGGCGTCATTGATGCCGTCGCCGACCATGCCGACGAGGCCCTTCCCGCGCAACGCCTCCACCGCAGCCGCCTTGTCGCCGGGCAGCACCTGGGCACGAAACTCGGTAATGCCGGCCTCCGCGGCAATACGCGCGGCAGCGGCCGGATGGTCGCCGGTCAGCATCACGACCCGCACCCCCATGGCCTGCAGGCGTGCAACGGCAGCCTTCGAGGTGGCGCGCAGCGGATCGGCGATGCCGAGGGCGCCAAGCGCCTTGCCATCGGCCGCCACACCCACCGGCGTCAGCGCTGCCGCAAGCAGCGGGTCGAGCACGTCGGCCGGTAGCGGCACGCCACGTTCAGCCAGAAAATCCGGCGAACCGACCAGCACATCCTGATTACCCACGCGGCCGCTTACGCCCTTGCCGCCAACGGCCTTGACGGCTTCGGCCTGCGCCGGCGCCAGGCCGGCAACCCTGGCAAGCTCGACCACCGCCCGGGCCAGCGGGTGATGACTCGCCTGCTCAAGACTCGCCGCCAGCACCAGCATGCGGTCACGATCGACTCCCGGCGCGGTGCGTACATCCAGTACCGCCGGCCGGCCTTCGGTGAGGGTGCCCGTCTTGTCCACCACCAGCGTCCTGATCTTTTCTGCCAGCTCGAGCGCCTCGGCGTTGCGCACCAGAATGCCAGCCCCGGCGCCCTGCCCCGTGCCCACCATCACCGCCGTCGGCGTTGCCAGCCCCAGCGCACAGGGGCAGGCGATCACCAGCACCGCGACACTATTTACGAGCGCCGGCGCCAACTCGCCGCCAAACCACCACCAGCCGGCAAAAGTGGCCAGCGCAATGCCCACCACCACCGGCACGAAAATCGCCGCGATGCGGTCGGCCAGACGCTGCACCGCCGGCTTGCCGCCCTGGGCCTGCTCCACCAGCCGCACAATGCCGGCCAGCAAGGTCTCGGCCCCCACGCCGGTGGCGCGGCAGCGCAGCACGCCGTTGCCGTTCACCGTCGCCGCAAAAACAGAATCGCCCGCAAGTTTGGCCACCGGAACGCTCTCGCCGGTCAGCATGGCCTCATCGGCCGACGATTGGCCGGACAGCACCTCGCCATCGACGGGAACCGAATCCCCCGGCCGCAACACGAAAACCATGCCTGCCACCACCTGGGCCACCGGCAACTCGACCAACTGACCGTCACGCTCGATCCATGCCATGGGCGGCTGCAGGCGCAACAGCGCCTCGACGGCCGCCGACGTACGTGCCCGGGCGCGCGCTTCGAGCAGCTTGCCGAGAAGCACCAGCGTGATGATGCTGGCCGAAGCTTCAAAATAAACGTGAAGTTCATGCCGATCGAACAACACCACGGCAAGGCTGAAAAAGTAGGCCACGCTGGTGCCAAGGGCCACCAGCACGTCCATGTTGGCGCCACCACCCCGTAGCGACGACCAGGCGCCCCGATAGAAACGCTGTCCGATCCAGAACTGCACCGGTGTCGCCAGCAAGCACTGCAGCCAGCGCGGCAGCCATTCGTCGTGGTGGGCCGAGCCCTGGAAGCCGGCGCCGAACATGCCGAACATCTGCACCAGAAAAGGCAGACTCAGCAGCGCAGAAATCCAGAAAAGGCGCAGCTCGGCACGGAACTCGGCCGCCTTGCGGGCGTGCTCGGCCTCCCGGTCGCGACCGGCGACGGGCGTCGCAGTGAAGCCGGCCTTATTGATCGCCGCGACGATGGCCGCTGAATCGGCGAGGCCTGGCGTGTAGCGCACCTGCGCCGTTTCGGCGGCAAAATTGACACTGCCCTCGACGCCCGGCAGGCGATTGACGACCTTCTCGATGCGCGCCGCGCAGGCAGCGCAACTCATGCCGGAAATGCCCAGTTCGAGCACCTGCGGCGCCACGTCGAAACCCGCCTTGCGGATGGCGGCAAGGATGTCGGCCGCGGCGGCACCATCCGGAGCGGCCGACACGCGGGCCTTTTCAGTGGCGAAGTTGACCCTCGCCTCCACGCCCGGCAGGCGGTTCAACACTTTCTCGAGGCGCACGGCGCAGGCCGCACAGCTCATGCCGGAAACCGGCAAATCGTAGCCCACGCCCCGCTCGCCGCCCATGATCGCGCCCCTAGCCGGCCCGCCATGAAACAGCGGAATCATCGATGGCAAAAAGCTTTCTCATGGCTGCAGCCCGAAAACGAAGAACGGAAAAGTCAGAAATGGCAGACCACACCATTCCACAACGCGCTACCGAGGCTGGGGGTGTTCGCCAAACCATAGACGCCAAACGCCAGCACCACCAGTCCAGACCCCGTCCGGACGACCTGGTTCCGCACCACGTCGCGCAGGCGCTTGAGAAGCATGCCGGCAAGCATCAGGTTGGGCAGCGTACCGAGGCCGAAAGCCAGCATCAGCCCCGCACCACGCTCCGCCGCACCGGTGACCAGCGCAGTGGCGAGCACGCTGTACACAAGACCGCAGGGCAAAAACCCCCACAGCAACCCGAGAGGAAAAGCCTGCGCCACGCTGCGCGCCGGCAGGAAGCGCCGGGTCAGCGGCTGAATGCGTGCCCACAGGCGATGGCCGAGCTTTTCGACGCCCGACAGCGCGCGGGTGAAGCCGGTGAGATAAAGCCCCAGCGCCACCAGCATCAGGTTGGCCGCCACGTAAAGCCCGAGCTGGATCGGCAGGATGTCGTTGAACAGCATCCCCACCGTACCGATGGCGCCCATCACCGCACCCGCCGCGGTATAGCTGGTGATGCGCCCGATGTTATAGGCCAGGTGCAGCGGCCACTCCCGGCGACGTTGGCCGGGAAGCTGCACCGTGAGCGCGCTGACGATCCCGCCACACATGCCGATGCAGTGCGTGCCACCCAGCAGGCCGATCAGGAAAACTGCGAAATAGCCGGTTTCAGGCATGGTCTGGACCCACAAAAAAAGAAACGCCCCGCGGAGTCACGGGGCGCATCGGATACCGCATCACAAGGCATTCTAGCCCGGCCACCGGAGGGCAGCCAGCCAAAAGGCTTCAGATCACTTTCGAATAACGGGTGCGCTCGCGGTCGGAACGCAGGTAGCGGTCGAAAACCATGGCAATTGCCCGCACCAGCATGCGTCCGGCCGGCAGCACGGAGATCCACTGCTCGTCGATCTGCAGCAGTCCGCCCTTCTCCATCTCGCGCAGGTCGGCGATCTCGGAGGCGAAATACGTTTTGAAGTCGATCAGGTGGGCGATCTCGATGGATTCGATCGACAGCTCGAAATGGCACATCAGGGCCTGGATGATCGAGCGGCGCAGAAGGTCGTCCGGGGTGAGCTCGATGCCGCGCAGCACCGGCAGGCGGCCGGTGTCGAGGATGTCGTAGTACTCGTCCAGGGTTTTCACGTTTTGCGCGTAGGTCGGGCCCACCTTGCCGATGGCCGACACGCCGAAGGCCAGCAGGTCGCACTCGGCGTAGGTGGAATAACCCTGGAAGTTGCGGTGCAGGCGGCCCTGACGCTGGGCGGTGGTCAGCTCGTCGGTCGGCTTGGCAAAGTGATCCATGCCGATGAACACGTAGCCGGCCTCGGTCAGGCGGCGGATCGCCAGCTGCATGATCTGCAGCTTGGCTTCGCCGGACGGCAACTGCGCATCGACGATGCGGCGCTGCGGCTTGAAGAGGCTGGGCAGATGCGCGTAGTTGTAGATCGACAGGCGGTCGGGCGACAGCGACAGGATTTGTTCCAGCGTGCGGTTGAAACTGATGACGTTCTGCTTGGGCAGGCCGTAGATCAGATCCACGCTGATCGACTTGAAGCCGTGAGCACGGGCAGCATCAATCACCAGGCGGGTCTCGTCCTCGCTCTGGCCTCGCTCTGGATACGGTTCACCGCCTTTTGCACGTCGGGGTTGAAATCCTGGATGCCGACACTCATGCGGTTGAAGCCGAGTTCGGCCAGCAGCGCAACAGTGGCTTCATCGACCTTGCGCGGGTCGACCTCGATGGAATACTCGCCATCGGGCACCAACGTGAAATGCTTCTTCACAATGCCCATCAACTGGCGCAGTTCATCATGGGAGAGGAAGGTGGGCGTACCGCCGCCCAGGTGCAGTTGAAGCACTTCCCGCGGGCCCTGCAGGCAGGCGGCCTGGAGATCGACTTCCTTTTCGAGGTATTCGAGATACTTGGCCGAGCGGCCGTGGTCCTTCGTGATGATCTTGTTGCAGGCGCAGTAGTAGCAGATCGTATTGCAGAAGGGGATGTGGAAGTATAATGAAAGAGGTTTGCCAATACCGCCAATCGACCGCTTTCCGAGCCAGTGGCAAAGTGCATCGGAGTTGAACGCTTCGACAAAGCGGTCAGCGGTGGGGTACGAGGTATACCTCGGGCCATTCACATCGAATTTGCGAATGAGCTCGGGGTCGAAAATCAGGTCTTTTTGAATCGTGTTCATGGGGAGACTTCTGTTGGTTGCGTGAAACAATCGCAGAATCACCCCTGAATGGTATTGATGTGGATCAAAGGGCTCCAAAGGTTGATAAAACCCCTTAGCTCAGGTGATTGCCCGTGCAGATGAAATCGGTAGTTCCGGTAATGACAACAGAGACCAAGACGGCCTGCTCCCAGTGCAACCTGCGCGAGCTGTGCCTGCCTTTCGGCCTTGACCCCCGGGAGGTCGACCAGCTCGACGAAGTCGTCGGCGCCCGGCGCAAGATCAAGCGCCAGCAGCATCTCTACCGCTCGGGCGACGGCTTCGAGGCGATCTACGCGATCCGCGCCGGCTCCTTCAAAACCGACGTCATCCTGGAGGACGGCCGCGACCAGGTGACCGGCTTCCAGATGACCGGCGAGGTCCTTGGTCTCGACGGCATCAGCACGGAGCGCCACTCCTGCAATGCCATTGCCCTCGAAGACAGCGAGGTCTGCGTGATTCCGTTCAGCCGCCTTGAAGAACTGTCCCGCCAGGTCGAAAGCCTGCAGCACCAGTTCCACAAAATCATGAGCCGCGAAATCGTCCGCGACCATGGCGTGATGATGCTGCTCGGCTCGATGCGCGCCGAAGAGCGGCTGGCGGCCTTCCTGCTCAACATGTCGCAGCGCTTCACGGCGCGGGGCTTCTCGCCGTCCGAGTTTCACCTGCGCATGACCCGCGACGAGATCGGCTCCTACCTCGGGCTCAAGCTCGAAACCGTCTCACGCGCCTTCTCGCGATTCCAGGAAGAAGGCCTGGTGGCCGTCCAGCAGAAGCACATCCGCATCCTCGACACCCCCGGCCTCAAGCGCCTGCTCAACCACCACGCGGCGTAAAACCCCGCGCAAGCGCAAACTGCGGCGAATCGACGCCAAAACCGCCTGATCAGGCGGCAACCGGCAGTTCGCCGGTGACTAGATGCCGGCCACAAAACCAAACGGATTCTTGCTGAGCGCCACCGACACGATGTAAGCGAAGGTGGTCAGCGCAGCCAGGAATGCGACCAGCCTCGCGCCCGGCGGCCGTCCAGGCTTGAGCGCCAGCATGCCCAGCCCGATGTAGGCCAGCAGGCCCAGCACCTTGGCGGTCAGCCAGCCTTGCACAAAGGGATACTGGCCGGACATCCAGGCCAGCGTGATGGCGCTGCCCAGGAGGCAGGTATCGATGATGTGCGGCAGGCGGCGGGTCAGTTTCGCCCGGAGCAGGCCCGAGCCGGTGATCGCCCACCATCCGCGCAATGCAAAACCTGCGCCGCTCAGCACGACGCAGGTGATGTGGAAATGCTTGAGAGCCAGGTACATGTCGCCTCGAAATGACGCGTCGAAAAACAGCCCGCGGCGGCGGCAAGCTGAAAAACGTCACCGGGCCCCGCCGGCGCGGAGCCCTGAACTTTATCCGCGCAGCACGCCGACTTCCAGCGCCGCGAACCAGCTGATGAAGCGCTGCACGTCGGCGCCCTGGTAGATGGCGCCGTGCTGCGGCACCAGCATGTCGATGTCGAGGCGCGAAACCCGCTCACACCAGTCACGCTTGGCCTTGTCCGAACCCATCCAGCGCTTGTGAAAGCCTTCGGCATGACGGATGTGGCGGGAGAAATCCTCCACGTAAAGGCTGTTCTGGTCGGGCGGCAGCAACGCGGCGCCCACATCGCCGGAAAACAGGATCTTGGCTTTCGGGTCGTACAGGTGATGGTTGCCGGAGGAGTGCAGGTAATGGGCAGGAATCGCCTGCAACTCCAGCCCGCCAAGCTTGATCGCCATGCCCGGATCGGGGATCGGCACGAAGGTGGTGTCGGTTCCGCCGAAGTGAGGCAGGAAGGATTGCCACAGCCAGCTGATGTAGCACTTGAGCTCGGGCTTGAATTCGAGCCACAGGGCCAGCGACGAGATGATGTCCGGGTCCTGGTGGGAGGCGAAGATGCCCGCGAGCTTGGTCGGGTCGCACTCGGCCGACAGCGCCGAGAACACCGACGGAAAGATCTCGATGCCGCCCGGATCGCACAGCAGCGCCTCGTCACCGTCGATGATCACGTATTCGTTGGTGTCGATGATGTAGCCGGGTTTGGTCGGGTCGCGGGCAATGGCCAGCCAGCGATGTTCGTCGTCCTGGTAGATACAGTGAGCCTGCTTCATGGGTTTTCAGTCCTTTACTAGCCGTTCCTTGCCAAGCACTTCGAGGGATCGCTTGATCTGGGCGATCACCTCCGCAAAATCCGTCGAGACCTGCATCAACGCCGGGCTGAAGCCACCGCCGTAGGCCGCCTCGATCTTGGCCGAGCGGGCCAGCACGCCGCCCAGTTCGACCAGTTGTTGGGTTTCTTCCACGGCCGCACGCAGGCGCATGTCGAGGGCACGCAGGCTTGCCTGCTGTTCGGCCAGGCGCAAGGCGCCGCGCTTTCTCGCCTCGCGCACACCGGGCACGCCTTCGCCGCTCAGGCGGATCGCTTCGGCGAGGATCGCGGTGCTGCGCTGTTGCTGGACGACGCCGGTCACGCTGCCGACCGAGCCGGACGTCATGTCGCGCAGGGACGACATGCGGCGTGTCAGATCCTGGGCGAAGCGGCGCAGCTCGTTGGACAGCACCCCGAAACCCAGGGCCGCGTTGCCGGCCCGCTTGGCCAGGAAGATGGCGTTGAGGGCCATCAGGTTGATGCGAAAGGCCGTCGCAACGATGGCCTTGATCTCTTCATTGACCAGGACGATGCCGGCCAGTTCGCCGCTGCGGCGATGGGTTCGTTTCAGATGTCGTTCAGGCGCGTTCATACCGGGCTCTCGGGCGGCGGGCAGCCGCATTGGGGCGCATTGATCGGGGCTGGTGCAGCGGCCACCCTGATCTGGAAGGAATGAACAGGCCGGTCGCCGCTGGAGGATTAACGGCGGGCGGCCGGCAAGCTTGAGCCCGACGGGGTCGTTACGAAGTGCCGGCCGAACGCAGCGGCGGCAGGAAGAAATCGCGTGGTCGGGTGCGCAGGCGCAGCCACAGGCGACGGCGCAATTCGCGCAGGTCGGCCCTGGGCAGATCGTAGGCGCGCACGGCGGTGAGCAGCGACAGCGAAAAGCTCACCCCCAGGTTGAGGACGAACATCACGGCAACCCCGGCAAGGGCCAGGGCGAGCAGTCCGGTGCTCACCAACGGCAACTCCAGCGCCGAGGTGGCAAGACTCAGGATGCCGGAGTTGAGCGTCACGTGGCGCACGTCGAGGGGCAGGCCAAAAAACTTGCCCAGCACCGGCGTCATGCCAAGCATGAAGCCCAGCGAGATGTTGGTGGCCCAGCCCGACATGTTGCGCGACACGACACCTGCCAGGCGGATCATGCGCATCGGCCCGAAGCGCCGGCCCAGCCGGTGTTCCGCAATCGCCTGGGGCAGCCGGTGATACACGACCCAGTTATCCACCAAGCCGCCGACGAGGGCGGCGAGATAGAGCACGACACCGGTAAGCGCGGCGTAGAACACCGTGCCGCTATCCACCGGGCTCAGCGAGTGGAACACGTAGGCGGCCTCGGCGGCGGACAGGTAGGAGTGGCCGGTCACGAATTGCCACATGGCGTCGAAGGCATAGGCCCCGGTGGCCACCAGCACCACGTTGGCGATGGTGGCGGCGAGCTGGGAGCGGCAGATGCACGCGGCGTAATCGACGATCACGTCGAGACGTTCGCCGCCTTTCCGGTCGCGGATGATCGTCGCCAAGGCCGCGGCGGTCATCGCCGGCTGCTTGGTGGCGAGCATGAGGCCGAAGGCTTGCAGCAGCAGAAAACTCACCGCGTAATTGAGGCCCGAGGCGAAGCCTTCGACAAACAGGGCCAGACCCGCACCGGCAATGGTCATCTTCATGGCCGCGGTGCCCACGGTCAGCAAGCCGCCGCCGGCCGCCGCGATCCAGATGTGACGGTAGTCGTCGGACGTTTCGGCGATGTAGTGCTCGCCCGTTTCGCTCGCCCGGTCGACGATGCGGCGCTGAAGCAGCTGCAGGTTGCTGCGCACCAGGTGGTGCAGGGTGGTGCTTTCGTGGGCCGCGTAGGCGAGTTGCTGCCAAAGCAGCAGTTGCGGGCCGGGCGCCCCCGGCTCGGCGCTCATCACGCCGACGATGCTTTCCATGCGGGCGAGGCAGCGCTCCAGCACATCGAGGCCGTAGACGATATCGACGCTGATGCCTTCCCACTCCAGGCGTTTTGAAATGAGCTGCATCTCGTCCCGGCATGCCTCCAGATCGGCCTGCCAGGCCTCCAGCAAGGGCCCGGAAATCCGCTGCTGCTCCCACGCGCACAACAGGTTTTCGCCGCTGTCGGCAAGCCGCTTGAACGGCGAGGCGGCCACCGGACGGCGCTCGCTGCGGGCTCGCAGCTTGAGCGACAAGCCCTGCCCCTGCACCCGCGCCATGAGCAGCCGGAAACCGTCGGCCATGGCGCGGCGCGGAGCCTGGGCCATTTCCGGCTCGGTGCTCGGAAAGAGGATGTCCACCGCGCGTTGAAAGGTGGACGGCTGCAGACCGCGGATCAGGGTCAGATCACGATCGCGCCGGAAGCTGCGGCTCACCAGGTGGGACAGATCGTGATCATCCCGCGGCGAGGGGATCAGCTTCGCGGTCAGGCGGTCGCCGAATTCGGACAGGAAGCCCCGGTCACTGGGAATGCCCACCTCGCCGAACAGATTGGCACCGTCGGTTTCATCGAGGATCGCCCGGATGGCCCGGCGCATATCGGCGGCCAGATCAGGGTTGGCCGCGAGCACATCCATCAGCACGGCGAAGCGCTGGGTGGCCGAGCCGTGAACATCGACCGTATCGATATAGACGTCGTTCCAGAGCGAGCCGTCCGCCAGCCAGACGGTCAGGCCACGCCAGGCGTCGAGGCGGTCGGGCAGGTCGGCGGCGTCGATCAGCGCATGAAGGCGCTCGGCGAGTTTCGGGAGGTCGCGCTGGCTTTGGCGCTGGGGAGGCAGTGCGGCATGAATGCACGCAAGGATTGCATCCGGGGAGAGGGGCGGAGTCTGGGTCGAATTATTCTGCATGGCTGAATTGTGACCCGAGCTAACACTATTTGTTCACGCAAAAATTTTTTTGTTTCATCTCGGGGCCAGCCCGCAGCGTGCGTAAAACCGGCGCGGCGCACCAACCTGCCGGAAGCTCCGGGTGACGACAAACCCTGCATCAAGAACACTGCAAGAAGTCGGCCGCGTGAAGGTGGGCGACAGCGGCCGCGTTTACCCCGGAGCCAACTCCATCGCACGCCGCGCGACCCTATCGATAGCGACGCACACCTCGTCGGGCACAAAAAAACTGCCCGCCTTTTGGGCGGGCAGTTGGGGGATAAACCCGCCCTTCCGGGGAATGCGATTACCGCATCAGAACGCGACGCGCACGCCGAGGTTGCCACCGATATCGGACTGACCCGAACGCGCTTCGCCAGTCAGGCCAATGTAGGCGAAGACCTGCGGCGCGAGCCGCAGCGTGCCGGAGACACCAATCTGGCCAAAGCTGCGTCCAACCTGGGGCCCTGCCACGGTAAAGCTCTCGCCAGCGAGTGACGCGCGCAATGTCGGGCGCACGGCGTTGCCGCTATCCTGGCCCACGCCAATCTCGGCCTGGTAGGTATAGGGCGCCGAGAGCGGATCCTTGCGGATCGAACCGGCCGCTACGCCGACCATGGCACGGAAGCCGTTGGCGGAGTACTTGTCGAGGCTGAGGGCGGCGGTCGATGCCGAGCCTTCGCTGACATCACCGCGGGTGGTTTGCTGGAACAAAGTCCGCACAAAGGGCTCGACAACGGTAGTCAGGAGCTCGACCGGCTTGCGCACGGCCACACCGGCCAGCCAGTTCTCGCCACGCTGATGCGTCTTGAGGCTGCCGGCTCCGGCGATCGGATCGACACGGGTACTTTCCCAGGTGCTGCTGCCGTAGCCCAGCATGCCGTCGATGGCGTAGCCCCCCATGCGGTACTGCCCATAGCCGAAGAACAGGTTTTCGTCCATCGAGCCCGAGGCGCTCACGCCGCTCATTGCCAGGTTGGAACTGGCATGGGAGAAGCCGACGCCGAGCCGCCCATTGGCGGTGCTGGCGACATCACCACCGATGGCAAACTGGGTGCGATCGGTACGGAAGCCGGACGACGTGCCGTCGCTGCTCCACTGGCCGCGGTTGGCACCCATTTCGATCCACAAGGCACGCTGGTCACGAAGATCGGTGGAATCGCCGGCATTGCGGCCGGAGCTACTGCCCAGTTGCCGTCCGATGGCGCCCTGGGTCCATTGGCCTGCACGCGGCGCAGCAGCGGCAAGCGCGGCATGCACTTCGCCGGACAAGGCCGTCATTGCGCCCGGCAACCGGGCTGCGTTTAGACCGGCCAGCGCGTAGACGAGCTGACCCTGGGTCGTGGTCGCGGTGCCCAGCTGGTCGGCGGTCACAATGCGATCCACCGCGGCGCCGAGAGCACGGGCATTGCCATTGACGGCCAGGAAGCCACTGGCGTAGGAGGTCGGAATCACGCGCAGGTCGACACTATTGCTGCCGAAGACATCGTAGAACACCGCCATGCGGGTGCCGGTGGCCATGCCGTCAGGCTGGGCCAGTGGCGCAAAGCGGCCGGAGATGCCGCCATCGGCAGTGATGATGCGGAAGTTGTCGCCCAGTTGCGGAACATAGGGCGTGTAGGTAACCGCACCGGTTATCGCCGTGAGGTTGGGCGCCAGCGTGGCACCGCCGGCGACAAACTGGTTGCCCGCCCCGGTGACCAGCAGGCGCGAATAGTTGCCCGGGCCGGAAGCCGTGCCGAGGCCGTTGATGTCGGCCTGGAAGGTGCTGCCGGCAAACATGGTGACCGTGCTGGTGGTGGTCAGCGTACCCGGCGAATTGCCGGGAGCGAGAATGCCATGCACCGAGATCGGGCCGTTGATCAGGCCGGTACCACGCAGGATGGCAGGCAAATCCACGGCGACGACGCTGTCGAGGGTGCCGTTGGCGCGCAGCTCACCCTGCTGAACGCAGGTGCCGTTGCTCTGGGTCATGACACCGGTGAGGTTGAGCGTGCCCAGGCCGGACTTGACGAAGCAGCCCGAGCCACCGCCCGAGTCGCCACCCGTATCGGTGATGGTGCCGGAAAGCGTGGTGGTGGTGCCGGTATCAACGTTAACCGTGGTGTTGCCGGCCAGGACGATGGACTGCCCGGTCAGGATATCCACCGTGGTGTTGACGGTGCCTCCATTCACGGTGACGTTGCCCCAGCCGAGGCCCCAGGGGTTGGTGACCTGCACGAGGCCGCCATTGACGGTCATGCCGCCCGTCCAGCCAGAGCCGACGGAGTGGTCACCGGAGCTGTCGCCCGACAGAACAAGGGTACCGGCACCTGTCTTGGTCAGCTGTCCCGCACCCACCAGCGAGCCGGTCAGGCTGAGGGTGGCACCGGAATCGGTAGCCACGGTACCGCCGCCGGTGGCGTTGACGTCACGGGCAGAACTGAAGCTGGTGGTGGCCTGCAGGGTTCCGCCATTGAACGTGATGGCGCTGCTACCCGCCCCCAGGCTGGCATCGGATGCAACTTTGAGCGTGCCGCCGTTGAGCGTGGTGCCACCGGTGTAGCTGTTGGTGCCAGCAAGCTGCAAGCTGCCCTGATTGACCACCGTTCCGCCGGTGTGGGCCAGGTCGCCACTGAGGATGACCGCGCCGGCACCATTCTTGACGAGGGTGCCGCTGCCCGAAACAACTCCGCTGCTGCTGAGGGTGGTGCCGTTATTCGCCTGCAGGGTGCCGGTTCCGGTGACATTGATGTCACGGG
>Ga0209175_10001231_pt1 | contig 13030 bp, 15 predicted proteins | sample JI91814C2DNA_FD_187506 | JGI IMG/M metagenome (GOLD analysis project Ga0209175, IMG submission 187506) | Wastewater effluent complex algal communities from Wisconsin, to seasonally profile nutrient transformation and Carbon sequestration -... | ecosystem: Engineered > WWTP > Effluent > Algae...
GCATCGTCAGATATATCGGCTAACGCTACTTCTAGTAAAGAGTTAGTGTTAAAATATTCCGAAGGAGATTTTCATTCTTATATAGATCCTTTCACATTCAATGAGAATATGCTGGCATTTCAGAAAGACAACTTTAGAATTTTGAAAGAATTAGGCGTTAGCCACTCCGCGATCTGGGTGCGAGTAGCTCGACCTTATTTTCAATACATCCAAACTAGAAATGCTGTTTTACCAATGAAAGAACAACCAATCACCGCTTACTCTATTTGGTATAGCAAAATCAACGCAGCACATAAAGAATTTGGAACAGGTCTTTTTAATATGAACGAAGACAAAGATTACACTTGCGATTTTTTTACAGATGCAAGTCATATGTCTACCAAATGCTTTCCTGATTATACCGACTATATTTTCGAGCGAGTCATCGGAGTTAAAAAGAAATAATTAAAAGTTGCCCTAAATAAAGTTTCTTTGCTTTATGGAATGAAGATACATCTTTTTTCAATAGTAAGTGGAGGAGATAAGAATGGAAATTAGGGTTTTTAGTGGGCTAACTATGAAAATCCTCATCGTTTTTTTATTGACCGAGAATCTATCCTTTTCATTTTTAAGTTGCACGGGAAAGGCAAAGCCAAAGCTTTTAGGCTTTATCAGCATTGTAAACAATAATTCTTCGACTGCTACAACTGTTACGTCTACTCCAACAACAACTCCGACAACGACCACATCTGCTACCCCAACAACTACAACATCTACTGTCACTCAAACAACTCCATCGATTACCTATTCAGGAAGCCCATATTCCTTTACCTCAACTGTTTCCATTACTACAATAACTCCAACAGTATCTGGCACAATTACTTCTTGCTCCTCTAGCCCACCTCTCCCAAGCGGATTAACACTATCAGCCGCTTGTGAAATAACGGGAACACCCACTACAGTTACAGCCGCTGCAAATTATACAATTACTCCAAGCATGACAAATGGAACAGCAACTACTACTATAAGTATTTCTGTATTAGTTAGAAAGTATAAGATATTTGTAACAACTGCAACTTATACTGGAGATTTGAAAACGCTAGGCTCTGCTGCCAATGGACCGCTAGGTGCGGATAATCTTTGTAATGCGGATTCGAACAAACCCTCTTCTGGAACCTATAAAGCAATGATAAACGATGGGGCAAACCGAAATGCATGTAATACGAATTCAGATTGCACAAATCCGATTGAGAATGTGAATTGGATAATGACAGCAAATACTGATTATGTGCGCGCTTCTGATACCGCATCCTTATTCACTACAAATACTGCTGGAATCAATACCAACTGGCCTTTGCCTAATTCATTTGATGCGGGTGCAGCAATACAATATTGGACTGGCTTTAGTAATGGAACTATCTGGGGACATTCTACAACAGACTGCAATCTCTGGACAAGCAGTTCAAATGCAGATACGGGTCGGATTGGTCAAAGCAATTCACTGAGTTATAATGACGCGATCAGAGATGCAGTCATTAGTCCAACTTGTGATTTACCTCAACATCTACTCTGCGTGGAGCAATGATATTATCCGCATGATAAATACTACATTTCTTCATTTTACAGGAATAGGTCGAAAAAATGTAGAAAGACTTCATTCTATTGGACTAAAAGACTGGGATAGTGTATCGGATAATCCGAATTTACTTCCCTTCTCAGATAAAATGAAAACTAAATTACTAGGAGAGCTTTCCATTTCTAGAGAGAACTATGAAAATAAGAATCTGAAATACTTTGCAGAGAAATTACACCCGACAGAAAAATGGACTCTTCTTGCAGAATACTTCGAGGAAGCAAGTTACTTTGACATTGAAACAAATGGAGAACCATACGGGGATAATATCACTTTAATCGTATGTTATCACAAAGGTAGAATTTATAAATTTCTAAATGGTGATAATCTAGAAGCATTTCTTGAATTGCTAGATGATATAAAACTCCTAGTCTCTTTTAACGGAACCTCTTTCGATGTTCCTATGATTCAAAACTATTTTCATATTCCCAAAATTCCCTGTGCCCATATCGACTTACGCTGGTTAGCCTACCATGTAGGTTATAAGGGAGGACTAAAAGAAATTGAAAAGTCAATTGGAATTCGCAGACCTCCCGATTTAGTTGGGATCAATGGAATGGATGCAATCCTTCTCTGGATGGAATGGAAGAATTATCGTAACCAGAAAGCTCTAGATTTACTAATTCATTATTGTTGTGCGGATGTTTTGTCATTGCAACTACTTGCTGGAAAAATTCTAGAGAAACATAAAATGTCTGTAAATTATCCTAGTCCAGAAGAAATCTGGCTTATGATGTAAGGAGTTCATTTATGAAAGCAATCGTATTTCGTGCCTATGGCAAGCCAGAAGAAGTTTTAAAATTAGAAGAAGTCCCTACTCCCGTTTGTGGCGACGAAGAAGTCTTAGTAAAAATCAAAGCTCGCTCTGTAAACCCGTCTGATCTTTACACCATCATGGGTCTCTATGGGGTTAAACCAAAGTTACCCGCTATACCTGGAAATGAAGCCGCTGGCGTCATTGAAGAAGTAGGCAAAAATGTAAAAGGATTCTCAATCGGAGATCGTGTCACTCTCACGATAGGCGCAGCAGGAAGCCTTGGAACATGGAAGGAGTATACGACTGTTACCCCCGATCAGATCATGAAAACCCCCGATGCATTGTCCGATGAAGAAGCAACCAGTGTATGGGCAAACTTTCTAACTTCCTGGATACTCGCAGTAGATGAACTAAAAATCAAACCTGGCGAACAATTACTAGTAACCGCAGCATCCTCTCACCTGGGAAGAGCGATGATTCAAATATCTAAGATTCTAGGATTTAAAGTAGTAGGAACTGTTCGTAAAGAAGAACAAAAACAAGAACTTCTAGATATGGGAGCAGAAGACATCATCGTTACTGATACAGAAAACTTCATAAAGCGAGCCCGTAAAATTACAAATGTTAAAGGATTTCCGTATGCCATTGATGCAGTCGGCGGAAAAGTAGGAAATGAGGCTATGCAGTCTTTGGCGCCAAAGGGAACGATTATTGTATATGGACTAATGAGTAATGAACCAATCATCGTTCCGGGCTCCATTATATTCACTGAGATTATAATTCGTGGATTCTGGCTTATGAAATGGATGCAGAATACACCAACAGAACAAAAAGAAAAATCGGCACATGAATTAATTAAACTATTTGAAGAGCGCAAGCTGGTTTCGCAAATTGATAGTAAATTTGATTTAGCGGATATTCAAGGTTATCTTACACGATCAAATACACCGGGGAGAAGCGGGAAGGTAATCATTACTTCCAATTAATTGGAAGTAATGCTAAATCACCATTAGCCACTACCATTTTGCAGGCATTGTCTTGAGTTTCGGAGGTTGAAACTCGGATGATTTACAGAAAGGACAAATAGATATACTTTTACCTTTTTCGACTTTCGATTCACGTAAGTTTGCCTTCATTACTTTTTTACAGCGGCAGCATTGTAACAAATTATCTACGATCATATTCAATCCCTCTCTTCTTTTAATTTGAGGTTATCAGTATTTAGTATCTAACTTTGTTGTAAAGAAATTAATTCCTTTAGAGAGCTCGTAATTCTTTTTAATTCATCCACGAGAGCAGACAATTCCATTGAACTCATCATTATATTTTCTGACTCCTGTGAAACATGCTGGGTTTTCACAGTAATTTGATGAACTGCCTCTGTTTGCTCTAAGGAAGCATTTTTAATTTCTCCTGCTTCTCTTTTTACTAATTCAAGGCTGTCTGCAATGCTTGTAACATTCACAGTCTTTGCGATGACAGTTTGCGCATAACGACTCAAAAAGTCCTCTAACTTTTCTGTCCAAGCAAGCATATCTCGAATAGTATCAGACGTTAGTTGCAAAGTTTCCATACCAATTTGAACTTCGTGAGCTGTATTCTTAACGAATGTCTCTATTTCTTTTACACTGATTACGGTTCTTTCAGATAATTTTGCTATTTCTTTAGCTACTACTGCGAAGCCTCTTCCTTTCTCACCTGCCCTTGCTGCTTCTATAGACGCATTCAAGGCAAGTAGATTGGTTTGATCCGAAATTTCATTTATATTAACTGCAATTCCTTTTATCTTATTCGAAGAGTCTGCAATGTTCTTCATAGCAGCGTTAGCCGAAACAACTATCTCACTTCCCCTTTGAATTCGACCTGTAAACATTTTAGAATCAGATGATAGATTAGAGATATCCTGACTTAGTGTTTCCATAAAGAGAATAAAGCTATTTAGGTTCACATAAACATCTGATAAACTTCCTACCTGTTTTTCTACATAAGAATTTATACTATCAAAGGAAGCTCTCAGCTCTTCTGTGTTAGCCGCAACATTCTCTGTAGACATAGATTGTGCTTCAGCGACTTTTCCAAAATTCACAGTGAATTCATTCATTGAATCAAGAGTAGAGGCTTGCTGGACAAGATTAAATTCGATTTGCTGAAATGCCTCTACATATTTTTCAAAGCCATGAACTAATCCTGAGTAGGCGCTAAGTCCTTGTTCATCACTTAGATTCTTTTCAATAAAGGATGCCGTAATTGGAGATTCTGTTTCTTTCTCTATAACTCCCTGTCTTAATGCTTGTGAAAGATTAAAAAGCTTAAGGGTAAATTTCTTATAACTGTAAAAATACCAAAGCGCAAATAGAAAACTAGCTAGAATAAAACCTACAAAAATTCCAAAGATAAAAATCATTCTAGCCTAGTAAGAAGATATGCTCAGAGAGCATCGGCGAGAGGATAAAGAACATTATTCTCTTTGTCAATTCTGCCCTTTAATGCAGAAATAATTCCCTTTGATTCCTGAATAAACTTTTCTGGGTCGGCAGCAATATTCTTAGCAAGTGACCAGGAATGAATATATTTCTCTACAACTTGTTTAATGCCTCCCATTTCAGTCATATAATCTTTGGCAATCTGAGAAGTCTTTGCATTTCCAGAAGATATTAGTTTCGGATACAGAGCCTTATCCTCCATCGTTAAATGCATATTCAATTTGCTTGCAAATTGAGAAAGCACGGAGACGATATCACCTGCCTCCTTAATAACAACATCTTTTGAAAGTTTTCCTGAAAGTTTTACAGCTAAATCCAACAACTCAATATGTTGTTTTCGGTAAGAATCAGTCATTGCCATATTTTTATGTCCTCCATAAAAAATTTTGAGATAAGTATATTTAGAATACATGAATTGTAAAGAAAAAAATATTTGAATAGATTAAGGCTATGACAAATCAATACATTATGCAATTAACTCGTTACACAGACTACTCCCTCAGAGTCTTGATCTATCTTTCAGTAAATTCTGATCGTAAAATTACAATTAAAGAAATATCTTCCAGTTTTAAAATATCCAAAAACCATTTAGTAAAAGTTGTTCATAAACTGTCCACATTAGGTTATCTTGAAACAGTTCCAGGTGCAAAAGGAGGAATTAGTCTAGCAAAGCATCCTAGTAAAATAAATCTTTCCGATGTTATCCAAAAAATGGAACCAAGTTTTCATATGGCGGAATGCTTTAATCCCAACGGCAAATGCACAATTAGCCCCATATGTGAGCTACAATCAGTTCTTGCAACTGCTCTAAATGCATTTATAAAGGCTATTAGCCATTATACGCTTGCTGACATTACCAAGAAACCTAACGCATATAAAAAGCTTTTAAATGAAAATGGAGGATAGAATCAAAGTTAAAGTCTTTCGATAGTCGAAATCGAGCCAGATTGACGAAGCAAAAATTTATATTCGCAGCGTGGGCATTGTTGTTTTCCCTGTTTACGAATGCGAATCTTTGAACCGCAATTTCCACAATTCACAACTAGCACAGTAAAATTTGTATCAGTAGCTTGTGATAAACTGCTAACATCATATCTTTCTGTATGATCTGTTTCAAAATCAGTAATACTGTCCATGATAGTTGTCTTGGCAGGATTTGTTTCTGTGCGAGTAATAAAAGGAAGTTTAATTTTGAGTTCCGAATACTTAGGAGTAATCGATTCTAGGATAGGCTCAGTCTGCACTGGCTCTATAGAAGACGTAGGAACTGGTTCATCCTCTACTACAGGATAATCCTCTGTGATAGTAAGGCGATTTGAAATAATTTTCTTAGCAATTTCTGGCTCTAAAAGAGAAGCTACTCTTGCTTCTGAAACCTGAACTTGAATTGGTTCTTGTTCCTTTGTATCCATTGCCAGAGGCTTATCTAGATTAGGCGCGTCTTTTTCATCGACAGCATCGGAGTGAACAGAATAGATAATCTCTTCTTCTGAGAATTCATCTTGACCGGGATTGAGCAATTTTAGCGCGTTAACAGAAGTATCCGCAATGGGAAATTCCTTCTTGAGTCCAAAGAAATCTAATACAAGAGAAATCTCTTTGTTAAAAGCAAAATAAGCCAGAATTGATTTCTTTTCTGCAAGTTTATGCTGGAGGCGTATCATGATAGAAATTCCAGCTGATGAAATATAGTCTAAATTAGAACAATCTACTATAAATTTGCGAAACCCTTTAATGAGTTCTGCGTTGATGAAATCATAATAATCAATAGCTTTTTCGGAATCTAATGCTCCTTTTAGATTTACGAATACAACTTGCGTTTCGCTTAAATGATTTTGGTTAATTGATACATCTAGCATTAGTCAAGGTATATTGCATCAAGAGCTTCCGTTGGATTCGCAGGCTTATTGTTATTAGCTGGTTGCTTTCCATTTCCATTACTTCCGTTTATCTGCGTATTTTCCAATTTAGGCATCTTAGCTGTAGTTTCATTTTCTGGATGAACGGGCGGCTGTTTAACGGATGTTATGCTCTCTACATTTAAAAGAGTGCTATCTAGTTTTAGAGGGATCGGAGTTAAATAACGCTTAATCGTTTCTTCTTGTTTTTCGAAAATGGTTTCTATCTTAGCGAGAGTCTTCGGAAGTTCAGGCTCAGGGATATTCGCGGTATTGCGACCACCTTGTTTGTAGCTTCCAAATAAAAACATTGTATAGGCAGACCATAAAGCAATACTAACTAGGATAGAAATTCCAATGTAATTGAAAAGCATCCAGAAAAATATTTCTTTTTGACTTTCCATAAAGAATAAAACGTTGCCGCGATTGTAGATCAGGTGAATAGATCCAACTGTTTCCAACTTTTCCATATGATAGATAGGAGCGGATAACAGCACAGTCTGATATTTTAATTCTGGGAATAAGCGCATAACAAGGCGACCATAAAAACTTTCTTCGCCTTTGTATTCTTGACCGAATGTTTGCGGAGTTGGGAGTTGTCCCTTTCTCATCCGGAGAGCACGCATATAATACGGCTTATTGTATTTAGCCGATGGAGTGCGAGAAGTAATCTCTCCAGTTGCCTCGGATGGATTGCTATGAGCGAGAACAACGCCCTCTGGTGAAATTAAAAAAACTTCTTTGATAGTAAACTTATCCAAATCTTTTTCGGATTGTTTAATCATACGAACGAAGAAGTCATTCATTTCAGAATAACCTTCTGAATTCATTTTAGTTTCTGCTACACGAGCAACGGTAGCGAGAATATCGCGAGCTTTATTATCCGAAGTGTATTTGAGAAGATTAAGAGAAGAATAAACAGACTCATAAAATGACCAAGATACTGCGGAAACAGCGAGACTGCCGCAAAAAAATATTAATAAAAATAGGTATGCAATTAGCCGAATAATCATCATAAACTTTCTCCTACAATTGTCGGAATTCGTAACATCAAAAATAACCTATTCCCTCAATTTAGATAAGGGTTATACATTTTTTCCCTATATATGACACTTGCCTCACCATGACCTGGTATGACAAGCGTTTCATCTTCCAATGTCAATAATCTAGTCTGAATTGACTTAATTATTGTCTCATAATCTCCACCCCATAGATCTGTGCGCCCAATGCTTCCAGAAAAAAGAGTATCTCCCGAAAAAACGATATGCTTTTCTGAGCTACGCAAAACAAAACAGACCGAGCCGGGACTATGGCCAGGCGTGTGTAGTACTTCCATGTTGGTCGCAGTTCCAACGGAGAGAATTTGGTTGTCTTCTAGAAAGTAATCGAGGTCTCTTATGTCGCCTTTAAAATCTACGCCAAACATTTCGCATTGCATAGGAATATTCTGGTAGAGCTTTAGATCATCTTTATGAAGCCCAATCTTACAGCCTTCGTAGGCATCTGCAACGGTCTTAGTTCCCAAGCAATGGTCAAAATGCGCGTGCGTGTGAATGATCTGAGTGACTTTCAAGTCTTTTGATTTTAAATATTTAAAAATCTGGCTCTCGCTTCCACCCGGGTCAATCACAATCGCTTCCTTTGTCTTCTCACAGGACACAATCGAACAATTGCAACCCAATGGATAAACAGGAAATGTTTCTATTTGAAAACTCATACATCATGGAAATTTTTAATTTCATAAATGTAAACTAATAAAAAAAGAACTGATGGACAACGGATTCACACGGATATTTTTTTTTCTTGACTGTTTTAAAAAAAAGGTAACAATCTCTCTCCATGAAAATGAATAAAATTCCCCCTAGAAAAATCCTATTATTAGTTTCCCTTTGTTCCTTTTTGTTTTCTACTCTTTATGTGCATTCACAGGAATCAGCAAAAGATATTTTACAAAAACAGAAAGATAAGAATAATAAAGAACTTTCTGATCTCAAAGAAAAACTAAACAAACTCCAAGAAGATATAAAAGCAAATAATTATAGTTTCAAAGTAGCAATTACAGAAGCTATGAAATATGAAATCTCTCAAATTGCATCTACAAAAGCTCCACGCTCGATTGATTACGCAAAAGTAAACAAAGAAGCACAGAAGCGCTTAAAGATGGAAGGCAAACGCAAAAAGCAAAAGAAAAAAGTAAAATTCACAACTGATGATTATGAGGAAATGGAAGAAATTATTTTTGATGAAAATGATCCACTTCCAGATGAATACGCAGACATGGAAGATTATAGCCAAGATGATCCCTACCAACAAACCGAAGACCAAGGCTATATTGAACCACCTCCTCCACCAAAGAAAAATGAAGCTAAATGCAAAGTAGAATTAGCCGCTTGGGACTGGAGAGCAGAAGGGAAGGTAACGCCCGTTAGGCAACAAGGCTCCTGCGGAAGCTGTTGGGCATTTACCACTGCGGCAGCCTTCGAGTCTAGCTATTTAATTCAAAATAATAAGACCATTGATATGTCTGAGCAGCAACTAGTGAATTGCTCCCGCGCAGGAAGTTGTGCAGATGGTGGCTGGCCTGGTAATGCATTTGAATTCATGCTTATGAAATCAGCAACTTCTTCAGGCTCTAAGAGTGGAGTAGATGAAAGTGCAGAGCCCTACAAAGGAAAGGATATGCAGTGTAAGCCCTACAAAACAACAAACTATCAAACAGTAGCCTGGGGCTATGTGGCTAATGGCAACAGAACCCCAACTGTCAAAGAAGTAAAACAAGCTCTTTGCAAATATGGACCATTAGCCAGTGCAGTCTACGTTACTCCTCATTTTCAAGCTTATGCAGGTGGAGTGTTTAATGAAAAAGTAAAGACTTCAAGTGCAAATGATGTGAACCACGCCATCACAATCGTAGGTTGGGATGATAAACTCAATGCCTATCTAATTAAAAATTCCTGGAGTGATAGATGGGGCATCAAAGGTTATATGTGGATCGATTATAAATCAGCCAATATTGGTTATGGAACTATGTGGGTAGTTGCCCGCAGTGAAAAATAAATAAGGCGAATACAATGAACAAAATCTTAAAAGTAGTCTTAATCCTTTCTTTGATTTTAGCGGCAAACTCTGCTTTTGCGACATCTAAGAAAAGAATTGTAAAAAAAGTAAACCATATCACAACTTTGGAAGATGACACAGATGCAATCACCATCAAAGTGAAAAAAGGGAAGTTAGAAGGAATCAAGCTTCCCGTGAAAATGGCAACGGGTTATAGCTGGAAGTTACGCAAGTTAGCGGATAATCTAAAACAGCCGTTCAAACCAAGGGTCATTCAACCAAAGAAGACAGATGATAAAGAAGTCAGTATTCAAGAATATCAAATATTCTACATCCGCGCTCTAGAAAAAGGAGAAGGCAAAGTCGAATTTGAATACAAGCAACCTTTCGATAAAGACTCTCCGGCGGAAAAGGAAGTAATCGTTACGATTGAGGTAGAATAAGTAGTCGGCACTTCGATACACGACCTTTTTGTTTACATAACCTTTATTGTTTACACGCACTCAGTGACCGAACTCTTTACTAATCTATTTCTACAGAGTCCGGTCACTGAGTGATTTTTGCAATTTTATCTTAAATGAATCCGTTCAATTTAAATTGGATTGATTCTATAAAAGCAGGGTTGCAAAAATTGTATCGAAGTGCCACAACACCTGAAAGTTTTAATTCAACGAATAACTCCAATTACCCAATCACTGAATCACTGAATCCCGAACCAACCACCGGTATCACCACCAGCCCAACAATTCTTGACACAATTGGGAATATGCTTATTACATAGATCTTTGAATTTTTGTTCGGCGCTGATGTCTTTGTTTTCGAATTGATCGGGTTTGCAAACTCGCTCGTCGTATTTGCCTTTGACTCGAATCTGTCCCATGACGAAGATTCCATCCCCAACAGAATAAATTCCCTTTTCTGGATCGCGGGAATAGCATGCGATATAACAACCGGGAGTCTTTTGAAATAGGTTTCGTGTTGTGAGGGTTTTTTCTGTTAGCCCCTGCACGGGATGATTGACTACTCCGTGATTGCCTGCATATACTTTAAAATCTTCTGGAAGAAGAAAACGATTTCCTACTTCTTCTTGGGATAATAGCGATAAGCCAATCAACAATCCTCCGAGAAGGATTGTTGGTAGAATGTTTTTATTTAGTTTCATTTATTTTGGACCAAACTGACTCTTGTCGATTTTATTTTTGTTCTTCATCTCTTCGAGTTCGCTATTGCCTTTGCTTTTTACTTCATCTGTTTGCATATTTGTTTTATCTTTGATCTCGCTCTTTTGTTCGTTTGTTTTGCCTGTTGTTTCATTGATGAGATCTTTATTTTTTTGTTTTTGTTCATCGAGGAGTTGTTGATTTTTGTCTTTTAAATCATTGAGTTCATTTGAATTCTTTTGCATTTGCTCTTCGAGAGTATCACGATTGATTTGTTTTTGATCGTCTACTCCGCGAATAATCTCCTCCATTCTCTTCTTGGCATCTTCCGTGATAGAAGAAATAGTTTGAGAATCTTCTTTTAGTTCAGCCAATTCTTCCGGTGATAATTCTGCATTTTTAATAGAATCCTTTTCCACGATTCCTTTATGACCCTTTTCGATTACAGATTCTTTTCCAGAAGGATTACCACTTTCGTCTAATGTTTCCACAGCGACAGAGCCATCGGATACAAGTGTCTGATCTTTGCCTTCGGAATCTTCTACAATAAATTCAGTTCCACGAATTCCAGCTGTAAATGTAGGTGTAGATATTTTAAAGGAACTGTCGGCTCCTAATTTTTTATCTGTCTTAACAAATACTTTTCCTGCTTCTAGTGCTAGCTTTGCATTGATTGTATTGCTGTTATCCCCAACTACGATGTCCTGTAATCTTAGTTTTGAATTTTGTTTAATTCGAATAACAACTCCATCGGATAATTGAATGTCAACGATTCCATCCTTTCCAGTAACAATCGTATCATCTTTGAAAAAGAACATATCCTTCTGGATTTTTTTTTCTTTTCCGTCTTTAGATAATAACTTTACATCCCCTTTGCTAAAGGTAACAATCCCAGCTTGCAAGCTTTTGTTTTCTTTCTTTTTGTCTTTGCAGTCAGACAAAAGAATAAAGCTAAATAGTATGCACAAAATCAATAGTATGCGTTTCATAATTTTCTCCAGTTAAAAGTTCGGGGTTAACGCCCTACTCAGAAATTATTTTAAAGCACTATTTAGTCAATGATAACTTGACTTGATTTTAATAAAAGAATGAACCACGAAGAGCGCGAAGGACACGAAGAAAAGAAAAAGATTGCGATTCCAGCCTTCGTGATCTTCGCGCTCTTCGTGGTGAAAACTCTTTAAAAGATGAATGAAATTAAAGAAGGTTATTCTGCTGTTTGGAAACTCAATAGACTTGTCATGAATATATGGGCGGTTTCGATTCGTAAGATATTTGTGCCGAGAGAGTAGGATTTTGCTTTCGCATTTTCAAGCATCTCTAATTCTTCTTTTCTAAATCCACCTTCCGGACCGATGACTGGAATTAAATTCCAATTTGTATTTTCGGATAATGGTTGTAATGCGTCAGGATTTAAAAGTAAAACATTCTCATGCTCTTTTAAAAAATTTTCCAATGAATTGTAAAGCTTGATACTTGGAATAGAATGACGTTTTGATTGAGAGCAGGCTTCGAGGATAATCTTATTACACCTCTCAATATTCAAATCGCGTCTTTCTGATTGAAAGAAATTAATAAAATAAAAATCAGTAATTCCGATCTCAGTGCTTTTTTGTAATAGAAAATCAAGTCGTTGTGCTTTCGGAATCGCAGAGGCAACTCCTATTTTGCGCTCGGACAAAACAGTCTCTCGTTTTTCGAGTAATTTTCCCGATTTGCTTTTAGCCCCTACTTGGAAGATATAAGAATTTCCAAGTCCGTCTCTTACTTCGATTTCTTTGTCTGTATCATTCAGTCGCAGACTGCGAAGATGCTCAATCTCTTCTTTTGTAAGAGTGATTTCATTTTTAAATGTTTCATTGGGTCTAAAAAAAAGCATTTCTAAGTTGTCTTTTCCCTTCAGGATACTCGACTCATGCTGTCTGTCCTTCTCCGTCTGTCAAATGCTTTTCGGTTTAAGTCTAGTCACTGAAGTAATAAATATAGGTTAAAGATACACCTTGTTTCAGTTCTCATTGCAGTTCATGTTGCTGTTTAATCTTACTCACCAATTGTCAGAACTG
>Ga0209175_10001234_pt1 | contig 13001 bp, 2 predicted proteins | sample JI91814C2DNA_FD_187506 | JGI IMG/M metagenome (GOLD analysis project Ga0209175, IMG submission 187506) | Wastewater effluent complex algal communities from Wisconsin, to seasonally profile nutrient transformation and Carbon sequestration -... | ecosystem: Engineered > WWTP > Effluent > Algae...
CCTGGGTGCCGCAGGTGGCGGTGGTGCAATTCAGGCCCGTGGCCGCGGGATCGCGCACGGCCGCACCGTTCGCTGCCGCTGGGCCGGCATTGCTGACCACGATGGTGTAGTCCACCGTTCCACCTGCGACCACCGATGACGCTGCGTTGCTCTTGGTGATGGACAGGTTGGCGCTGAGTGGATTGTTGGTGATGACGCAATCCAGATCGTCGCCACCCGCCGGCGTGAATTCCGCCCATTGCTGGCGCGTGGCCAGCGCGGTGCCCGTGCCGGAGGGCAGCACCGTGGTCGAGGCACTGTTGGCATTGGTGCATAGCAACTGGGTGCCATAGTTGAGCGGCGCCTGGTCAGGTCCCGTGCCGGACGCCTTGACGGCTTCATCGAATTGCAGGGTGTTGCCGGCCGGCAACACCGTCAAGCCGGTGGATGCAGTCGCGGGCGAAGCGCTGCCCGTGGTCGTGGCGGTGGCCGCGGGCGTGCCTGCGGACAACAGGCGTATCTGTACCTGGTCGCTGGCGATGGCGCGCGCGACCAGTTGCTTGCGTAGCGTGGCCCATACCGGGGTAGGCGTATTGCGGCAGGCGCTGCTGGTGAACGTAGTATTGGCAGGCGTGCCCTGCAGGACCGCACTGGCGCTGTTGTGCAAGCCGGATCCGGCCGCGCTGGGTGACGCACAGCTGTCGTTGGCGGCACTGCCACCCCGGTTGATGTTGATGCGAACGGTCAGCACGTACGTGTCGGTTGCGCCGCCAGCCAATGTGCGCCACTGCGGCTGCAACGTCCATGGCCCGCTGCCAGCCAACGTGCTGCTTGCGCCGCTGTTGAGCGAATAGCTGGCCGTCACGATGCTGACATTGCTATCCATGCTTGGCGTGTCGGTCAACGCATAGTTGGCCGCCACCGATGTTGGATTGTTGACGACCACGGTATAGGCCACGTCGAACTGCGTCGGCTGCCCGGCGACGGCCACGGGTGCCGCCGCGTTCTTGCTTACATTGATGCTGGAGTCATCATCGATGATCGTGTAGATCCATGTGCTCTGCGGTGGCCCACCGCAGACTGCGCTGGAACTCAGCTGGTACGAAGCCGGTGACGCACCCGACGGCTGGACCTGCATTTCAATCGTTTCATTGCCTTCGACCAGCGTGTCTTGCGTGATGGTGATCGGCAATGCAAACAGGCTGCCGGCGCTTACGCCATCGTAGTTGCCGGCCGGCACTGTGATCGTCATCGTCGGACTGTTGCCCGGGGTGGTGAAGTCGGTTCCAAGCGTCGCGGTGCCGCCGGTGATCTGGACAGTGATATTGAAGGCCGTGTAGGTGGTGCCGTTGACCCTCAACGTGGGCAGGTTGTTGCTTGCGCTCTCCGGCGTCGAACTGCTCGGCTGGGTGAACTCGACGAAGGGCGCGAGTTCGATCTGGATTTCGTCCAGCAGGTTGCCCGAGGTCGATCCACCTACTGATTCGAATCCCATGTTAGTGGTGCCGGTCGCCCCGGCATAGCTGAAGCGCCCACGGTAGTCGACCCAACTGGTGTTGCCGGGTGCATTGACCGGCGTATCGACCACGCCCTGCGAGGCGACGGGCACATTGATGGCGCCGTTGTTGGTCGTGCCCACCCGGACAATCGTGCTGGAAGCACCGATCTTCATGTCGGCGATATCGCGTACCGTGGCGCTGGAACGGCCGCGATGGCTGAAGCGCCACTCGACCCGCTCGCCATTGATGAGGCATACATTCTGGAAAATGCGCGAAGAGACGGCGGCATTGAGTTCGGCGATCTGCACGCCGCTGCGCGCATTGACGATGCCACCGGAGTCGTTGTTGCGCGGCGTACGCCACAATTCGATGATCGGTCCGGGTGACGTCCCCAGCCCACCTGCGACGACGCAGCCGCCACTGTTCTCCGTAGCCTGGTTGGGATGCGTGGTGTTCCAGCCGGGCACCTGCGCGGCATTGATGTAGACCCGGCAGCCAGGAGTGGCCATGGCGGGCTGCTCGAAGCCCAGGTTGGCAAAGCTGCGTTGCACCTGGGCCCAAGCCGGAGTAGCGGAAAAGAGTGCAGCGGCGGCAAGCACTAATCTGTGGAAACCGGTCCGGATTGCGGGCCGTCGCGAGTCTGCATGCGTCGAACCGATCCGTGGACTGGGGCGGCCTGTTGTTTCCGGCTTGACGACGAGCAATTCCGTGACACGCATGTTGTTATGGCAAGCCTGTCGCCGTGACCGTGCAGGTCAGGGTAAATGTGAGTGCACTGTTCGCAGGCAATGCACCGAGCACGGCACCGCTGCCGGACTGCAGCGCACTGGCCAGCGCGGCGCCGGTAGCTCCCGGACAGACCGCGCCATTCACCTGGGTGCCGCAGGTGGCGGTGGTGCAATTCAGGCCCGTGGCCGCGGGATCGCGCACGGCCGCACCGTTCGCTGCCGCTGGGCCGGCATTGCTGACCACGATGGTGTAGTCCACCGTTCCACCTGCAACCACCGATGACGCCGCGTTGCTCTTGGTGATGGACAGGTTGGCATTGAGCACCACGGGCACCGGGTCGACCGCACAGCCCAGGTAGGCCGTGCCGTTGCTGCTGCATTCGGCCGTCGTAGTCGCCGTGGCCGTGGCCGCTGCCCCCAGCTGCGGGTCACCGCCACCGGCAACCTGCGCGCGGTTCACCAGCACGCCGCTGCCTATGCCAGTGGACACTGTTGCCACGAAACTGATGGTCGCGGATTCGCCTGCCGCCAATCGATTGGTTGCGGGGGTGTTGTTGCGATTGCAGGTGATCACACCCGTCGCATGCGTGCAGGCAAAGCCACCTGAACTGAAGGACGCCGGGCCCGGATAGGTGATGCCTGCAGGCAAGACATCGACGACGCGGATATCGGCGCTGGTGGTGCTGCCGCCGCTGTTGCTGACCACCAGGTTGAAGGTGATGCTGTCACCCGGCTGCTTCGCCTGTGGATCCACGTGGCTCTTGGCCAGGCGAACCTGCGCGGCATTCTGCGCCGTGTTGAGATCGATGGCGCAACCCACCGGGACGTTGTTGCCGGTGCAGGCATTGACCAGCGCATCGGTCAGGACAGCGGGCAGGTCCGCGTCGCCACCACCGCCGATGCGGGCACGGTTGGTGTACTGGGTCAGGTTGGTGGCCGCGCCCACGTTGGCCACCAGGCTGAAATTGCTGAGATTGCCTGCCGTGATGATGACGCTGGACGTGCACGTCACCACCGTCGCCGACACCCGGGTGCAGCTCCAGTCCGCGGCATTGGGTCCTGCAAGCGTCAGCGTGGTCGGCCACGTCATCGGCGTCGGCAACACGTCGCGGAACTGGATGGTGCCTACTGAATCCACCGTGCCGCTGTTGCGCACGCGGAACTGGTACGTCGTCTGGCCGTTGATGGGCATGAACGGTTGGCCGTCGTCCTTTTCCAGCGCAAGGCTGATGTTGGTCACCGAATTGGTGTCCGCGGTGCAGCCCGTGGCGACATTGCTGTTGTTGATATCGGGTGAGGTCGGCGCCGGGCAGGCCGTGGTCGACGCGACGGTGGGCAACGTCACCTTGCCGGGATCGCCACCACCGCCCACCTGTGCGCGGTTGGTCAATGCGCTGGCGGTGGAGGCCGCAACGCTTGCCGGGATCGCGACCACGGTGCTGGTGCCGTTGGGGATCGGGGTCGCGCGATTGCAGGTGAAGCTGAGGTCCGCCGCGGTGTAGACGCAATCAAAACCACCACTACTGAACGGCGACGCGCCGGTGTAGCTCATGCCAACGGGCAACACGTCCACCACCCGGATGCTGCCGACGGTGGGTGCGGCGCCTGTGTTGGAAACGGTCAGCTGGTACGTAGTCGTTCCACCCGCCAGTACGGTTGCACTGTTGTCGGTCTTGACCACGGAGAGCAGCGCTGCGTTGACGGTATCGACGTCGATGGCGCAGCCAGCCGGGGTGTTGTTGCCGGTGCACTCTGCCGTGGTCGTGGCGTTGGGCGCAGGCTTGTTGGGATCGCCGCCGCCGCCCACGCGCGCGCGGTTGGTGACGCTGGAGCCGTTGGGGACCGTTTCCACCAGCGCCGTGAAGCCGAAGACGCTGCTGCCCGCTGCGGCCACCGCCGTGCTGGTGGTACAGGTCAGCACGTTGGATGCGGAGTTGCATGTCCAGTTGGCCGCCTGTGCACCGGTCAGCGGCACCGCGCCGTTGCCCACCGTAATACCGGTGGGCAGCACGTCGACCACGGTCGTCGTGCCGTTGGTGGCGGTGCCGCCCACGTTGCTGACGGTCAGCACGTAGTTGCTGCCATCACCGTTGTTCAACGTGCTGCCGTTGTTGGTCTTGGCCAAGCGCAGCTCGGGGAAGCAGTCCGCACCGGGGCTGACGCCGGGGGCGTCGGGCGCTGCGAAGCCATTCTGTCCGCCGTTGTTACCGTTCGAGCCGTAAGTGTCGGTCGAACCGTTGCTGGTCCGGCCTGCGCGACCACCGGTGAGCGTAGCCGACACCGCGAAATTGCTGGGCGAAAAAACCACGAAGCCGCCACCACCACCGCCACCAGGACCATGGCGATTGGCGATGCCGCCGGTGTTGCCCGCCCACGCGTTGCCGCCATCACCGCCGCTCGCGTCGACGGTGGCGGTGCCGCCCTGCGAGGCCTGCAGCACCACGGTTCCGCCGGCGCCCCCGCCGCCGGCCGCATCGTTCTCCACGTTGTAGCCATGCGCGCCGCGCACGTCGATCACGCCTGCACCGGTGAAGGAACGCGCGCGCAGGATCACGATGCCGCCACCCGATGCGCCGGAAGAACACAGTGCGCCGGCGTTGCAACCGATGCCATTGTTTTCATAGGTGCTGCTGTCGGCGGTGGAATTGTTGGTACCACCGGCACCGCCACCACCGCCCATCAGGATGCGGTTGAAGCCTATGCTGCCCGCATAGCCCGCGCCGCCTCGGCCATTGGTGTCGTTCAGCGGAGCATTCCACGGCCGGCCACCCAAACCACCTGCAGCGAAATTACCGCCGCCGCCGCCGCCGGCATTGCGCTGGCTATCACCTGGCGGGGCGGTTCCCTCGGTGCCGCCGCCACCGGCGTTGCCCGGGGCGCCACGCGCATAGTCACCGAACGGATAACCCTGCGCGCCCGTATTTACCTGTGTCAACGAGCCACCATTGACTGCAGCACCAAAGTTATTGGTCTTGTTCGACATCCGCTGCGGCGTGCCCGCAATGCCCTCGCCCTTGATGCCGTTGGCGTTGGCCGTGCTGCGCCACTCGGTGTCGTTGCCATTTGCACTGGCCGTGACGCCTGCGCCGCCGCGAAAGCCGCGGCCTGCGAGGAACACCGCGCGATTCGCCTGCCCTTCGAGCGTAGCGCTGCCCAGCGTCAACGTGCTGGTGGAATCCGCCACGACCACGCCGCCGGTAGCACCGTTCCACGCCGGTCCGGTCACGCCATTCATGGTGACTGCCGTGTACTGCGGCACGCGGATCACCTGGTAGCGCTTCTGCCCGGCGGTAGTGGTGGCGGCCGCATTGACATAGCTGTGCGTCAATGCCGGCGTGAACGTGACCGTGCTACCGGCCACGCTGTCCGCACGCACGAATTCGTAGCGGCCGGCACTGCCCATGCTGGTCGTGCCCTGCCCGCTGCCGCTGCCGTTGCCGTAATTGCTGTTGTTGGTGCTGTTGAGCGTGCCGTCCTGCATCTGGATCACCAGCACCAGGTCGCCGGCCGCGATGGGCGTGCTGCTGCCACGCGCATCACGCGTGCCCAGGCCAAGGCTTGTCGCGCCCGCCGACAGGCTGGCCGTGCCGCCCGGGTAATAGGTATTGATGACGCCACTGACTGGATTGGTCGTCTCCTGGCCGGGCGTTGCGCAAACCAGCGCCTGCGCCATCGCGGTCGACGGCAGCATCGCGCTGAGCAACAGGGCCAGCGTGGCAAGTCCATGGCGCAAGCCAAGTGGAAGTCGTGCGTGCCCAAGAAAGGCATGAGGCAAAGATATAACCCGAGATATCCCTGCGTCGTCGGCTCTGCTGGCCGAGATCGACGTTGAAGTCACTACACAAGCCCCCTGCGCCAACCATGACAGAAATGCGAATTACGCCTGAATTGTGCACTATTTCACATGACTGCATGTGAAGAAGGCCAGACTGACAGGCCTCACATTCACTGACTGGAACTCATGCAGCCCGACCCGCTTCATTCACTGGACAAGCTACGCAGCTTGTCGGGGGATGGCTGATCCGTGGAGACAAGCAACGCAGCAGGTTGGTGGATGTGTTGCCTTGATTCACGCCGGAACCTTTCGAAGGTTCCGGCGCAAATGTTTACGGGCTGCCCGTAGCCGTCACCGCACATTGCAAGGTGAAGGTGATGACGCCTCCATTCGGGAACGCCGGTATCGCTATCCCCGCCTGCAACGCGGCAGGTGTCACGCTGCCCGCTGCCGGACACTGCGTCCCCGCCGTGCCCGAGGCCGCGCACGTCGCCGTACCCGGCGGCACCGCCGTTGCACTGCAGTCCAGTCCCGGCACGGTCGTCCAATCGTCACTCACCACCGCGTTGTTGGCGGCGGAGGGACCGTTGTTGGTCACCACGATACTGTAGGTGATGGTGCCACCCGCCACCACTGGACTGGTCGTGCTGGCCTTGGTGATGGACAAGTTCGCACTGGCGCGACTGTTGGTGATGCTGCACACCATGGTGGAATCTGCGCCGCCAACGGTCAGACTGGAACCCGACAAGCCCGAGGTGCCCGTGCACGTCCAGGCACTGGCGGTGTACACGCCCACGTTGGACCCACCAAACGTTTCCGACAGCGCTAGTACTTCACCTGCAAATACGCTTACCGCAGTACCTGTATCGGTTTCGTTGGCATTATTAACCACCGAGGCCAGCGTGGCGCTGTTCACGCCGCCACTGCTTTGCAGGCTGGCTGTGTCATTGACCACCGCGTTCGACCACACCTTCGCCAAAGCCAGCGTGGCCTGCCGGCGGGTATTCGTCAGCGTGCACACCAACGTGGCCCCTGCACTGCTGGCAGGAATGGTCAGGCTGCCGCCCTGCGCCACATTCACCGTGCTGCTGCCGTCCGTGCACACCCAACCGGTCGTGAGGTAGTTGGCTTGCGAGCCAACGGTGAAGCTTTCCGTCGGCAAGTTGCCCGTGGCACCCACCAGCACGCCGACCGTCGTACTGCTGTCGGATTCATTGGCGGTGTTGGCGACCGAACTGAAGGCGGTGGTGTTGGTGGTGAAGCCAGTGGTCGCCGGAATGTTGACTGCGTTGTTGAGCTGCGCGTTCACCCACGTCTTGCGCAGCTGCAACCGTGCGTTGCGCGTATTGGTGAAGGTGCACTGCACTTCCGAGCCGGTGGCAACGCCGCCCAACACCACTTGTTGGCTGGCCAGATTGACCGTGGCCGAGGGCGTGGTGCCCGTGGTCAATGCCGTGCCGCTAGACAGGTTGGTGCAGTTGACACTGCTCAGGGTGAAGCCGGCCGTCACCGCCTCGGTGATGGTCACATTGGTGGTGGCCGCGCCGCTAAGTCCGGCAATCGTGGTGTTGACCGTGGCGGAGCCACCAGACGTCACCAGCGTGATCGGGCTGGTCGGTGACAGTGAAGTACCGGATGCGGAACTGGTTTCGTTGAAGGTGAAGGTACCGTCGCCACCCACCGTGTTCTTCACGATCACGATGCGCGGGTTGCGCACGTTGTTGAAGGTGCACGTGACGTTGGCACCTGGCACCAGGGTGATGGTGGCCGTGCCCACCGGCGCGCCGTTGGCTGCCGCGTTGTTGATGCTAGTCGGGAAGGTGCTGCCGACCGGTGCACCCGCGGCGTTGGCACAGGCGATGTTCACCAATGCGTACTGGTTGATGTTGTTGCTCTTCAACTCGTTGACCGTGATCGCCGTGGCGGGGGGCACGTTGATATAGGTCTGGGTCGCCGTCAGGTTGCTACCTGCCACTACGCTCGGGTTCAAGTTGAATGCCGTCACCGTGGCGGCGTTGGGCGCGCCTGTCGCCGTAGAAGGCATGCCGGACTGACTGAAATCAAAGTTGGTGCCCTGCCCAGAGGGCACCGACTTGACGATGGTCAGGCGGGCCGTTGGCTGATCGACATCGGTCGCAGTGTTGTTGGCGGCGTTGGTGTCGTTGATGGTGCTGGGCGGGGTGATGGTTACCGTGTTGGACAAGTCGCCGGTGAAGGTGGTCGGCACCGTCAGCGTCAGCAGGTAGGTAGCCACGCCACCGGGCGGCAGGTCCAGGCCGGTGTCGTTGAGCGCACCCGTGCCGCTAGGGGCACCGCAGCGCGCAACGCCTGCAGGTGCCGTGGCCGTGCAGGTCCAGCTCACCGTGGACGCCGTAATGCCCGCCGGAATCGGATCGCTCACCGTGATGTTCTGCGCACCAAACGAGCCGCTGCTGTTGCTCACCACGATGCTGTACGTGCGCGTCTCGCCCGGGTTGAACGTGTCCGTCGGCAAGTCGTTCGGACCCGACCCCGGCGTGTTCGTCTTCGTCACCGACAGGTCGGCGTCGAGCTGGATGGCGGCGGTCGGACAACTTGCACCATCACCGTTGCTGGCAGCTGGGGATGTGCTGGCCAGCGTTGCCACACCAGTTGAAGGATCAATAGCATAGATGCTGGAGCCGGGGCTGGCGAACAGCGCGTTATTGAACCCCCACATGGCGATAGCATTGTTGACTGGAGACGATGACCCAATCGTAGTTACCACGCCACTGGTGGGATTGATGCTGACCAACCTGCTAGTGGTGGAATCGACACCCCACAACAGTCCAGCGTGCCAAGCTATATCGCTGACTGTGATTGACTGCGACATGGTAACGACAGTCGCCACTCGCGTGTTCACATTGATGCGGTACAGGCTTGTGCCGCCAAATCCACTGGTAACGTAGTACTCGCCCGCTGGCGAGAAAGCGCCGTTGTTGTAATTCGATATCGGAAGGTTGGTGACCACACCCAGGTTCAGGCCACTGCCATCGGAACCCACTCGGATCAGCTCGTTACCACTGAAGCCAGTCCACTCGATACCGTAGATGTAGTTGTCCAGCGGGTTGTAGCCCACGCCGTTTCGAGAAATGCCTGAACCCAAAAGCGCATAGGTGAACGGCGTAGTTGCATAGTCCACGTCGTAGAGCGTGGTAGTGGTTCCGGCACTGTTGGTCTGCTCAAGGAACATCCGCGCATCACAGGTGCCGAAGGTTGGTTGCACAATAGCGTTGTTGAAACGGCAGGTGATGTTGGAGCCTGACAGCGTCAGCGCGCTGGAATTCAGCGTGACCGTATTGCCGGACACTGTGCCCAGATTCCCCGAATTGCCTGTCACCGCACTGTTTGCATCGGTACATGTCGCAGTGCTCAACGCCCAACCCGACAACGGGGATTCGGTAATGGTCACATTGGTGCCAGGCGCATTGATTTCGTTAGCAGTCGGCGCTGCGGGCGCCGGGGTGTTGCTGGCCGTCGTGGTGATGCCCGCCGGTGTTGTCAGAAGATTACTTTGCGTGAACGTGAAGGGACCGCCCACGCCACCGTTGGTAGCCTTTTGCACGCGCACTGCGCCCGAGTCCCAGGTCAGGTCACCGATGGCAATGTTCTGGCTATTCGGTCCATCGCCACTAACGTCGACGGTCACGGGCGCGGCAAAGTACCTGACGGTCGCGGAAGTAACCGGCGACGCAAAGCGAACCGTCACGTTGGCTACTGCGGTGTCCTGATTCTGATTCGAGTTGGACTGTGCAGTACCGGTGGTGCCACTAGTTGTCCACGTGACGGCGCTACCAACGAACGTGGTGCCAGGGGTTTGTGCAGGCGCACCGGTCACGTTCACGCGATCATTCCACGCGAAATTGGGGCCGCCATCGATATCGACGATGGTGAAGGAGAGGCTGGTGACCGGGCGAGAGAAGGTGAATGTCACCTGCGAGGAAGGCGACGCAGCACCCAAGGCCGCATCCATGCTCATGAATAGATAGCCGTTTAACCCGTTGTACGAGCCTGTCGGCCTAACCTGCGTCACCGGAAGCTCGTCCCACGTGGCAGCCGTACCGGTGTAAGACGTAGACGTGGTGACCGTGATACCACCGACCGTCGTGACATACGGACTTGTTGACGTTACGGTCGCCGCCGTCTGCGCCGACCAGTCCAGCGTCTCGACTGCGTTGGCTTGGCCCGAAGCGCCCAGGAGAACCACGGCTGGCAAGAGGCAGCGAAACAGCCCTTGAGATGCGCGTTGCCAGAGCTTGGTTTTTGAGGCGGCAATTGAAATAGACATGAAGCTGGTTCTCGGGTGGCGCCTGTCCGCACTGCAAATCAGAGTGCGCTGGCATCAAAAACGTGGCTGGGAAAAACGGTCGGTCGCTACATCTTCACTGGACTGCGCAACCAACCTTGCATTGCGCAACCCTCAACATCCTGCCTGCACGCACTTCAATCAGTAAGTGCCAACCATGTTCAAGAACCAGCCCCGGTGGTCGTAATCAAAATCAGTGAGGTCATCACTGAAATCGGTGAAGTTGTAACCCACGCCTATGCGGAAATTGGTGTTGATGTCGCGGTCCACGCCGACCAGCCAGCCTGTCCTGGTGCCGCCGTCAGTGACGTCCAGCCACCGGTATTCGGCCAACGCATGCCACTGCGTGCGCAATTCATAGCGCGCCTGCGCGGCCATGAACGTGGTGGATGAATCCTCCCACTCGCCGGCCAGGCGGCCGAAGCGTACTTCGCCCTCGCGACGCGCAGCCTTGGCGGCGAATTCCCAATGCTGGTCGTGCTTGTACACGCCTTCCAGTGACACGATCTGCGACTTCTGGTCGTAGTCCGCACCGCCCACCTGGCCCAGCGTGGAGAGGTCGTACAGGTACGTGTAGCGACCGAACACGCCCCAGCGCGTGCTGTTCCACGGACGCCAGGCGAAACCGACATTGCCTTCGACGAACTTGGCGCCCGCCGCGGCATCCAGCTGGTCCTCGGTTTCCGAGTAATTCAGGCGCGCCGCGATGCGCCAGCTCTCGTTGATCTTGTGCGTAAGGCGATTGCTGCTGACCCACTGCTCGCGCTGCTCGGCACCGCTGTCCTTGCGCCATTCAAGCTTGCTGTTCCAGTCGGTATCCGGTGACGTGCGGCCGCCGCTGATGCTGACCGCGTTGCGATCGACGTTGCCGCCTTCGCTGTTGGTCAGGTCGCCGTCCTGCAGCGTGAAGCCCAGGTTCCAGCCCTGCGCCGGATAGAAATCCATGCCGAAGGTGTGCGCCAGGCCGGACTCGTTGGGCGTCTTCAGGTACTGGCTTTCGTTGAACAGGTTGACCTGCTGCGACAGCCTCCAGCGCTGGCCCAGGGTCCAGCCGTTCTGGCGATTCGGATTGAACAGCGAATCGTATTCGGTGCTGTCGGTGGAGAACGTGTACGCGCCGTAGACGGTCTGCTCCGGGCTGAGGCGGTATTCCGCGTTCACCGTGGCCGCGTCGCCGCGATCACCGGTGGTGAATTCCGCACCGACCGTGGACAGGTCGCCGAACAGGTACTTGCCGCCCAGGGTGAAGGCGTTGTTGTCCTCGTATTCGCCACCGTCGTCATCCAGCGTCACCTGCGCAGTGCCGTACACATCCAGCTTGGTGCCGAAGCGGTGCGTGTAGCGCACCGCGCCCAGCGTGCCCGCGCTGTTGCCGCTCAGGCGCTCTTCTTCCACGCGGCGGATTTCACCGCTGAGCGTGCTGGTGTCGTTGATGCGCCATTCGCCGGTGACCTGCGCCTGCGTCAGCGCTTCGTCGCCGCGTTCGGCCTTGCTGAAGCGCGAATAGAAACGCAGGTTGGGCGTGAACTGGCCCAGCACTTCCGCGCCGTATTCGGTGATGGCCTGGCCGCTGTCGGCGCGGGCGATGGAATAGCCTGCACCCACGTCGCGCCACCAGGCACCGGCGCTCCAGTCCTGCGCCGTCCAGCCCAGCTCCTTGAAGTTTGCACGGGCTTCGACCAGTTTGGCCTCGCCTTCGCGCGGGCCGACCGGATTGATCTGGGTGAAGGTGAAACCACCGTTGTCGGAGAAGAACACCGGCGCGCTGTACGACTCGGTCTGGCTGTACTCGGCCTTGACGTAGGTGCCCTTGCCCGCCTGCAGGGTGATGTCCGCGCTGGTGAGGCTGTAGTCGTCGCCGGCACGCTGCTCGTTGACGTGGGTCACGCCCACACCGACGTGGTCGCCGAACCAGTGCTTGCCACGGAAACCAGCAGTGACGTCGTCCGCATCGAAATTGTTCGGCACCCATTCGTAATCCACGACCAGACGCTGTTCGAAGCCGTCCAGCGGCGTGTCGCGGGTCAGGGTGGGGATGTTTTCGCGGGTGATCTGCGCCAGCGGACGCGTCAGCAACACGCGGCCTTGCAGTTCGCTGATTTCGTAATCGGTGCCGCGCTGCAGGGTGATGCGGTTTTCCACGCGGCCGGTGGTCAGGTCGCGCACTTCCAGCACCACGATGTCCGAACCCGGCAACACGTCGGTGTGCTTGAGGTAATACAGGCTGCCGCCGGTGCCGACGAATTCGGTGTGGCCCGGCGCGGTCTGTGCCTGCGAGGCGAAGCCGCGGATTTCCGTGCCCGGGTCACCCCAGGCATTGGTGGCACGCGAACGCCAGGTCAGCGCCGCGCCATACAGCGAACGCACGTACTGCGCGTATTCGGTGCCGGTGAAACCGGTGTAGAAGTTGCCCCACAGCGCCTGGTTCTTGTCCCAGTCCACGCGCAGGTAGAACCGGCCCATGGTGTCGACATCGCGATAGGTGGTGGAGTCGTCGCCGTACACCGGGTAATACAGGTCCGGATCGAGGCGGCGGAAGATGTCCTGCGGATCGGCCTGGGTGAAGCCGTCGAACAGGTGCTCCAGGTCGCGTTCGGTGGTGTCGGCCTGCGCCGTGATCAGGTACTTGCCTTTCAACTTCGCCTTGCCATAGAACGCCAGGCGACCGTCGCTGATCACGTCGTCGTCGTAACGGC
>Ga0209175_10001236_pt1 | contig 12978 bp, 16 predicted proteins | sample JI91814C2DNA_FD_187506 | JGI IMG/M metagenome (GOLD analysis project Ga0209175, IMG submission 187506) | Wastewater effluent complex algal communities from Wisconsin, to seasonally profile nutrient transformation and Carbon sequestration -... | ecosystem: Engineered > WWTP > Effluent > Algae...
TTCAATGGAGTAGCAGGGTCTTCTTGTACAACTGCCATTTGATTTTTATTGACCGATATTGAAATACCAACTGGCTCTACTAATTGAACGTCTAGCAATGGTTCATTGACTTTATAAACCTCACCTATGATTCGAGATTTATAAACTGTCTCAGCAATTGCCAAGGACTGACTATATAAAGTGACATTAGAAATTATTTCATTTCTAACTCTAGTAATATCAAGTCCAGGTGGGATAACAATGGTGCCAGTAAAATACACAGGAACTGTTGTAATGGACCCTACGTAAAGCTGAGACATTATTGGTAATCTGGCTAAAATGTAATTGTATACATTGATAACAGTTGCTGAGTCTAAAGAAGAGTTTAGACCTGCTATATAAACTGTAACTGCACCAGCTTTTGGTGTTCCATTAAGATAATTGGAATAGACAACAACTTTTTGAACTTTAGGATCTGCACTTCTGGCCCAGAAGTTAAAAGCATCCATTGTTCCAGCCCCTAAAATACCCCATTCAGTCTTACAACGAGCAATTAATGGGTCATCCTTTTCAATGTCTCTTCCTTCAGTTGTTATCCAAGCTGAGGAACCATTTGCTGTCTGATCTAGTGAATTAGAGAAGCCTAAATAAGGATTTGCAGTTCCTAATTGAGAAAGAAGGATTACTTGGTTTGGGCCGTTTAAAAGAGTGGCTAGCTTTAGTCTTCCATTATCATTTGTAGCAACTAAACCAGGGATATTCTGGGCTAGAATTACAATTAGATCATCTAGGGTGGCAAAGTTACCACCAAAAGTGAAAGTAAAAGGTGTTTGTGGAACACCATTTATTGCCACAGTTCCTTTTAAAGTGAGGCCGTTTACATTGAATGGACCAGCTAAATAAGCACCATAAATAATTGCTGGCAAGTCAACTGATGTACCACCTGTTGCACTGGTGTCTGAAGCCAGAGAAAGTCCTAGAGATAAGTTTGCTGTACCCGTCTTAAAGAAAGTAAATCCTTGATTGGAACCTGTTAGTTTAGTTGCAATCTGTAGTTGCAGGCCCATAGCTGTGGCAACTAGATTTGGATTGAAGGTGGCATTTGCATTTAAAGCAGTTGCTAAAGCTGCAATTGATGCATAGTTTGCCCCGAAAGTAATAGATTTTAGAGTAGTTACACCATTTACAAACTCACTCCAATTTAATGTCAAGGTGTTTACGTTTATCGGTAAACTAAAGGGTGTAATTAGTAAAACTGCTGCAAGTGGCAAACCTAAGTTTGTAACTGTGATATCAGCAGGTCCTTGATTTACAACTGTAATTGTTCCAGCACCAACATTGTTGGCAGAGCCTGCAGTTTGAGCAAGTATTCTGATTGTAGCAGATGGACTTCCAGTATTTAAGGTTACAGGTGATGAGTTGTCGGTGATAAAATTATGACCAAGACCATCGGAAATGATAATATCTCCACCATTTATAGTTCTAGGTCCTAAACCTGGAATTAGGGAGAAAGTTGCAATTCCTTGTGTAAATTCTGCTGGTATTCTATCAAGTCCATATTGGGACTTAGCTAATAAGGTAAGCCAACCATCCCTAGCTGTATCTAGGAACATTCCTTTTGCAATTTGTGATACAACTGACCACAATTCTGCCAGGGACATTGACTCTATTTCTAACAGAGTACGTGATTGTGAACCACTATTCCAATCTGTAGCATCGAAATTATTGGACTGAAGCAAAGAAATTAACTCTGCTTTTACAACGTCAGCTCCTTTTGCTTTTATTAGATCTTGAAGTGTTACTAATGATGCCATTTATTTTCCTTTAAACCGTTTGAAGGCTGTTTGCTAAGATTGTGACCGATAATTTATCGACTGACAAAACAAGTGTAAAAGATTGACCAACAATTGGTACAACCTGCAGAATTATCCTTAGTGAATAAGCTTGACTGTTAAAAGTAACAGTTGCTGTTGCTGTTCTGACTCTTGCATCTAATTGAACTTGTTGCTCGATATTGACTTTTATCTGGTCTAGTATATCAGTATCTATTTGGCCATTTAAATACAGTCGAACGTCTTCTCCATAATTCGGGTCATAAAACAGGCCACCTCTAGGAGTTTGCAGTCTTCTATAAACAGCATTGATTAAATTCAATGTACCACTAACTAAACTAACAGTTTTACCGATAACTATGTCTGTTCCATAATCTGTGACTACTAAACTACTCATGTTTGACTCCAAACTCTTCAAATGATAGCTCCCTGCTTATATCTTTAAACATTGGAAAATCTACTGATATCATAGGGATACAATTACTATTCTGGTCCTTATAAAAAGGCTTTACTGTCAAGATTATTGATCTAGTTGGTTTTACTTCATAGAATCTTCCATCTGCAGTCATATATTTAGGAACTTTGTCTAAAAAGTCCATTGGAAGCCCAATTAATCCAATTGTGCAGATATTATCTACGTAATAGATATTACCAAAGTAAGGGATACACCTTACTGAACTAAGTTTTAAACCTGCATCATCAGACCATTGGCAGTAGCTTTGTAATTTGGTGTCATAAAGAGCTTTTATAGTCTTCTGTGGGCTTTGTATAACATCAACTTCTACAATTCTATTTGAATCACTAACTCCACATTGTATAAAGAGTGATAGAAGTAATATTAGAAATATTTTCATTTGTGTCCTTTCCTTTTATTGTGAACCTGCTGAAACGATTTTAGATCCAGAACTTATTTTACCTTTTATTGGTACTTTTACAAAGCCTGTTCCTGTCAACATTGGTGCAGATAATCCGGCAAAAGGTGTACTAATACCGTCTGGATCGTAATAATTAAAAGTAACAGAGCCTGCAATTACACTTGGAAGAGTTTGTATGTAACCACAATCTACGGTATCACCAACTCTTCCAACTGGTTGAGGATTTTTACTAACTGCATATATAACTTCGACTAGCTTATCGTTACTTTCCCAACCAGTTATTCTGGGAAGTCCAGGGTCTCCATTAGCAAATTCCACATAACAAATTGCATCTGGTCTTACTTTTATTTGCATGTCTGGCATTGGATAAACAATCTGAACATCTCTTAGGCCGTTTTTTAGCAAGTCTAAGTCAGGATCTGGAAAACAAGTTATAGTACCATCAGGTTTCTGAAGAGAGACCTTCATTCTATACCTCTTAAAATATAGATATTCTTTGACCTCACTTGATAAGTTGTAGCTTAATAGATAGGCTGGATCATAGAAATCTAGCTTTATGGTTAGGTATTCTTTAGCTTCGACGTTCAAATCATAGATCACCTCTTTTACAGTGTTTCCACTTATAGAAAAAGAAGGTTCAATAAGGATTTCTTCATTGTAAATGCTCCAATAGCCTTGGTCCTGCTTCTTATCTAGGACATCATAAGTTTGATTTTCTATTAAAGTTGGATATCTAATTGATATATCTGGATATTCTTCAAGTCCTATAAATAATTTGCCATCCAAAGTTATTCTCCAGATTGCATTATAAGGTTGTAAGGCTCTCTCTAACATATCACTTGCTCTGGCCGTCATATTCTCAAATCTAGAAACTGCTGTTGATAGAATCTTTTGATTAGAGGCTGAGTCTATGGTATGACCAGTCTTTTGAGCTATGAAAGAAACAATTGTGTTTACTGAAACACCAACATAGCCTATAGAATCGATGGTCATTGACATTGTATTCTTGCCACCAATTATAGTTCCAACCACGTAACCATTGTAGTTAACCGTGTCAATGAATACTCCAGACAATGTTTTGTCAAGGAAGTCTACTGTTACAGAATCTCCATCTATGAATTCTTGATCTGTGTCTACTCTTACTTTTTCCATATACCAAACTCCTTGAATCGGCAATTCAAGGATGCAAGTTACTAAATCGTAAGATTGATTTAATCGGCCGTTAGTTAAGTTGTAAGCCATGAAATTATTATAGTGATGCTGGCTGTAATTACAGTAAGAGATTCCTTTTATAACTTTTCCTTTTGTCGGCCCAGTAAAAAAACAGAGTAGAAAAACTTAGTAAGTGATTCCTAGAGGTATCTTACTCTCTGTATTAATTCTTAAATTAAAAAAACTACAACGAACTAATTATCCAGCTCTTTCTTAAATAAACTCACAACAGACCATCGATTTTAAAATTGCAATTTTCCCTAATGATACACCAAGCTAAGAAAAGTACCTTCCATCTTTATATAGGTTGTACTTACTATTTTATTTACTAAAGGTACTTTTCATAACTCCCTATATTATTTTATTTCTAAAATTACTTATAGAGACTTTTACTAGTTCTTTCTTTTGCTTTGCCGGGTTGTTAAAATCTACCAATAAAATACTAAATAAAATAGTAAGTACAACCTATATTTTATCTAGTTAAATACTTAACATTGGGTGATTTTCTTCATTAGAGACTCAACATCGAGCAATTTTAGGTATTTTCCACCTTCAACTTCAGAAAGTTCTTTTATAGTTTTTGCAAGTGTATCCAATGCTTTTGTTTGCTCAGTCAAACTTTTCTGAGATTCTGTTTTGTCAATTGGCAAGGCTGGATTAAAGAAAGGAATTGGAACTCTCACATCATCTGGGAAATTGAAGAAATAGAAGTCCTGGATTATCTTTCTCATAGCCCGATTTATAGTAGTTGCATAAGCTTCAATGTAGTCTTGTAAAACTCGGCTATGAACATTTGCAGCTGCAAAAGATCCACCTGTAACATCAGTTGTAAGATTCTGACCTAGATATGCAATGGCAATCTCTTTATTAGCATCATCAAGTTTTTCCTTGAATACACCTACGTTTGCAGAGTTAGCCTGAAGTAGGTCCAGTGTATGACCTTGAGGAAGTTGAATTGGTTGTCCATATTGCTGGCTTATAGCAAGATTTATAATAAACTGTTCGATATCAAATTCTGGAGGAGTCGAGAATTCTAGGTTTGTGGTTAGTGTTCTGATGGGATTACCATGAATTCCTAGATAAGATCTCCAATCTGCAAGTGCATACCACTTATCCATAAAAGCAAAAGAAACTGACCTAACTGCCCCTTGCATCCAAGGTCTTTCACCATCCACGTGTTTTACAATCTGGAACCTTTCATCCTTTTCATCAATCCAAATGGTGCCATTTACATAACTTGTGACGTAATATTGGAAGGTTCCAGTATTAAAATAGATATTACTTGGATGGAAGATATGCATGTTTGGAATATAGATTGGTTGGTCATAACCATCCAAATAGTCTAACTTCCAGTTTCTACTTATTACTGAGAGCCCCATGTTAATTATGTTCTTCATTATTAAAGATGGAATTGAACTTTCCATTAACTTAGCCCAGAATTTCTTAGTAAGGCCCAAATAATAAAGGTCTCTTTCTGTTGGTTGGTATTGCATAGTTTCTTTTGTTTCAACTAATCCACCGTCAGAATCTTCAACTTGCCATAACCATTCAAAGGGTAAACCTAATATTCCAAAGGTGAGAGTGTTAACACAAGCCATTACTCTTGCATCTCTCATCATATAATCTATTAGTCGGCCACTTCTATTGAAATTGCCATTATCATGAGCATCAATTGCACCACGTATAAGAATTGGATTCCAACTAGAAACTGGTGGGATAAAGACATCTATAAGTCTATCCCTCATATATTCCATATCGAGTTGTTTGAAGGGTTCCTGTTTATTTCTAGGAATTGGACTTTTCTTTACCTTTTCTTTTAGACTTAACTGCTTGGAGCCCTTATTTGTGCTACTTTTCATTTATTCTCCTTTATTCATTATAAATTGTTTAACTAGCTAGGCTAGAACTGTCTAAGACCTTCTAATTTTTCGAATAGAGAAACCATGTCTCTAGTATTCTTTTGTTCTATTTTCATTGGTGGTGGCAATCTATTTAAAAGCAGAAATATACTGCCTGAGACTGCATCTACAGCATCATCATTGACACCTTTTGATGGAAAACTTACCAATTGCCGTTTTACTTCAGCCATTTCTATAGATGGTATATATCCAATTCTACCTTCTTTAGCAATTGGTGAAATATACTGTGCTCTGTTCTGTTTACTCTCCCTCTTAGTATCTACAATTACTCTGAACCCTACTTTTTCTAGGTCTCTCTTATAGATATCCATCAATTCTTTTCCTGCAGAGCCAGGTTCTTGTTCAAACCCTATATAAATCGACTTTCCATCTTTATTAGCTGTAGACATGATAATCTCTTTTACTTTTGGAGCATCTGTTTTTACCAAAACTACATTCTCAATTATGAATTTAGACTTTCCATCTAGATAGTGAGAAACTAACATCCCACATAGGTAATCTCCTTGTTCACCTGAACAAGCTTTATCCCAATACCTAATTCTGATAGCCTGACTTGGTTTAAATGTAGTTTCAAATAAATCTTTATCAGAAAAGTACATTCCAGCTCCTAATTTAAGACCCCAAATACCTTCTACTAGCTGTGCTCTTAATATAGGATCTGTAATCTGGGCCGACATAAACTTGTCATTGTCCTTTTTTATGTCATTTATAAAAGTCTCAATTCCACAAAAGGAAAAGTGGATATCATTAGGTTTTGATTGACCAACCTTAATTCCATTATAATCGGCCCAATAATAAAGAACCTGTCCCCATTTAGCTTCAAAGTCTCTTTCTATAGGTTCCACACACTTAGTTATCCAGTATTTATATTTATCAAGTACCCATTTCTCTTCTCTATCCCCTGGATTAGAGGTAGAACGAACTCTCAATGGAATATCAGTGATAGTTCTTAGTCTGGAGTTAATAAAATCGAAGATTGTTTGAGAAAACTGTGTTAATTCCTCGTAAAAGACACCATGAAGCTCTGTGTACCCTTTGTACTTCTCCTTATCAGAATCCTGCTCTACACCACCAAAAGTGATCTTTGCTCCTGATGGAAAGGTAAACATCTTCTCCACCTTATTAAATTCGACTTTTGGATAAAATCTTTTATACCACATAAGAGCAGCATCTAGTAAGCCTGACCTTTGTAATAGGACAGACTCTCTTCTTAAGAAAATGGCTCTATATTCTGATCTATCAGTTAAAAAGGAGCCATTTCTTTGAGGACCCATAGAAGATATAATAAGAGCCACAGTTTTACCTACTCCAGAAGCACCAAATAAACAAACATCAAATACACCTTCAAAATCTCTTTCTATCATTAATTTCTGTGCCTTTGATCTAGGAATGTAGTCGATGTCCTTAATCTTATATTTAGTCTTCATTTTTCTCACTTACAACTATCTTTGAAGCTAGTTCACTAGAATCAGCAGCTGTAGTTGTCTTTTTTGCCCTTATCACATCAATCTTGATGCCAGTTTCTATACAGTCTCTTAAAGAAGAGAACCATTCCCTAATTTCTCTAGCTGTGGATTTAGGATTATCATCAGCTTCACAAAACCGTTTAAAAAGCCTTCTTCCAGCTTCTTTTGTGAAGTCGTTCTCCCAAGATAAATCCACTTCAAATGACTCTGTAATACATGAAATGGATGATTCCTTTTTCCAACTATTTAAATATCTGTATACAGTCCTTGCAGTTACTTCGAGGCCGTTTTCTTTAAGAAAGTCCTTTATTTTAAGGACTGCAATACTATCAGTCTCCTTTTTAGCAATCACCTCTTGATAAATCTCAATGCAATCATCGGTTAGTTCCAATGGAATTACTTTTTTCATATAAGAAGTATTAGAGTTTTGATTGTCTAAGACAAGTTATTATTTACTTCTAAATAAATGATAGATGGAGCTTGCTTTAAATGACAAAAGCCCTGAATGTGAATTCAGGGCTTTTGTTTACTTAATATAAGTTGATTTATTTAACTGGCAGCAGGCTTGATAGCTTCAACACTTTGGGAAACTATTAACTTGCCATCTTCATGACTAAATTTTAGCTCATAGTTTACAACTTCGTTTCCAAGTACTTTTTGACAAAACATATTATATTTTAAGGCATCTACCATACAATTAAGGTCCTGAGTCAATTCTTCAATACTTCTTTCAGATAGACAAATTACCATATTTTGACCACCAAATAGTTCAACGGTCTTATCCTTAAGATAAGACCTTTTACTTCTGCTGTAGTCAGAAAATAATTTAGTAGTTTCTGGGGTCATTTCACAGTTTAAGACATCTTTTCTAGTTTGTTCTGAAACCATTCTCGTTTTCTCTCTTTCTAAGTATATTTTAATATCAAAAGTTTAAAAATGTCAAATCTTTATGGAATTTATAAACTTTTTTCTATTTCGGGCCGAAAAGTAAAGACTCAGTGAGTTTTTTACTTGGCCGGTTTGAAGAAATAGTAACCAGAATTTCTATATCGAAAATTTACAGTAATTAGTAGTTAGAGATTTATTGAGGTTCTTTCCCTCTCTGTATTAATTCTTAAATTAAAAAAAGTATAGAGACCCCAAAAGATAACTCTTACTATTATTTTCTTTAAGTAGACACCTTAAAATAAAATTGCAATTTCCCCCAATGATACACCAGACTAAGAAAAGTGACTGTCATCATTTAGTAGTTACATCCAATAAAAAAAGGATGTATCTAGAGAATAATTAGATACATCCCTTATATTTAGCACTTCTCAATAAATAGTGCTTAATTTACTAATGTGTGGTTATGGAGTAACCACTTCTAGGCTCTCATTGAAATTCACTGATTTATCCAACAGGGTCAAAGTAACGGTTCGTAAAGGTCTTTTCTTAATAGTTGAGTCAATAGTAATGGACAATTCATAGCCATAAGCTGATTGTTCAATCTCTCCTCTATCAAGCCAGCCACCTTCAACATCTATAATATTTGGTGAGAAGACCTTAAATTTGGTTGCAACCAAAAGATCATTAAGCATTTCCTCAACTTCATCCATATTTTTAGAGAACAATTGAAAAGTCAAAGTTATCCTACGTGCCATTATTTCTAAGCTGTTAGCACCAATATGGCCAATATCATTAGAGAATGATTCTCTTGCAACGAACCAGTTTATTTGCCGGCTCTGAATTGGATTATTGAGACTATTTTTTCCAAAGATAAACCTACAATTAGGATGCCGTGGTTGTTGACCTGTAGCTGTATATTGGAACTCATTTTGTATTTCACTAACTATGTCTTGAATTGGCATTTACTGCTCCTTATTTGTTATTACGTGGATCATTTTGAACTTCTCCGATTTTATCTAATTCTGGAAGAAGTATTCTATCAATCGTTCTTTCTATAGTCTCTTCCCACTTTTTAGGGAGGTTCTCATCTGGAAAAATCTGTCTTTGTGGAATATACTTTGTCCCATCTTGATGAAAGATAGTATATGGCTTTGAACTTTCTATATTTATTTCGTTACCATCAACTTTTATATTAATGCTGTCATGGATTGTACCATGAGGATCAAATGCCCATCCTTTCTTAGTAATGGGCCACTTTTTTCCAGATGGATCTTTTTTTAAAATAAATTCATTATCTATAAAATTTTCCATGTCTGAAGCTATAGCTTCAGCTAGATCTTTTTGTATTTGCCCGATATTCATTAACAGCCTCTATTGTAAAGACCCATAGAAATAAACCATCCTCTTGGATCAGTCGTATTTCCTGCAGTAGGAACTGCTTTATGACAAGCTACCCAATTAGGATGGATTTTTCTATTCCCTACGTCGGATAACCAATTAATTGCAATTTGATAGGCTTTTTCGTAGTTTCTATCATAAGATTTGTCACCTGGAGAATATCCATCTCTAAAAAGAAGTCTGAAGGCTGCTATATCACAGACAACCTCTATTAATTTGTAGTCCCATTGAACAAGCCCATTTGGATATCTCCTTCTAATATATCCATCAGCCTCAGAACTTGCTACTACAAGCTGATAAACCTTGTCATCATCAGTGAATTCTTTGGTTAAAGAATCAATTCCTCTTGCATCTGTATCCTCTAAGAAGTCAAAGAACAAAAGTTGATTTGCAGTGCCATTATGAAATAAAAGAATTCCTTGTGAATATCCATAACTTACAGTTTGAAGCCTAAAACGGCCTGAATTATTACTTGCAATTAAACCCGGAACATTAAAAGCAGCAACTACTTGATCTAGAGATAAATAGTTAGCTGGAAACGTAAAAGTGACGGGAATATTTACAATCCCATCCTGAGTTACCTGAAACCTAAGTGTGAGGCCACTTAAATTGAAGTTAGTGGGAAAGGAAGATGAATCAATAGTTGCTTGAGATCCACCTCTTGGTAAAGAAATATTATCTAAATCTTGAATGGAGGCATAACTAGAACCAACTCCTCCAAGTCCGTTTGAAAGCAATGTTATTTGTGTTGCCATTTTGTTTCCTTTATTTAAGTATGCCCGATTTACCTGTTTATCATTAGATAATCGTCACCTGGTGAATAAGTGCCAGATTTATTGCTGTCAACATAAAATACGGCTGAATGTTCTTGTTTAGGTGTCCATTTAGTGTCTGGTCTTAGTTTATTTGCATGAATCATTGGTTTATCCTACTTTTTCTATTAACTCTAGATTCACCTATCATTTTTAGGTACTTATAAAGCATTCTTCTACTAATGCCAAAATGCTCTGCTAGTCTATCAACTTGTGTACCAGACTTATAGAGCAGGCTTAATTCCTTATACTGACTTGGTTTTATTTTGGCTCTAGAAAAATCTGTATGTACACCTCCAACTTTCACTTCATTTAGTAAAAGCTCAGTTGGTATTAACGAAGCCCAATATTCTTCCCTTTCATTTCTATTTTCAGTATTTTCAAGAATATAAAAACATAAGTTCCCATTATATTTATCAAAGGTTCTTTGCAAATATCTATTATAGTGCTTACGATTATTAAGGGCTGCCTTATGATTTTTCCATCTTCTATGTATATTGTTGCTTTGCCCAATATATGCCTTTTTACTGTCTGGGCAATAAATCATATAAATACCAGGGCCTGTTACATCAAATTGTGCCTGTGAATCTATTAACTTAATAGGGTCCATTATATTCATCATATCTAGGATCGAATGTTCCGGTCCTTAAAATATTTACAAAAAATACGGTCGAATGTTCCTGCTTGGGACTCCATTTTTTATCTGATGCCACAGCTTGACAACGGCCAGTATCAGAATTGCACGTACTTGGTGAAATGCAAGCTGGGTGACATTCTCTAATTAATAGTATCTGTGGCTGTTTTTTTCCAAGTTTAACTGGCTCAATTACTCGTTCTAAATCGGGCTTTGAAGAAACTTCAATTGAAGATTTTTCTTTATAAACTGCCTCAATAACTGGCTTCTTATGGTAAACAACTATCTCATCAGAATCACATTTGGAATTGCAAACTACAAATACTAAAAGGAACAGTATTACAGCTGCTAGTTTAAGGTTTTCAAAGGCTTTATACAGTCTAGTTTTCATTAAAATCATTGTCGTCTTTCTTTAGTTCTTTCATCTCTTTTTTTAGGATTTCTATTTGACTAAACAGCTTTTCAAAGAAGTTAGAAATGATCTTCTCTCCTATTAGTTCCACACTATTAATTATCCAAGGACCTACAAAGTACTTAAATAAGGGTACAGACAATAGAAATATGATGATAACGGTAAAATGGAATTTATAAACCACTACTTTATCATAGTCAGAGCTATCAAATGTAGTTGAGAGAAGATAAATCATATTAGTTCTTCATAACTATTGAATTTCCCTTTGTCATGCTAATGAATTGATTAATCATCCGTTCATTATTACTTAAAAGTCCTTCAATCTCCATTTTATGAGCCTCACGGCTAAGTTTTCTATCTTCTCTAAACTCAGTCATAATATCTGCAAGATCTTTAGAAGTCTTTTCTGAAGCTGCTTCCATCTTATCTCCCAATCCTTTAACTACATCAATGAAATTTTTGACTACATCCATCATCATTGGTATGGCCTTATAAAATAAGCCATAAAGAAAAAGTAGTCCAAGTCCAGCCCAGACTCCATAAACCTTGAATAAACTGATTACTAAGTTGCCGATGTCATTCATAAAAGGAATCTTACAGGTGTTTTTTGCTTACTAAAACTTCCTTTTTTGCCGGCTTAAAAAAGAAAAGCCCAGCAATGAAAATTACTGGGCTTCTTAGAATCGTAAATATTTTATATCAGGTATTTCTTACAAGCTGCACATCAAAAATATAATAAAAATGGACTTCTATATCAGTTAAAGAGATTTCTATTAGCTTTTACATTCCTTTCGACAATCTCTTTTAGATTCTATTTCGTTTGCAGTTGCAGTTAAAGATGCAGCATCACAAATTCTCTTGGCAGAATCACACTCACTAACCTTGTAATCTGATGATCGACACGTTTTGATACAATCTGTGTGATGTTGAATAGCTGAAATATTACAAGGTCCAGCTGCAACTTCAGCTAATGTAGTACACATCAATTGTTCAGTATTTTTATCAGAATCACAGTTGGTACTACAAGTTTCTTTAGCTTGTGCATATGCCTTACTACATTCTGAGCTTGCACTTCCACATTCTCTAGTTGCTTGAGAATAAGCAGATCTAGCTTGTTCTTTTGAGTCTTCACAAAGAATTACACAAGTATTTTCTTTGAAAGATTTTTCTGTGTCTGGTGCTGAAAAAGAAACACTAGGTAGAAAAAGAATCATAAGAATTAATAGATTTTTCATCGTTATTTCTTTCTTAGAACGGTCTTGAAGCAATTGGTATTGCCCAGCAAAGTGCATTAGCAGCTACTGTTTGAAGTGCTACATAATAACAATTCTGTTCTAGCAGAACTGCTGTTTTCCAGACTCCAGTTGCATTTTTTAGATTTAATTTATCTCCAGCAGTTACTCCGACAGAGCCAATTTGTAGTCGTACTAATGATAATCCCACTAAAACTACATATCCAACATCAGTATCTGATGGTGTAGACTCTACAACAACACAATGAACTGGACCATCAGCTCCTGATGAAGCATCTACTAATGCAAAGCCATCTGC
>Ga0209175_10001239_pt1 | contig 12948 bp, 11 predicted proteins | sample JI91814C2DNA_FD_187506 | JGI IMG/M metagenome (GOLD analysis project Ga0209175, IMG submission 187506) | Wastewater effluent complex algal communities from Wisconsin, to seasonally profile nutrient transformation and Carbon sequestration -... | ecosystem: Engineered > WWTP > Effluent > Algae...
ATGCCATTGAGGCCGGTTCGGCAATGGTAGAGATAGGAGGCGGTGTAGTGATTGTCGACCGAATCCAAAGAGCGAAAACTTCACTAGTACTAGATCAGTTGCACAACGATGAGCATCGAGTCATGTCGTCCAGAAGCAGATTTACTAGCTCATTACGATGGCAATAAATAGGTCACCAAGAAGTGAACTCCGCACTCACACGAAGGGGGGGACACCTCTCTACTTCGAAGATCCACTTTACCACTTACGCTTCGTTCAAGAGTTGGGCCGTTGCCTACTCGTGCCTGACAACAGGCAGCACAAGTTCGTGTGGATGGTCGGAGGAGGCAGCTACGTCAAGAGTGTGCTGGAAAATTCGCTATCCCACTTAATCGGTGGCTAGAACATTAGCAATCCTCACAACGAAGCGCTCGACAAAACCTTCGTCCGGGACGAAATGCAAGATATTTTGGTTAATATCTCCTCGGAAATGAGCGCAAACCCCACCATGGCCGATAGCCATCTCAAGGCTATTGTTTCCGGCGATGTTCTTTAATATCAGCGAAAGTACCAGGGCTCATTTTCGTTTCGTCCCTTAGTGCGCCTCATCGCGGCCACTAACCATCTGCCTCGCTTGTTGGATCTGTCAACGTAGTTCTTCCGGAGAGTCATCATCCCCAACTTCAATCGACAGTTTGGTGAGCGCGATCGAAATGTGAATTTGGAGCGCGGGCTGGATACGGAACTGTCTAGCATCCTGATGTGGGCGGTGGAGGGGAATGCTCATCTACAGGAACAGGGCCGTCTTACATCGGTGCCGACTTAAGAAAGCAGCCTGACTGAGTACAAGATACAAGACAACAATCAACCCCGAGAAGTTGTTCGTTACGAACGGCCCGTAAGTGCTGATGCAGAGCAGGCAATTTAGAGACGCGCGATATACCAGTCTTGCGTCCAATGGTGCTCAATAATCAGCTTAAGATCCCAAATTATATTGGATGCAGTCGCACACTTTCAGAGCTTAGGTGTGCCATTGCTTTCATCTTTTCAATTGAATCGAATAGGAGTGGCTATTCATTCATATCGTAAAAACAAGCTTGAATTTGAATTGCATTAAAATATTTTCTCTTGGGCTTGTATATTACATTCCGCGTGCTATGCTTAGGCAATACTAATAATGGGTGCTAGCGTATGCATTAGTAGATAAATAAATTACTGCCTATTTATTTATTGCTTGGGCGCATGAGTAATATTATGGTTAACATATCCACCAGCTTGAGTGAGAATCATGTGTAAAAAATATGACTTTATATATGCATTGATTTGCATTTTTGGTTTGTTTGTTTTTTACTCCTCTTCGGCTAATTCTTATGGAGTTGAGTATAGCGCTGCTTCAGAAGGCGGTAATAGATGGCGCTATGATTATGTAATTGATCTGCCTCGCGTCCCAGCTAACGCGGACGCATTTACTATATATTTTGATTGGAGCAAATATGCATCACTTGTTCTTGCGGAGAATCCGATAGGCTGGGATTCGATATTAATCCAGCCAGACTATGGAATACCTGCAGACGGGGTGTTGGATGCGATAAGTCTGCAGAATATCGCAGGGAGTCAGAGTCCATTTAGGTCAGATTTTTCTGTTTCATTTGAGTATTTAGATGCCGGGTCGCCGCAGGCTCAGTTGTATGAATTTTATCAGAGTAATCCATTTTTAATTGTTGCCAGCGGACTAACGGAAGCATCGAATGGCGTGAAAATTATTCCTGAGCCAGGAAGTGGTTGGTTAGCTATTTTTGGCTTTTTTTTGTACTTGCTACAAGTGAAATTTATTCAGAAACTACGTTTTCTCAGTAGAGAGCAGTTGGTTGTATTTAGAAGTATTATATTCAAGCGTGCCATAAAGCCACTTGCTATTGTTTCGTTTGTGTTTATAAGTCCAGCAGCAAATTCTACCCCGTGGGTAGAAGGTATTGACCTTGTTTCGAGTATTAGAGTCGATAGAACGAATTTTGACTATACATACTCATTGCGTGTTCGTGGCGATTATAATTCCTATTTGAATGCTGCTTTTAGTGTGTCAAGTACTGCGCCTTCAAGTGTCATTCTCACTCCCGTAGTAAAACTTGGGTCAATAGACCCGGGTGTGTTTTTAAGATCGTCTTCATATTTTACAGTACGACAAAATCGGCTTGTTGATTTCGACCAGTCAAAAATTATTTTTACTTTTAGTGGTGATTCAGTTTCGGTTCCGAGAACTCCTTTTGGCGCGAGAGTGGGGCCTGTGGTCTTTTTAGAGGACGGCGGACGTCCAATTCACGAGGGTAGTTTTCCGCTGCGTGCGGAAAACCCAACTGCCGGAGCGAGCCTGATACTTAAGGCTAGTATTTATGGGGATGTAACATCCGCTTCATATGCATTTCGGGACATCAACGGGCGGTTAATTGCATCAGGTAGCTTTAATAAGTCACCCAATGAGATGCCTTGGTATTACGCGGCGGTAACAATTCCATCAGAACCTTTTAGAATTTCTGTTGATGCCAATGGCGCAGATGGTCAAATTAGTAATTTTAAAACAGCTAAATTATTCAATCCCTCAAGTTATTCATTAAGTTTTGAGCCCAAGTCAGCCGTCCTTAAAAAGGGAGAGGCTTCAACTGCTAAGATTGTCTTGAAATCCAATTCCGCGGCGGGAGATTATTTGGTCTCATTAATGCTGCCTTCAGGCTATACAGGAAACTCAGGGCCGTGGTCTGTGTATCTTCAACCAGGTCATACCACGTTTATTAGTACTAATTTTACTGCACCAGTAAATGGAAGGGCGCTTTCATTGTCTACGGTAACTGTTCGTGCTGCCCCGAAAGCTAATCCATTAGAAATCCAGTCATCCAATGTACAATTAATGGTTAACTGAGGTGATATGTAATGAATACGATTCTGGAATTTAATCGCATTCTTGGGGTTTGTTTTGCGTTGAAAATGAAATTTAAAGCCCCGTTTGTATTTGTTATGTCGTCAAAGTGCCTGAATTTTTTTATAAATTGCATCGTTGGATTAGTGGTTTTGCTAGCCTCGCTCGATGCTTTTGCATTTAAGATTGAAAAGCTAATATTCGAACCTTCTTGGTTTGATGGTCATCCTCCAAATCACGAGGTAATCACTAAGAGCCTTTATCTTTATAGGCCGTCTTCAAGTCCGGCTGGGGTGTATTTTATGCCTCAAGTTGTTGATTTTATAGTAAGTCAAAATGTACTCATGGATTCGAAGGATTGGGATTATGAGCCGGTACATTTTGATAATGAGACTTTGGCGGAAGGCAGTCTATTGTTGCTTTTGTACTCTGGCGAGATATTTTCTAGCGCAATGCGTGGGGATTATCATTTGGCTCAGGCCCTGTTAGGGCAGGCTTTACATACGGTGCAGGATTTTTATGCACATACCAATTGGGTTGAAATTGGTAATAATGATATTGAAAGACGTCTGGGGAAAGAGCTGATTCCCATCTCCATGATATCTCCAATTGCGGCCACGTCATGCACCGCTGGTGGTCTCGTTCAAGGAAAAACCTTGACTTCAGGATATTTTTCATTGTACGAATTGAAAAATAATGACCTTCAATGGTGGACATTTCCATATACGTTGAATTTCAGAAAACCCGATTGGCCGCATTTTAAATGTATTCATGGCGATTTAGGCGCAGGGCTTCATAAGGATGATGATAGTAGGCCGAATTTCGAGATGGCGAAGGCTCTTGCAATTAAAGCAACACAGGCGTATGCGGATAATATTATTGAAAGGTTGAAACTGGCAGGCAACTCAAATGCTATTTGCGGCCTGATGACTGGGAGTGTTTGTCAATCACAAATTTCATTTATGGCTAATACTTTTCAAAGTGGCGTGAATGTTGCCCTGGGTGGGCCGGGCGATATTTATGGTTCAAATGTATTACTAAATGCACCTCCTTACCATGCGGTTCCAAATCAGGCTGATTTTGTTTTTTATGTCACAGTCGAGGGGAAATACGATTTATGGGTCGAATACGCAGCGGCTGAGTCTAGGCCTGTGTCTATTTCGATTAATGGTAGGATTGCTTTGGTTGATGCACTTTATGCGAAGACTGGCGGGTGGCTGCCAACGGATCAAAAATTTCTTAATCAAGGTTCAGTTATGCTGCCGCAAGGATTGGTTAGAATGAGAGTCTCGCGTTCGGATGTCTTTCCGCATATAAGGGCTTTCATGTTTAAGCCGGTGCTGCGTTGATTTATTGTCAATATTGAACATATTTTGTCCGACAGGAGAATATTTTCTCCTGATAATCACTTATATTGGCCCTGCTTAAGGATTCAGATATGAGGCTCCTTGTCCGAGGCCTCATATCTAATCCATTATTTCCAAAGTGTCCGCCGGACAACTGCCGACACCACCCACAGCCAAGCAACCCCTACGGCTACCAGCAGCATCGGCACCCCGATCATCCAAAACAGCACTGTCATTAGTTGGCCTCCTTTTGTCTGCCTCTACTTGGCTTGACTGCCAACTTCTCGGCAAGCATTTTTGATCCGGATCTTTCTGACGTGCCTACCTCTCCTCCAGTCTGCCCAACTCCGCTCTCACCCTCATCCGGATAAAACTCCTCAATAACCGCCGACACCTCCTCCTCGTCTTCCTCGAAAGCACCATTCGCCAGCGCCACCCGTGCCGCCTGCTCCAGTGCGTCAATATCCACCCCCGCCTCTTGGTGCCGTTCCGCTTCGTCCTTGGCCTGGGTGATGGCTTCGGTCAGGCTGACCCCGTCCCGCAAGGAGATATCGACGTAGTACACCGGCGCTCGGTGGGACTGGGTTGTGCTCTTCGCTCGCAACTTCAACCGAAGCGGCAAGTAGCGGGTCAGGCCTCCACTAACGGCTTCGAAGTAACTCAGCCTTGCCGACAGGGTACGGATCGAGTTGAAGCCTGTGGTCCGGAAGATGAAGCTGCCGAGTTCGTCGTCCTGACCTTCGATCTGCACGTTGAGCCGTCCGTAGGGCTTGCAGCCGAACTTCCGACCCTTCTCGCAGCCCTCGGGTGCTGGGCAGGGAAATTCCTTGATGCCGTCTGGTGTCATGCCCTTGGCTGTTTCACCATTGCCGACACACAACGGTCGTCCCGTTGCCCGGTCAAACGCGCTGTACTCTGCTCTCAGGTTAAGGTCCGACGCGTTGAACAGCAGGGTGATCGGTATCGCCCGAATCTTGCCGTTTGGCATTTCTTCGAGTAGCTTTTGGTGAAGGGGATGCAACAACCAGCCATCCCTGTTCTGTGCCTGAGTGGTCAGCGTGAAGCTGTCGTCCTTCTCCGGCAGACGCTTTCCATTTTTCTCGACGAGCTTGCCGATACTGATTCGGCCGATGACGGGCGGGGTGATGGCGAGACCTTTGATCATGGTTATGCTCCTTGCAATGGGAACGCCCCCGACCAGGCCGGCAACGAAGCCAGTCCAGCAAGGGGCGTAACTTAGATGAAGATGAAGCGCCGGCTGCCGATCCGCTCTAGGGGATAGGTGTGCAACAGTGCAGGTTGGTCCTTCAGCAGTTTGGTAACGTCGAGTACCGTGCTGTCCTTGGCTTTCTTCCAGCTCACTTCACCGGTTTCGAAGATGGCCCCACTGGCATTGCCGATGGCTTGTTGTAGCTGTTGCTTGAGCCTTGCTTCCAGCTTCTCTTGGTCGGCCAATGTCTCGCGAACGGCAACCAAGTCCGCAAAGGTGGCAGACAAGTTTCTGTCACTGCTGAAATCAATCTTGCTGCCGTTGTCCCTGGGATACAGGCAACGTAAGGCCAAGTCAGCCGAATCGGATCCATCTGCGGGTGGCGGGGTATCGGTTTCAACGAAATGCCAGAACTCCCGCTCCAGGCGGATGAGGTTTTGGATCAGGGCTTCGTCACGCTCGATGCGGTGGATTTCCAGCGACTGGCCTCCTATCAGCACGGCAACGTCGGCACACTGCTTGCCCGTGACGGCCAACTGATGATGTACCTGAAGCTGGATGTACTCGGGCACGCCTTCCTTCCACAGCCTCGCCCCGTTGATGCCCGCTGTCTTGCATTCGAGGATCTGGACATCGCTGACACCGACGACTTCTCGATCAATGTTGGCCAGCATCCAGGCCTTGTCCGGATCCGGATGCTGGAGCACGGCATTGATCCGTCTGACACGGTTGCCAGTCCGCTTGGTGTAGTGGGCGGCGACGATGGGTTCGAGGATCGTTCCCCAGTACATCGGGCTCTCTTCGTCGTTGGGATCAACGACAGGTAAGTTTTCATCCTTGCCTGTCTTCTCCATCCAGAGTTGAAGCTGAGACTTGTAAGGGTTCAGGCCGACAGCCGCAGCGGCGTCCGAACTGCCAATTCCATTCTTCCGAACATCCAGCCAGTCCTCACGAGGCAGGTCTACGGTTTTAACGAGGCGAAGTGCTGCTTTCGGTTTCTCGGGTTTATCCGATGCGGACGAGCCCAGCACTTTTGGGATGGTGTTGCTCATGTTGCTTCCTCCAAAGTGAAGAAGCCCGGCCAACCGAGGTTGAACCAGGCTTCCTTTGTGATGCGGAAAGGACGTTCACGCAGCCAGCTTCATAGCCTCCTCGAAGGCCACAGCCTTGAGGCTGGCCCCTTGCCCAAACCACGCTGAGTCCAGGCGGTAGTCCGAACTACGCGCACGCTTTTCATGATCGACGTACTGGGTCACTGCATTGAGCAATCCCCAGGCCGTGCCCGACGCTGCAGCCAAATCAGAGCCCTTGCCGCTTCCAGCGAAGAGGGCGTAGACGTTGTTCAGGGCCTTCTCGTTTTTCTGCTCGGACAGAGGTAGATCGCGATCACCCAGAACATTGACCAGGAAGTTCATGGCTTCGAACTTGTGAACCTTCCGGTCAGCCATCTGCTTGATGGACGACATAAAGGCATCCCAGGCCGACACACCAATACCCAGCTCTTGCTTGACCAGATTCGGATCAAAGGTGGTGGAGTGCGGGACCTTCACTGCACCGCCTCGCTCCCCGACCGCCATCTGCAGGGTGTTGTTACACACCACGCGAATGGAGGTGAATTGCGCCGTAGTGCAAAGGGTTCCATCGCAACTCGTCGCGAGGAGCAGATAGCCCTTCACGTGGTCGCCACCCTTGAGCATGACTTCCTGCCCTGTCCTTGCTAAGGCCCAGAGCTTCTTGCCGCCCTTCAGAACGCCAGCGGTTTCCAGCTCAAAGCCACCGGCTGAGACCAGATCCCGATAGAACTCCAGGACTTCTGCTGGCTGAACCACCTTGTAGCGGTTCGACACCACAGACAAGGGAGCGAAGGAATCCGACCGGTACAGCACCTTCGAGTCGGGATGCGGTTTGACGTGAAAGCCGTTGCCCTCGGCCACATTGAAGAGGACGTCGGTTTCCTTGATGGTCCAATCGAAGCCGGCAACCTGCAGCCAAACTTCAAGCGGCTGCTTCGCAGGGAGCTGATTTCCCAGTCCGTGCCAAGGCGTTTCATTGGCGTAGGCCATGGTGCTGACGAGGTGAGCCATAGTGAGTTCTCCAAATGCAAAAAGCCCCGGAGCGCTCATGGCGCTGCGGGGCAAGTAGGTGAATAGAGATGCTGAAAGTGTAGTTCAGCCGTCTTCGTCGTTCATCTGATCAACGTGGCGGATAAGGATTTCGCCAAGCGCTGCAAGTACAGCCACAACAACAGCTCGTAGCGCCTGGAACATGTGGGGTGACATAGCGGCTCCTGAAAGGGATTACACGGTTCTTATACCAAGCTCCCTTGCAGAAATTGAAATCTGAACAAACAAGGAACAACGAAAAAATATTTTCATCTCGAAAGCAGCTTGCATTGTTGGCCGCCAGCCAAAATCGACGCCCGCCTAGTCAAAAATCAAATATTCAATGATATTTTGTGATTAATAATTTAATAACGATTGAGTTAAAATATATATATGGAAAGATAAATCCATGAACATTACAAGAAGGGAATAATAATATGTTCGATATTTCAAACAAGGTTCGAGATGCAATAGATCGAATCGGCGGCCCCACCAAAGCAAGCAATATGCTTAGTGTTTCAAATGGCGCAATTCACGCATGGATCAAGGCGCGTCGAGTAACCAACATCGATCTAGCCAAGAAGTTAGCCTCATTGGCAAATATGGATGTTCAAGCATTGAGGCCAACAAAGTGAGCTGCAAGATACCCTTTGAGAAACTTCAAGATCAGCTTGGAATACGAGTAGAAAAAAATCCAGATACAGGAAATTCTAGTCTAGCTGTCACCGACCGGCACATAGGAGCCAGTTGATGATCGGCACAATGGAGCCAGGGCGTGATCGGCACATTGGAGCCACTCCGTGATCGGCGTAATGGAGCCACCCACGGATCGGCACATAGGCGCCAGCGCCGGATCGGCGTAATGGAGCCAGTTTCACGCTGACGGACGTCTCGACCTTTCGCGGTCCATCGCTACCCTGCCGGGTTTGGCAGGAGGCAGCCGATGGCCCGCAGGAGTATCGAGATGCACGAGTACCGCCAGGTCCTGATGCGTTTGCGTCAGGGCGATTCGGAGCGCGAGATTGCACGCTCCGGTTTGATGGGCCGGGCCAAGGCGGCCCGGTTCCGGGAGTTGGCCCGGGAGAAGGGCTGGCTTGAGCTCACCCGACCCTTGCCGCCGGACGCCGAGATAGCGGCCGTGCTGGCCCCGCCGCGGGTGCCGCTGACCGCCCAGTCGACGCTGGCAGCCTATCGCCCTTTGGTCGCGCAGTGGCTCGGTCAGGGTGTCTCCGGCGTGGCCATCCATGCCGCGCTCGCCCGCGAGCATGGTTTCACGGGCCACTACTCCAGCGTCCGGCGCCTGATCGCCGCGGTCGCCCGGGAGCTGCCGCCCGACACCACGGTGCGCCTGACCTTCGATCCGGGAGAGGCGGCGCAGGTGGACTTCGGCGCCGGCCCCGAGCTCATCGATCCGGCCACCGGCCAGCTTCGCCGCACCTGGGCCTTCGTGATGACGCTCGCCTTCTCGCGGCACCAGTACGTGGAGTTCGTGTGGGACCAGAGCGTGCGCACCTGGCTCGCTTGCCACCAGCGTGCCTTCGACTGGTTCGGCGCGGTGCCGGCGCGGCTCATCATCGACAACGCCAAATGCGCCATCACCCGCGCCTGCGCCCGGGATCCGGAGGTGCAGCGGGCCTACGCCGAGTGTGCGGAGGGCTACGGCTTTCGGATTGACGCCTGCCCGCCGCGGGACCCGCAGAAGAAAGGCATCGTCGAGGCCGGCGTGAAGTACGTGAAGGGCAACTTCCTGCCCACCCGCCGCTTCCGGGACATGACGGACCTCAACGCCCAGGTGCGTGAGTGGGTGCTGCAGGTAGCCGGGCAGCGGACCCACGGCACGACCCGGGTAAAACCGCTCGAGAGCTTCGCGGTGGAGCGGGCGCTGCTGTTGCCCCTGCCGGCGGTGCCGCCGGACCTGGGTTCCTGGCACCAGGTGGCGGTGCATCGGGACTGCCACGTGAGTTTCGAGCGCGCCCTCTACTCGGTGCCCTTCGCGCTGGTGGGCAAGCGCCTGTGGCTGCGCGCCACCGACAGCGTGGTGACGCTCTATCAGGACTTCCAGTCGGTCGCCATCCACGCCCGTAGCCGCCGGCCCGGCGAGCGGCGCACCGTCACCGACCATCTGCCGCCGGAGGCCCGCACCTTCTTCGCCCATGACCGCGCCTGGTGTCTGCAGCAGGCCGCCGGCATCGGGCCGGCCTGTGCCCGGCTCATCCAGCGCCTCCTCTCGGACCGGGTGTCCGAGCGCCTGCGCGCCGCCCAGGGTGTCTTGCACCTGAAGGCCAAGTATGGCGCCGCGCGGCTCGAAGCCGCCTGCGCCCGGGCCCTGGAGCATGACAGCCCGCACTACCGCACCGTCAAGACCATCCTCGTCGGCGGCCACGACCTGCTTCCCGCCACCGGCGTGATCAGCACCGAGCCCTACGCCGGCCGGGCCCGCTTCGCCCGCGGCAGCGCAAGCCTCTTTGCCGACGAACCCCCTTCGATTCACTGACCCGGGACGCCTTCCCGGCGTCTCTCCATCCCCAAGGAGTTGCACCATGAATCCCGCCACCGAACTGGCCCCCCAACTGAAGCAGCTGCGTCTGTCGGGCATCCTCGATTCCCTCGATGCCCGCAACCGCCAGGCCATCGACGCCAAGCTCGCCTACACCGAGTTCCTCGCCTTGCTGATCCAGGACGAGGTGGCCCGACGCGAACAGAAGAAGTTCTCGACCCGCCTGCGCCGGGCGGCCTTCCGGGCCACCAAGACCCTGGAGGGCTTCGAGTTCGACCGGCTCCCGAGCACCAACCGGGCGCTGGTCCATGACCTGGCCACCGGCCGCTACATCCAGGAGAAGGCCCCGGTGCTCATCGTCGGCCCCTGCGGCACCGGCAAGAGTCATCTGGCGCAGGCCCTCGGGCACTGCGCGGTGCGCCAGGGGCAGGACGTGGTCTTTGCTTCCTGCGCGCAGTTGCTCGCCAGCCTCAACGCGGCGCGGGCCATCGGCAACTACGAGCGAAAGCTCCAGCAACTGGCCCGGGTGCCGGTGCTGATCATTGACGACTTTGGGTTGAAACCTCTGCGGGCACCGGCCGACGAGGATCTGCACGATCTGATCGCCGAGCGCTACGAGCAGAGCGCCACCATCGTCACCAGCAACCTCGACTTCACCGAGTGGGACCAGGCCTTCCCGGGCAACCGGTTGCTCGCCTCGGCCACCGTCGATCGGCTGCGCCACAACGCCTATTGCCTGACCCTCGACGGGGCGTCCTACCGGGCGCCGCGGCAGGGTCCGAACAAGGTCAAAACAGCACTTGCCAGCACCCCGAAAAACAACCAACCTTGAACCCCCGAAGACGTTCGTCAGAGCCTATTCAAACTGGCTCCTATATGCCGATCATCGGTGGCTCTATTGTGCCGGTCAGTGACAATGGACGGCCCAGGCGACGCGCTTGGCAAAAAACAGTTCGTCACCGCCTAGTTCCCTTTCCAGCCAAGGGATGGCTGCACTCTCAGTATTGCTCACGGGCACTAACAGGGCGTTGATTTATTCAATTCCCAGCACCAGCAAGGGTTTCGGCTGAATTAAAATTCACAAGGCATTCACGACATCCAATATCCCATGCGCGGCCCCGACCATAAGCAGAGCAGCCTTTTCAGCTACACCCACATCGAAGACCGGATTGCGGCGGATCATCCGCTGCGCAGGATCAAAGTCCTGGCTGATATGGTTTTGCATTCGATGTCGCCGACCTTCGATTCCCTTTATGCCGAAGGCGGGCGCCCGTCGATTGCGCCTGAGCGCCTTCTGCGCGCCCTGCTGCTGCAATGCCTGTTCTCCATTCGCTCCGAGCGGGCATTGATCGAACATCTCGATTTCAACATGCTGTTCCGCTGGTTCGTCGGCCTGTCGATGGACGAGCCGGTGTGGGACCACTCGAGCTTTTCGGCCAACCGCGATCGGCTGCTCAAGGAGAGCGTCATGCGCGAGTTCTTCGGCGGCGTCGTGGGCATCGCCGAATGGGCCGCACTGATTTCGGATGAGCACTTCAGCGTCGATGGCTCGCTCTTGCGGGCCTGGGCCTCGCACAAGAGCCTGGCGGCGCGGGATGGCTCGGATGAGCCGCCGGGGCCGGACCAGGGGCGCAATCCGGAAGTGAATTTCCGCGGCAAGAAACGCTCGAACACGACTCACGTCTCCCGCACCGATCCGGATGCCCTCCTGGCCACCAAGAACACGGGCGTGGCCTACCTGAGCTTCACCACCCATACGCTCAGCGAGAACCGTCACGGCCTGATCGTCGATGTGCACACCACGCAGGCCACCGGCACGGCCGAACGGGAAGCGGCCAAAGTCATGCTCGAGCGCCGGCCGGCGCCGCGTCACGCGGATCGCCCCATCACGGTGGGCGCCGACCGGGGCTATGACGTGGCCGAGTTCATCGAGGCGCTGCAGGATATGAACATGGTCCCGCATGTGGCCGCAAAGACCCAAGGCAGTGCCGTGCCCGAGGCGATCAAGGAGACGGAAGGCTACGCGGTCAGCCTGCGGCGCCGGAAGATGATCGAGGAAGCCTTTGGCTGGGTGAAGGAAATCGGTACGCTCGGACGCGTCATGCTGCGCGGGCTGGATCGTATTCGCGGGGAGGTGCTGCTGAATTTTGCCGCGTATAACTTGATTCGGCTGGGTAATTTGCTGGCACCGTCCCGCTGAATAGAGGGACATATTCCGGCCGGGCAGTGGAGCAGATACGGCGTCGTGGCAGCGGCGCAATGGCGGTGCAATGGAAGTGTGGGTGGCAGCAGAATAAGCGCCTCGAAAGGGCTGCGCTTCCGGTTTGAGGCACTCATTGGAGATTGATTTTTCGGACAGGGAAAAAGCCGCGAGGGACGCTGACTTTTTCAACGCCCTGCTAAGGAGGGAGGGCCATGTCAGCGAATCGGATCACGGTGCAGCCGGGTCGGGCGACGGCTGGCTTTCTCAAGGATTTTGGTGCCGAGAAAATGAGAATGAATTTGAAGGTTCCGTTTGCGGAAAAGGATGAGGCCAAGATGCTGGGAGCCCGATGGGATGCAGCCAGGAAAATCTGGTACGTCGAGGGCAAGGCGGATATGGCCGCTTTTGTGCGATGGGCGCCGACACCCCACGACGGTTCGACAATTGTTGTGCCGCGGCAGAGCAGCGTGCAGGCCAATAAGCGGGAGGCGAGCAGCAAGGTCATCGTGGGTAGCGCTTATGTTGCGCAGCAGCGTGTCTGCGAGTGTCTGCCGTGGGAGGTTTGCGATAAGTGTGAATCGACGGCCTTGTCCCGCTGAGCAGGACATCGTGCATCGATCGAATCGATCGTCCGGCCGATCTTTGCGGCTTTGTTTTCCGATGGGCCATGAAAAGACCGATTGCTGAGTCGCCGCGGCTC
>Ga0209175_10001241_pt1 | contig 12939 bp, 10 predicted proteins | sample JI91814C2DNA_FD_187506 | JGI IMG/M metagenome (GOLD analysis project Ga0209175, IMG submission 187506) | Wastewater effluent complex algal communities from Wisconsin, to seasonally profile nutrient transformation and Carbon sequestration -... | ecosystem: Engineered > WWTP > Effluent > Algae...
ACTGCTGCCTCCCGTAGGAGTCTGGTCCGTGTCTCAGTACCAGTGTGGGGGATCTCCCTCTCAGGACCCCTACCCATCATCGTCTTGGTAAGCCGTTACCTTACCAACTAACTAATGGGACGCATGCTCATCTTATACCGTTGGAACTTTAATTATAAAGTGAGGCCACTCTATAATACTATGGGGCATTAATCCAAATTTCTCTGGGCTATTCCCCTGTATAAGGTAGATTGCATACGCGTTACGCACCCGTGCGCCGGTCTCAAGGAAGCAAGCTTCCTATACCCCTCGACTTGCATGTGTTAGGCCTGCCGCTAGCGTTCATCCTGAGCCAGGATCAAACTCTTCATCGTATATTTTAATATGTGCGATTCAAGTCGCTAGTCTTTCAATAATAATCGAAAAATCTTACTCTCTCTTATTTTCAAATCTGCATAAATGCATATTTGTGCTGTCAATTCAATATGTCTATGAACGTGTCATTCGCTTTTTAAATTCGATTGTGCTTCAAAGCGGGTGCAAAAGTACAACTCTTTTTTTATTTGGCAAGCTTTTTTGAAAAAATATTTTGTTTATTTTTTTAAAGCAACTTACCCACTATTTTTAAGAACCTGTACCCCCAATCCTTTCGTTTCGGGTCGGCAAAGATACTACCTTTACTTTTTATTATCCAAATCTTTTTTTAACTTTTTTTGAAAGTTTTTTTGTTTTGTTTAATGCTCAGTTTGTGTGTGAACTTCTTCCTTAATGCGGTTGCAAAAGTAGAAATCTTTTTTGTTCTCACAAGGCTTTTAAACTCTTTTTTTTTCTTTTTTTAAAGATTTCTCTTAACTCTCTGATAACAAGGATTTAATAATCGAAAGTTTTTTTTGGGCTTAACCACTAAGGGCATGAGGAAGGCACTAAGTACACTATGTCCATTTTAAACATATAAGACATAGAAGTGTTTTGCTACTTATATATAGTGTAGGTAAAGTTCATAAAAATGGTCTTAACTGCGTTAAGTATTAGCCTGCTGCGCAGGATATTCCTATTCTGCGGAATGACATCTCGCTATGCGAGGAATTAGTGCTCGCTTTGCGATTCAGTGGAATAGTTATCTGGAATGCAAAACGGCTTGACTAGCCCCGATAGGAGTGGCATCCCACGCTTTAGCGTGGATATAACGAACAGCGGGACCAATAATTTTTATGAAATTCTAAACGGCTGCTGCAATTCTTTTTTAACATTATACCTTATATATATTGTATGGATTTTATTAAAGGTTTATATTTGCAACTTATAAATTTTAAAAAATGATAAAAGTTACTTTACCCGACGGGTCGGTTAAGAAGATGTCTCAAGGAGTTACTCCAATGGATGTTGCGAAAAGCGTTAGTGAAGGTTTGGCTAGAAATGTGATTACGGCTTCCTATAATGGTACCACTATTGAAACGACGACGACCTTAAAGACGGACGGTACACTTATATTATATACTTGGAATGACAAAGAAGGTAAGAAAGCTTTTTGGCATTCGACTTCGCACGTGATGGCGCAAACATTGGAAGAACTGTTTCCAGGAATTAAGTTAACACTTGGTCCTGCGATTGATAATGGTTTCTATTATGATGTGGATTTTGGAGATAAAAAAATTACGGATGCTGATTTCAAAAAGATTGAAGACCGTGTGTTAGAAATTTCGAGAGAGAAGCATGAATTTAAAATGCGTTCGGTTTCAAAAGCGGAAGCATTGGAAGTTTATAAAAATAATGAGTACAAAACCGAATTAATTTCGAACTTAGAAGACGGAACGATTACGTTCTGCGATCATTCGAATTTCTTTGATTTGTGTCGTGGTGGTCATATTCCGAATACGGGTATTATCAAGGCGATGAAAATTTTATCGGTGGCGGGTGCTTACTGGAGAGGTGATGAGAAAAACAAGCAGTTAACTCGTGTTTACGGAATTTCGTTCCCAAAACAAAAGGACTTAACGGATTACTTAGAATTATTAGAAGAAGCAAAGCGCAGAGATCATAGAAAATTAGGAAAAGAATTAGAATTATTCCATTTTTCACAAAAAGTAGGTCAAGGTTTACCTTTATGGTTGCCAAAAGGTGCTGCTTTACGCGATAGATTAGAGCAATTCTTGAAAAGAGCACAGAAAAAAGCAGGTTATGAACAAGTAGTAACTCCTCACATTGGAATGAAGGACTTGTATGTGACATCTGGACACTATGCTAAATATGGTGCGGATAGTTTCCAACCAATTCATACACCAGCTGAAGGGGAAGAGTTCTTGTTAAAACCAATGAACTGTCCACATCACTGTGAGATTTACAATGCAAGACCTTGGTCATATAAAGATTTACCAAAGCGTTATGCTGAATTTGGAACGGTTTATCGTTATGAACAATCGGGTGAATTGCATGGATTGACTCGTGTTAGAGGATTTACTCAGGATGATGCGCATATTTTCTGTACGCCTGACCAATTAGATGCTGAATTCAAAAATGTTATCGATTTAGTATTGTATGTTTTTGGTTCGTTAGGATTTGAAAACTTTACAGCTCAGGTTTCGGTTCGTGATTTAAGTAATCCAGATAAATATATAGGTAGCGTTGAAAACTGGGAAAAAGCAGAAAATGCAATTATCAGTGCGGCGAAAGATAAAGGATTAAATTTTGTAATTGAAGCTGGTGAAGCGGCTTTCTATGGACCTAAATTGGATTTCATGGTAAAAGATGCTTTAGGCAGAAGTTGGCAATTAGGAACTATTCAGGTAGATTACAATTTACCAGAACGTTTTGAATTGTCTTATAAAGGTGCGGATGACAAGTTACATCGCCCTGTGATGATTCACCGAGCACCTTTTGGTTCGATGGAACGCTTTATCGCAATTTTATTGGAACACACAGCTGGAAATTTCCCAATTTGGTTGATGCCAGAACAAGCTATAATCTTGTCTTTGAGTGAGAAATATGAAAATTATGCGAAAAAAGTTTTAGATTTGCTAGAAAATCACGAAATTCGCGCCCTGATTGACAACCGAAATGAAACAATCGGGAAGAAAATTAGAGAAGCGGAGATGAATAAATATCCGTTTATGCTGATTGTTGGCGAGGAAGAAGAGAAAAACGGAACCATTTCTGTGAGACAACGCGGACAAGAAGGAAAAGGAAATATATCGGTAACTATTGAGCAATTTGAGGCAATGATTAACGAAGAAATCAATAAAACATTAAAACAATTTTAAGTTTAACTAAAATAATAAAGCCATAGCAATTAGAAACAATAGAGGTTTTCAACCTCGCGAAGAGAAAAAAGCAGCACATCGTATTAACAATTTAATACGTGTTGCAGAAGTACGTTTAGTAGGTGAAAATATTGAACCGGGAGTTTATAGAATTGCCGATGCTCTTCGTTTAGCTGAAGAGCAAGAAGTAGATCTGGTAGAAATTTCTCCAAATGCTGAGCCACCGGTTTGTAAGTTGATGGATTATGGTAAGTTTTTGTACCAACAAAAGAAGAGAGACAAAGAACTTAAAGCAAAATCTACTCAGATTGTAATTAAAGAGATTCGTTTTGGACCTCAAACAGATGAGCACGATTATGAGTTTAAGAAAAAGAATGCCATCAAATTTTTACAAGACGGTGCTAAATTAAAAGCGTTTGTATTCTTTAAAGGACGTTCTATTATCTACAAAGAGCAAGGACAAATTTTATTGTTACGTTTAGCTCAAGAATTAGAAGAATTTGGAAAAGTAGAAGCGATGCCTGTTTTAGAAGGAAAACGTATGATTATGTACATTGCTCCAAAAAAGAAAAAATAAATAATATACAGTCCGCAGTATTCAGTAGTTATTTTATAAACTGTAAACCGAGACTTAAAATTAAAAAATAATAAGTAAGATTGATTATAAAAACAGGAAGAAAATGCCTAAAATGAAAACAAAATCTAGTGCTAAGAAACGATTCAAAGTTACTGGCTCTGGGAAAATCAAGAGAAAACATGCTTTTAAAAGTCATATTTTGACTAAAAAAACCAAAAAGCGTAAATTAGCTTTAACACATTCAGGATTGGTCCACAAGACAGATGAGAGAAGCATTAAACAACAATTAAACATTATTTAAGCCGCATCCCTCATCAAAGGAGATAGTAACAAAATGAAAAAAATAGTTCAATTTTGTTTGGTTAAAAGAATTTAGTAACCCTGGAGTGGGCTATTTTAAATTCAGAATTATGAATTTAGAATTTAGAAGTATCGAAAGATCGCCTTACTGCAAAAAACATTTAAAATTATGCCAAGAGCAACAAATTCAGTAGCATCAAAAGCTAGAAAAAAAAGAGTATTAAAACAAGCCAAAGGTTTCTTTGGAAGACGTAAAAACGTTTGGACAGTAGCTAAAAATGCTGTAGAAAAAGCAATGTGCTATGCCTACCGTGATAGAAAACAAAATAAGAGAAACTTCCGTGCATTGTGGATTACGCGTATCAATGCTGGTGCACGTTTACATGGTATGAGCTATTCTCAATTTATGGGTAAAGTAAAAGCTAACAACATCGAATTGAACCGTAAAGTTCTTGCAGATTTAGCAATGAATCACTCAGAAGCTTTCACAACTATTGTAAATAAAATAAAATAATTTACGTCTAACACAATCATCTTACTTATAAAAAGAGCTGTACTAAAATTTTTAGGCAGCTTTTTTTTGTATATTTTTTTAAATTTATACTAAATGTCATGCTATATAATATCATGCTATATAATATGAATAAGGTAAGGTAAGCTGAAAATTGTCTGACACTAATTTTCATCCATATTTTATTAACATATCCACTTGGTAACAAAAAACAAAGCTTTGGTGATTGAGACCTTTTATCCTTTTGATTTTGCTTAATGCATAAAAAAAAGCGAAATCTAATCAAGATTCGCTTTTTAAATAAGATTAATTAAATAAAATATTCCTTTATAAATATTAATTAATTGGAAGTATGATTGATACTGTATGGACAATATGATCATTACCTACTTGCTCTTGATCGAAAGCAAATTTTCCTTGAGTTTCTAATCGTAATGCTACAGCTTTGTTTAACCAAAAATCTAGAGCTATACCCGCATTAATAGTTTGATTTGGTGTTCCATCTGTCCACATTGCTCCAACACCAGCTAAAGCACTTGCATCAAACCATTTTACATCAACAATATGAGAATCAAAAGTGTACATCAAGTTAGCATTAATTGATGCAAAGAAAAGGTCTTCATTCATTATCTCCCCATTTTGTTTATTACTTTTATCTAACTTATTTAAAAGAAATTGTCCATTTACACTAAAGTTATTATCAAATTTTCTTTGAACTGAAAATGTTGAAACAGAAGGGATAACGTTCCAGTTTTTGACAGAAAAATATTCATCATCAGAAGATGAAGAATTGTCTAAAAAGTTAACCCCAAATCCAAAAAACCACTTTTTACTTGTCTCTTCTTGAGCAAAAGCAAAACTAACTGACATTAATAATACTAAAATAATAGATTTTTTCATAATAATTAAATATAAATTCGGTGGCTAAATTAATCATTATTTTTAAATTAACAAAATTTTTGTAAAAATTAAACATGGAAAAATATACTTTAACATTTAATAGTTAGTCTTTACTCCAGCCTGCCATTAGTCTTTTTCCTGCAACTCCTTGTTTTTCTGATTTTTCGGTTTTAATCAGATTTAGTGATATTTTTAAACGGGTTAAGTAATTTTGAGCTGCTTTTTTGTTCCTTTTTCTTGATGAATTTAAGAAAATGCCACATATAGTGTCCAATCTAGTTTAATCTCAACTACCCAATGTGAGCGAATATGTTTTTTTATTGCTTGTCAATATTTTCTAAAATTTAGAAATATAGTAAGAGTTTGTTCCTCTAACGGTTTTCACTATTTTTATTCTTCTAAAAAGTTGACTAACAATGTTATGTACAAATAAACTAATTTAAGGAACTGAAAATGAGCTTTATTTGTACTAATTAAATAAAAAAAGTATGCATTTGCGCTGACTATTCGTGCTAGTGAAAAAAAGAATTTACTGACAAATTTCAGATGTTTTTTTCGAATATAGGATAAATAATGTCCAAAAAGATAAATTACAAAAAAACTATATAATATTATTCTAAAGAAAATTATTGTTTTGCATGTCCAGTTTATACTATCTACAAAAGTCTATTTTTTGTATTAATGCTATAAGTGAATTACTTCATCATAAGCATCAGCTACAGCCTCCATAACCGCTTCACTCATAGTAGGATGTGGGTGAACTGCTTTTAAGATTTCGTGTCCTGTAGTTTCTAATTTACGGGCTACAACGGCTTCTGCAATCATATCGGTAACGCCGGCACCAATCATGTGGCAACCTAACCATTCACCGTATTTGGCATCAAAAATCACTTTTACAAATCCATCAGGCGTACCTGCTGCTTTTGCTTTTCCTGAAGCAGAGAATGGGAATTTACCCACTTTAATTTCATACCCTTTTTCTTTAGCTTGTTTTTCCGTCATACCTACAGAAGCAATTTCTGGAGTCGCATACGTACAACCTGGAATGTTTCCGTAATCTAAAGGCTCAACATGTAAACCTGCGATTTTTTCAACACATAAAATACCTTCAGCCGAAGCTACGTGTGCTAAAGCTTGTCCTGGCGTTACATCACCAATTGCGTAGTAACCAGGAACATTTGTTTGGTAATATGCGTTTACTAAGATTTTATCTCTATCGGTAGCAATACCGGTTTCTTCTAATCCGATGTTTTCGATGTTGGTTTTAATTCCAACGGCTGATAATAAGATATCCGCTTCTAAAACTTCTTCTCCTTTAGCAGTTTTAACGAACACTTTTACTCCGTTTCCAGAAGTATCAATTCGTTCTACAGAAGCATTTGTCATAATTGAAACTCCTGCTTTTTTCATAGAACGTTCCAATTGTTTTGAAATGTCTTCGTCTTCTACAGGAACTATATTTGGCATGAATTCAACAATCGTTACTTGTGTTCCCATGGCGTTATAGAAATGAGCAAACTCAACTCCAATCGCACCAGAACCTACCACAATCATTTTTTTTGGTTGTTCAGTTAGCGTCATTGCTTGGCGGTAACCAATTACTTTTTTACCATCTTGTGGTAAGTTTGGTAATTCGCGAGAACGTGCTCCTGTTGCAATTATAATGTGATCTGCTGCATATTCTGTAACTTTACCATCGGTAGCTGTTACATCAACTTTTCTACCTAGTTTTACTTTTCCAAAACCATCAATCACATCGATTTTATTTTTCTTCATTAAGAATTGAACTCCTTTGCTCATTCCTTCTGCTACATCACGAGAACGTTTTACAACAGCAGAAAAATCTTTGTCAAATGCCGCAACGGTTAATCCGTAATCTGCTGCATGTTTTAGGTAATCAAAAACTTGAGCCGATTTTAATAATGCTTTCGTAGGAATACAACCCCAATTTAAACATATTCCACCCAAACTTTCTTTTTCGATAACGGCAACTTTGAAGCCTAATTGTGATGCTCTAATAGCAGTTACATAACCTCCAGGACCACTTCCTAAAACTATGATATCGTATTTCATTTTAAAATATTTATTTAATTTTTTTTAGTAAAAATGGAATTCGCAAAGCTCATTTCATTTTTATAAAGTATTTCAGTTTTATTTACAAGTTGCGAATTTAAGGAATTATTTTAAAAGTTTAAAAGCAAAGTTTACAAAGTTTTACGCAAAGAAACGAGAAGGAAATCTGTGATAATTTTAACCACAATGCACAAAAGGAAAGCACAAGGAACACAAAAAGAATCTGCGATAATCCTTTCAATCAGTGTTATCTGCGTTCTAAAAACTTATCGTTAGTACAAGAGATGCTTAACAGCATGACAAACGTTGCGTGCAACCAGAAACCTGAAACCTGAAACCTGAAACCTCAAACTTTAAACCTGAAACCTCAAACTTTAAACCTTAAACCTGAAACTTTAAACCTGAAACTATTCCACTTCAACCGCAAACTGCGAATCGTATAATTTTTTGTAATAACCGTTCACTTTAGTAACCAATTCATGATGGGTGCCTTGTTCCACAATTTGACCTTTGTCCATAACAATAATTTTATTTGCATTAACAATGGTTGCCAAGCGATGTGCAATAACAATAGAAGTTCTATCCTTAGTAATAGTCTCAGTAGCTTTTTGAATTAATTCTTCAGAATGTGTATCGATTGATGAGGTTGCTTCATCTAATATCAATATACTCGGATTATTAACATACGCTCTTAAAAAAGCAATCAACTGGCGTTGTCCAGAAGATAACATCACACCACGTTCTTTTACGTTGTAATCGTAGCCTTCTGGTAAGGTCATGATGAAGTCGTGTACGCCAATTTTTTTTGCAGCTGCGATTACATCTTCTCTCGAAATGGTTTCGTTATGGAGTGCAATATTGTTGTAAATACTATCTGAGAACAAGAAAACGTCCTGCAAAACAACTGCAATTTGCTTACGAAGACTTTTTAAGGTATAGCCGGTAATACTATGATTATCAATAGTAATTTTACCCGAATTGATTTCGTAAAAACGATTCAATAAATTAATAATTGTTGATTTTCCTGCTCCTGTACTTCCAACAATAGCTATGGTTTCACCAGCTTTTACTTTAAGATTAATCCCTTTTAAAACTTCTTCATTTTTAATGTAACCAAATCGAACATCACATAATTCGATAGTTCCTTTAAAATGAGATGCTTCAAGGATACCATTGTCTTGCACATTATCTTCGGTATCTAAAATTTCAAACACTCTATCGGCTGCAACAATTCCCATTTGCATTACGTTGAACTTATCTGCAATTTGACGTAAAGGGTTGTATAGCATGGTAATGTACATATTGAAAGCTACTAATTGCCCAATAGTTGTATCAGTGTCGCCATTTATAATCCAAATAGCACCAAAATATACCACCAACCCAATACTAATATTCGAAATAATATCGGCAATAGGAAAGAAGATGGAGTTGTACAGAATGTTTTTCAACCAAGCTTTATTGTGTTTTTGATTGATTTCTTCAAACTTTTCCAATTCGATTTTTTCACGATTGAAAAGTTGTACGATTTTCATACCGGTTAATCGTTCTTGGATGAACGTATTTAGATTGGTGACTTCATTTCGAACCTCTTTGAAAGCAACTTTCATTTTTTTATTGAAAATGTTGGTAGCAATTAGGATAACAGGCATAATTACAAGTACAATTCCTGTAATTTTCCAATTTACAACAAGCATAAATACAATTACAATAATCATTTTGAGCACATCACTCACAATCATAAATAATCCTTGACTGAATATACTTGCAATGGATTCAATATCTGAAACCGAACGAGTGACTAATTTTCCAACAGGTTCATTATCAAAATATTTCATTTTAAACGAAGTAATGTGATGGTACAATTTATCGCGCAAATCTTTAATAATATCTTGTCCTAACCAATTGGCTAAATACGTAAAGTAAAACTGAGCAATACCTTCGAGTACAAGAGCAATAAACATAATAATTACCAATACTTTTAAATTCGTAGGGTTGTCATTGCCAGCAAAGAAATACTGCATAAATTCTTCAAAATAATGTTGAATTATGTTGGTTTCTTTTTTGGCATCGACTAAGTAATTATCGATTGTAAAGTTCAATAAAAAAGGTCTTAAAGCCGTCATAATTGCTAGAAATATTGCCCAAAAGCTCACAAAGTAAAGTTTTCCCTTGTAAGGTTTTGCGTAAGCTAACAATTTGGTAAACGATGATGTTTTTATTTTACTCATTAATTTATTCTCTTTCTTTTATGTATGGATAGACAACATTTACTAAATACAAACCTTGTGCAGGAACTGAAAATCCGGCTTTACCTCTGTTTTTACTTTCAATGATTGTGCGTAAATCAGCCACTTCAATTTTGCCTAAACCAATATTCACCATGGTTCCCACAATCGCTCTCACCATATTGCGTAAGAATCTATCGGCAGTGATGGTAAAGATAATTTGATTTCCAGCTTGTTTCCAATGTGCTTCGGAAATTTTACAATTAAATGTATTCACATCAGTATGCACTTTTGAGAAGCATTCAAAATCAATGTATTCAAACAAAATTTTACACGATTCATTCATTTTTTCCAAATCCAATTGATGGGAATGATACCAACTTCCATCGGTAATAAACGCATCTTTAAACGTGTGAATGTAATATTCGTAGGTTCTTGAAGTGGCATCAAAACGAGCATGAGCGGCTTTGTGAACCGGAATAATTCTGTAAATCACAATCGATGGCGTTAAAAACGAATTCAATTTGTGTGACCAATACTCAGATTCTAAATTCAATTCGGTTTCAAAATGCGCATACATTTGTTTGGCATGCACGCCAGCATCGGTTCTTCCAGCACCTATGATGGCGATAGTTTCTCTGAAAAGGGTAGAAAGTGCCTTCTCCAAAGTTTCCTGTACCGAGGCAGCGTCAGGTTGGCTCTGAAATCCGTGGAAATTTTTTCCGTTGTAGGCAAATTCTATGAAATATCTCAAAATATAGTGTTCCGTTTTCTCTATAGCATGCAAATTTACAAAATTCAAAAGTAAAGTTCCTTTCAAATTGTGATAATAAAAACTTAATTTTGCTTTATGAAGAAAATTTTGCTTTTATCAGATACCCATAGCCACATAGATGATGTCATTTTGAAATATGTAAACCAAGCGGATGAGGTTTGGCATGCAGGAGATATTGGTGATTTAGCAGTTACCGATGCGATTAAAAAGTTAAAACCACTTCGAGGGGTTTATGGAAATATTGATGATGATAAAGCGCGAATGGAATTTCCATTAAACAATCGGTTTTTTTGTGAAGGAGTGGACGTTTGGATTACACATATTGGTGGTTATCCAGATAAATACAATCCAACTATTCGAGCCGAAATTACTACAAACCCACCAAAGTTATTCATTTGCGGACATTCGCACATTTTAAAAGTACAATTTGATAAGCAGTTGAATTTACTACACATGAACCCAGGCGCATGCGGAAAATATGGTTTTCATCAAGTACGAACGATGTTGCGTTTTGAAATCGATGGCGATAAAATCCAGAGTTTAGAAGTGATTGAACTAGGTAAGAAATAGTGGTCAGTATTCAGTCGCAGTGTTCAGTCGCAGTGCTCAGTCTCAGTGCTCAGTCTCAGTGTTCAGTATTCAGTCGCAGTATTCAGTTTGAATTAACAAAAAAATCCGAAACTTTCGCTTCGGATTTTTTCTTCGCACTAATAAACTAAGATGATAGGTTTATCGTAATCGATCAACAGATTTTACGAGATCTTCGTCCCTTTTTATTGCCTTGTTTGCCAAGACTAATAAAACGATAGAAATTGCAGGAAGAAACATCCCAATACCCTTCTCTGAAACAAAAGTTCCTCCGGATAAGTTTAGCGAGCGATACACAAAAAATCCTAGTAAAATAAAGTTAAATATCATGTTCAATCTGTTTAATACAAATTGTCGTTGTCTATCCTTAAAATTAAAAATATTTATAAATGTTAATCCAGAAACGGAAATAAATAGTATTATTGCCAATTGAACATCAGTAAAAAAAACAACTTTTCCCGATTTTTCTGTCCATAATTCAAAAACAAAAGGTAGCACACCAGTAACAATTGCACTGGCTAACATATAAAGTGATTGAATGCGTTGTAACATTATTTTCTTTTTTGATAAAGCAAAAATAGTATTTCTTTTTAATTTAAACTATTGTTATTTCCAAATTTATTCGTACTATTGCACAGTATTAGTCGTGAGTCCTTCATTTTGCGACACCTTACGCAACAAAAAAAATCTTATCCTTTTTTGTTTTTAATCAACCAACCATTTTATTAAAAGTATATTCATGTTTGATATTGAAGTATTAAAAGAGATGAAACTCTCTGATTTGCAAGAAATTGCAAAAATAGCTAAGATTAACAAATACCGTTCGCTAAAAAAAGACGATTTAGTGTATCAAATCTTAGACTTACAAGCCGCCCAGCCCGAAGTTCTAAAATCGGAAATTCCTTTAGAAAAAGTTGCTGAACAACCTAAAGAAAAAAGAGCAAGAATACTTCCTAAAAAAGTAATTAATCCAGCTCCTCAAATTAAAAAAGACTTATTTTCTATCCCTTTGAAAGATTTACCAGAAGAAATAATTCCTGTTAAAGAAGAAGTTGTTAAAGAAGTTAAAGTTGCAGAGCAAAAAGTACTTGCTCCCAAACCTAACAATAAACTACCTCGTAAAGATTATAAAGAGAAAAAAACTTTGCCTAATAAAGTTTCCAACGAGGATGTACCAAAAGTAGTTTCTTCTGTAACTGAACCATCAGCATCAGCTGAAATGACACAAAACCAGAAAAATTTGTCTAAAAATCCAAATTATAAAGCTAATCAAAATAACCCCAATCATCCGGATTACAAAAAGAGTAATCTAACCGAAGGAACAAATGGGGATAACAGTAGTCCCAACAAAAATTCACATCAAAATAAAAAACAAAATTTTAGAGAACCCGATTTTGAATTCGATGGAATTATTGAAAGTGAAGGTGTATTAGAAATGATGCCCGATGGATACGGATTTTTACGTTCGTCTGATTACAATTATTTAGCTTCTCCCGATGATATTTATTTATCAACATCTCAAATTCGTTTATTCGGATTAAAAACAGGTGATACTGTAAAAGGTGTTGTACGTCCGCCAAAAGAAGGTGAAAAATATTTTCCTTTGGTAAAAGTATTAAAAATCAATGGTCATGACCCGCAAGTGGTACGTGATCGAATTTCGTTTGAGTATTTAACACCCGTTTTTCCAACAGAAAAATTCAATTTAGCGGATAGAAATAGTACGATTTCAACACGTATAATTGATTTGTTTT
>Ga0209175_10001243_pt1 | contig 12924 bp, 10 predicted proteins | sample JI91814C2DNA_FD_187506 | JGI IMG/M metagenome (GOLD analysis project Ga0209175, IMG submission 187506) | Wastewater effluent complex algal communities from Wisconsin, to seasonally profile nutrient transformation and Carbon sequestration -... | ecosystem: Engineered > WWTP > Effluent > Algae...
GGACGCCACGCGGATGCGCCCATAGGCGAGGAGCAGCAGCTCGACCGGAGCACCCGTCACCGTGACCACCGGTGCGTCGGGCCCCGCGATGATCGGCTCCGCGCGGGGCGCGACGAGGCGTACACCGACGGGGGCGCGGCGGAACATCAGGCGCGCCGACTTCCGCAGCGCCGCGTGGACCGCTCGCTCGGTGCGCTCGGGCACCTCCCGGCGCGGGCCGACCGTCCCGTCACCACGCAGGACGTCCTCGTGGTGCACGACGAGCTCGACGGTGTTGACGAGCGCGTCGACCCGCTCGATCCGCGTCGGCGACCACCACGGTGGCCCGGAGCGCACGGTGGCGACGAGCGACTCCCAGTCGCCCTCCGCCACAGCCTGCTGACCCCGCTCCAGCCGTCCGGCCAGGGCCGGGAGCAGGATGCCGGGCGCGAGGTCGGGGCGGCGCTCTCGCACGACGAGGTGCGCGGCGAGGTCGCGGGCCCGCCACGGGTCGCAGAGGGTGGGCGCGTCCGGGCCGAGCTCGAGGAAGGTGTCGCACAGGGCCTCGCGCTCGGCCTGCACCACCGGCAGATGGGTTTCCGACGTCATGACGGCCATTGTCGACCACGATCCTGCATCCCCGGTGCCTTGAGGGCGCTCCGGTGTCGCTGGGTGCAGGTCGAGCGAGCGCAACATGCCGTGCGGAGGGAACGGGCTTCGGCGTGTTGCGCTCACTCGACCTGCGGCGCCGTCAAAGACCGCAACGCCCGGATGCCGTCCGCACCGGTCCGCGACCCGGCCGCCGCACCGGGAGGCCCACCCACCACGGCACAATGAGCGGGTGCGCACGCCCCCCTTTCTCGACAGTGACCTCGACCCCGCCATCGCCGCCCGCCTCACGCGCGACGCCGACGGCCTCGTGGCGGCGATCGTGCAGCAGCACGACACCGGTGAGGTGCTCATGCTCGGATGGATGGACGACGAGGCCCTGCACCGCACCCTGACCCAGGGGCGGGTCACGTTCTGGTCGCGCAGCCGCAGCGAGTACTGGCGCAAGGGCGACACCTCCGGCCACGTGCAGCACGTCCGGTCGGTCGCGCTGGACTGCGACGGCGACGCGCTCCTCGTGCGCGTCGACCAGGTCGGCGCGGCCTGCCACACCGGGGACCACACGTGCTTCGACGCCGCAGACCTCGGTGCCGTGGTCGGGGACGGCGCGTGAGCACGGCATCCGAGAGCGGTTCCGCCGACCGCGCGACGACCCCGGACCTCGCCTACGGCCAGACCTGGCCCAACCTCGACGTCTTCGGCGTGCTCGCCCGCGACCGCCGGGTCATCCCCGTCGTGCGCCGCCTCATGGGCGATGCCGAGACCCCGGTCGGCGTGTACCGCAAGCTCGCGGGGGACCGGCCGGGCACCTTCCTCCTGGAGTCGGCCGAGCACGGGGGAGTGTGGTCGCGCTGGTCGATCGTCGGCGCCGCGAGCCGGGCCACGCTCACCGAGCGCGACGGTGCGGCCCACTGGATCGGTGAACCACCGGTCGGCGTGCCGACCTCCGGACTGGCCACGGACGCCCTGGCCGAGACCATGCGGGTTCTCGCGACCGAGCCCATCGCGGGTCTGCCGCCGCTCACCGGGGGCATGGTCGGCGCCATCACCTACGACGCCGTGCGTCGCTGGGAGCGCGTGCCCGCCACCGCCCCTGACGAGCTCGACCTGCCTGAGCTGGCCCTCATGCTCGCGACCGACCTGGCGGTTCTCGACCACGCCGACGGGTCGATCCTGCTCGTGGCCAACGCGATCAACTACGACGGCACCGACGAGCGGGTCGAACAGGCGTGGGCGGATGCCGTGGCTCGCCTGGACGACATGACGCGCGCCCTCGCGGCCCCCGCGCCGAGCACGGTCGCCGTCGTCGACACGGCATCCGTGGACGCGGCGATGGCCACGGTCACCTCGAACACCACCCGTGAGCGCTACGAGGAGGTCGTCGAGCTCGCCAAGGAGGACATCCGCGCCGGCGAGGTCTTCCAGGTCGTCATCAGCCAGCGGTTCAGCCTCGACTGCGCGGCAGATCCGCTCGACGTCTACCGGGCCCTGCGGGCGAGCAACCCCAGCCCGTACATGTACCTGTTCCGACTGCCGCACCCCGACGGCTCCTCGTACGCCGTCGTCGGCAGCAGCCCCGAGGCCCTCGTGCGCGTCACAGGCGACCGGGCGATCACCCACCCGATCGCCGGATCGCGCCCGCGCGGCAAGACCCCCGAGGACGACGTGCGCCTGGCCGACGAGCTGCTCGCCGACCCCAAGGAGCGCTCCGAGCACGTCATGCTCGTCGACCTCGGCCGCAACGACCTCCAGCGGGTCTGCCGCCCCGGCACGGTCGACGTCGTCGAGTTCATGGACGTGCGGCGCTACAGCCACGTCATGCACATCGAGTCCACCGTCGTGGGGGACACCCGCCCGGGGGTCAGCGCCTACGACGTGCTGGTGTCGACCTTCCCCGCCGGCACCCTCTCGGGTGCGCCGAAGCCGCGCGCCCTGGCGCTCATCGAGCAGTACGAACCCTCGCGGCGAGGCGTCTACGGTGGCGTCGTCGGCTACCTCGACTTCCACGGTGACCTCGACATGGCCATCGCCATCCGCACCGCCGTCGTCAAGGACGGTGTCGCCCACGTGCAGGCCGGCGCCGGCATCGTGGCCGACTCGGTCCCGGCCCGCGAGCACGAGGAGTGCGTCCACAAGGCGACTGCGGCACTGCGCGCGGTCGCGACGGCCGCGGCGATGCGGACCGTGACATGAGCCGGCTGTCCAGCAGGGGCGTCGTCGCCCTCCTGGCCCTGCTCGGCGCCGGTGGCCTGCTCGTCAGCGGCTTCCGCCCGTGGGTGACCGGGGCCGTCGACGACGCCGTTCTCGGCGCGACCCGCATCAGCGCCACCGGCGCGGAGGTGGCCCCGGGCCTGAGCGCCGTCGCCCTGTCGATCGCGGCCGCGGCCATCGCCGCCGTCGCTGCCGGCCGCATCGCGCGGGTGGTCGCCCTGGTCGCCTGTGCGGCCTCGGTCGTCATCGCCGTGATCCTCACGGTGCGGGTCCTTCGGGACCCCGAGGCCGTGCTCGGTCCGGTCGCCGCCTCACGCGTCGGCCGCACCGGCAGCATCGAGAACGTCGCCGACCCCACGGTGTGGCCCTGGGTGGCTCTCGCCGCCTGCGCCGTCGCCCTCCTGGGCCTGGTCGGCGCGGTGCGCGGCCTGCGGGTCTGGGGCGGGCCGTCCTCGCGCTACGAGGTGGCGGATGCCGGTGGCCCGGTCGCCGGTCCGCGCGGCGAGCGCGTCGCGAGCGCCTGGGACGAGCTCAGCGCGGGGCGCGACCCCACCGATGTGGGTCCCGACCAGCGGACCTGACAGAATCACCGGTGAGCCACCGGGCCCCGAGTGTGGGCCCCGCACGAATGGAGACGACATGGACGAGCACGAGGACCACGGGCACAGCGTCGCCGCCTGGACGGCAGTGATCATCTGCATCATCGCGTCGGCGATCATGTCGCTCGCGGTGGTGTTCCCGAACCGCTGGCTGTTCGTCGGTGGTGTCGTCCTGGCCGTCGTCGGTGTCGTCGCGGGGAAGGTGCTGTCCATGGCTGGTTACGGCGCTGCCGCGCGCGACCCCGAACAGGCACCCTCGATCCACTGATGGGTGACGCCACCGCGGGCACCGTTCTCGACGCGATCATCGCGGGGGTGCGTGAGGACCTCGCCGTTCGCGAGGCGGCCCGCCCGCAGGCCGAGGTCGAGCGGGACGCCCTCGCCGCACCGCCGGCCCTCGACGCCGAGGAGGCCCTGCGCCGGCCCGGCCTGTCCCTGATCGCCGAGGTCAAGCGGGCCAGCCCGAGCAAGGGTGAGCTCTCCGACATCCCCGACCCGGCTGCGCTCGCCGCGGCCTACCAGGCTGGCGGTGCATCCGTGGTCTCGGTGCTCACAGAGGCACGCCGGTTCGGTGGCAGCCTCGCCGACCTCGACGCGGTGCGCGCCGCGGTCACGATCCCGGTGCTGCGCAAGGACTTCGTGGTCACCGACTACCAGGTGTGGGAGGCCCGCGCCCACGGGGCCGACGTCGTCCTGCTCATCGTCGCTGCCCTCAGCGACGAGCAGCTCACGGCCCTGCTCTCGCGCGTGCGTGAACTCGGGATGACCGCGCTGGTCGAGGTGCACGACGAGGCCGAGACCCAGCGGGCCGTCGACGCCGGCGCGACCGTCATCGGCGTGAACGCCCGCAACCTCAAGACCCTGGACATCCACCCCGAGACGTTCTCGCGGCTCGTCCCCCTGATCCCCCCCGGCTGCGTCACCGTCGCCGAGTCGGGGATCGCCGACGCCGCCGACGCAGGTGCCTACGCCCGCCAGGGCGCGGACGCCGTCCTGGTCGGCGAGGCGCTCGTGCGCACCGGTGACCCGCGCGGCGGTGCTGCCGCGATGGTCGCAGCGGGCGCCATCACCGACCGAGAGGCCGAGCAGTGACCGACACCCAGACCGACGACGGCATCCGCGACCTCACCCCGCACGAGCTGCCGCGACCCGGCCGGTTCGGCGAGTTCGGTGGTCGCTACGTCCCCGAAGCGCTGGTCCCGGCGCTCGACCAGCTCGACGAGGCCCGCCAGAAGGCGGCTGTCGACCCCGAGTTCCAGGCCGAGCTGGCTCACCTGCACGCCACCTACACCGGGCGACCGAGCATCATCACGGAGGTCCCGCGGTTCGCGGCGCACTGTGGTGGGGCACGGGTCATCCTCAAGCGTGAGGACCTCAACCACACCGGGTCCCACAAGATCAACAACGTCCTCGGCCAGGCCCTGCTGACCAAACGCATGGGCAAGACCCGGGTCATCGCCGAGACCGGCGCCGGGCAGCACGGTGTCGCCACGGCCACGGCCGCCGCCCTGCTGGGGCTGGAGTGCACCGTCTACATGGGCAAGGTCGACACCGAGCGCCAGGCGCTCAACGTCGCCCGCATGCGCATCCTGGGCGCGGAGGTCATCCCCGTCGAGCACGGCAGCGCCACCCTCAAGGACGCCATCAACGAGGCGTTGCGCGACTGGGTCACCAACGTGCAGTCCACGCACTACCTCATCGGCACCGTCACCGGCCCGCACCCGTTCCCCGAGATGGTGCGCGACTTCCACAAGATCATCGGCGAGGAGGCGCGAGCGCAGGTTCTCGACCTCACCGGGCGTCTGCCGGATGCCGTGATCGCGTGCGTCGGCGGCGGATCGAACGCCATGGGCATCTTCCACCGCTTCATCGAGGATGCCGGGGTGCGCCTGATCGGGATCGAGGCCGGGGGAGAGGGGATCGAGTCCGGGCGGCACGCCGCCCGCTTCGCCTCGGCGTCGCCCGGGGTGCTGCACGGCGCGATGAGCTACCTCATGCAGGACGACGACGGCCAGACCGTGGAGTCGCACTCGATCTCCGCGGGGCTGGACTACCCGAGCGTGGGACCGGAGCACTCCTTCCTGCGGGACAGCGGGCGGGCCGAGTACCGCTACGCCACCGACGACCGGGTCATGGAGGCCTTCTCGCTGCTCAGCCGCACCGAGGGCATCATCCCGGCCATCGAGTCCGCCCACGCCCTCGTGGGGGCCATGGAGGTCGGCCGGGAGCTGGGGCCCGACGCGCTGCTGCTCGTCAACCTCTCAGGCCGCGGCGACAAGGACATGGAGACCGCCGCGCGGTACTTCGGGCTGCTCGACGGGGAGCGGGCATGAGCACGGTCGTGAACGGTGTCGGTGAGATCCTCCAGCGCTGCCGCGAGGAAGGGCGCGCGGCGCTCGTCGGGTACCTGCCGGTGGGCTTCCCCACCGTCGAGGGCTCGCTCGAGGCGATGCGCGTCCTCGTGGAGGCCGGCTGCGACATCGTCGAGGTCGGTGTGCCGTACAGCGACCCCCTCATGGACGGGCCGGTCATCCAGCACGCGGCGAGCACCGCGCTCGCAGGCGGGGCCCGCGTCGACGACGTCTTCCGTGCCACGCAGGCGGTGAGGGATGCCGGTGGCGCCGCCCTGGTCATGACGTACTGGAACCTCGTGCTGCGCCGCGGGGTGGAGCGCTTCGCCGCCGACCTGGCATCCTCCGGAGGCGCTGGTCTCATCACGCCCGACCTCATCCCCGACGAGGCGGGCGAGTGGATCGCCGCGAGCGATGCGCACGGGCTCGACCGGGTCTTCCTCGTGGCACCGTCGTCGACGCCCGAGCGACTCAGTGCGGTCACCGGCGCCTGCCGCGGCTTCGTCTACGCCGCGTCGACGATGGGCGTCACCGGCGCCCGCACGAGTGTCGACTCCGACGCCCGTGGGCTCGTCGAGCGCACCCGGTCCGTCACCGACCTGCCGGTCTGCGTGGGGCTCGGTGTCTCCACCGGCGCCCAGGCCGCCGAGCTCGCCGCGTACGCCGACGGGGTCATCGTCGGCTCCGCCCTCGTCCGCACGCTCACCGGGCCGGGGGAACTCTGTGACCGGCTCGAGGCGTTGCGCGCTCTGACGAAGGAACTGGCTGACGGTGTGAGGGGTGGTCGCGGATGAGCACGGCCACCGACCCCACCCTCCACGAGGTGTCGCCGACGCCCGAGCGCGGTGAGCGGCTCAAGGACGTCATCGGCCTGCTGGCCCGCCTCTTCCTGGGCGCCGTCCTCATCTACGCCGGCGCGGTCAAGGTCGGCAAGCCGCTGACGTCCGAGCGCGCCGTGCAGGCCTTCGAGATCTTCCCCACGGACCTCGCCGGCTACATCGGCCTGGCCCTGCCCTTCGTCGAGATCCTGCTGGGTGCGCTGCTCATCCTGGGCCTGTTCACCCGGCCGGTGGCCATCGTCTCGACCCTGCTCATGGTCGCCTTCATCATCGGCATCGCCCAGGCGTGGGCGAGGGGCCTGACCATCGACTGCGGATGCTTCGGTGGCGGCGGGCAGGTGGCCGCGGGTGAGACGAAGTACGGCACCGACATCGCCCGCGATGCGACCTTCGCCCTTGCCGGGGCCTGGCTGTGGTGGCGCCCGCGCTCCCTGGCCTCCCTTGACCGTCTGCTGTTCCGCTAAACCACGAGGAGACTGACCACCATGGCGAAGAACTCCGCCAAGGCCCCGGATCGGGGTGCCGCCAACGCGCGCGCGGCAAAGATCCAGGCTGCCCAGAAGTCCGCCGGGGGCGGGGCGAACAAGATCGTCGTCGCCACGGTCGTCGCGATCGTCGCGATCATCGCCACGGTGGGTGGCGTCGTCTGGAGCCAGATGTCGAAGGAGAACGACGTCACCGGAGGGGGCAACGCCCTTCCCGCGGGGGTCAGCGAGCTGGGCGAGGGGTACCCGGCCTTCCAGGACGTCACGCCCGTCGACGGTGCACCCACCGTCGACCTCTACGTCGACTACCAGTGCCCGGCGTGCGCCATGTTCGAGCAGGCCTTCGGGCCGACGCTGAGCGAGCAGGCCGCCGACGGCAAGATCAAGCTGGTCTACCACGTGAAGAACTTCCTCGACGACAACCTCAGGAACGACAGCTCCACGCGCTCCGCGAACGGGGCCTTCTGCGCCTCGGACGCCGGCAAGTTCCAGGAGTACAGTGACCAGCTCTTCCCCGGTCAGCCCGAGCGCGAGGGTGATGGCTGGACCGATGCCCAGCTCAAGGCATTCGCCGAGACCGCCGGTCTGAGCGGCGCGGACCTGACGACCTGGGAGTCCTGCGTCGCCGCAGGCAAGTACACCGACTACGTGAACTCGGTCGAGAAGCAGTCGTTCGCCGATGGCGTCAAGGGCACGCCCACCGTCAAGGTGAACGGTGAGGATCTCGACACCGGCACCCTGGTCAACGCCGAGGGCACGGCCTTCGACCCGGCCAAGCTCGTCGCGGCGCTCGAGGCTGCCGGCAAGTGATCGCCTCCCTGCCCAGCCCCACGGTCGGGGTGTGGCACCTGGGTCCGTTCCCGCTGCGGATGTACGCCGTGTGCATCCTGCTCGGGATCGTGGTCGCGGTGTGGCTCACCGGCCGACGCCTCGTCGACCGGGGCTACGAGGCTGGGCAGGCGCTCGACGTGGCTGCGTATGCCGTGCCGTTCGGCATCGTCGGCGGCCGGATCTACCACGTCATCACCACCCCTGACCCCTACTGGGGTGAGGGCGGCAACCCGGTCGACGCGCTGAAGATCTGGGAGGGCGGCCTCGGCATCTGGGGCGCGATCGCCCTCGGGGCGTTCGGCATCTGGGTCGGCTGCCGGCAGGTCGGTATCCGCTTCCTGCCCTTCCTGGATGCCGCGGTGCCGGGTGTGGCGCTGGCGCAGGCGATCGGACGCGTCGGGAACTGGTTCAACAACGAGCTGTACGGCGGCCCCACGACGCTGCCGTGGGGGCTGACCATCCACCAGTGGGACCAGGGCGCCGGTCGGGCTGTCGAGGACGCCTCGGGCAACCCCGTCGTCCTCGGGGTGTTCCACCCGACGTTCCTGTACGAGATGATCTGGCTCGTCATCCTCGCGGTGGCGCTGCTCGTCATCGACAAGCGGCGTGCGCTGGCCCCGGGGCAGCTCGCCGGGCTGTACGTCGCGGGGTACCCCGTGGGCCGCATCGTCATCGAGTTCATGCGCACCGACAAGGCCGAGCTGATCCTCGGGGTGCGGCTCAACGTCTGGACGAGCATCATCGTCTTCGCCCTAGGGGTGTGGATCTACTGGTTCACCGGTCGCCGCGCCGAGCGCAACGCTGTCCCGCAGAGCGAACCCGAATCCCGGAATGTGGGATAGCGAAACGCAAATCGCGAGACCGCGCCGCCGGGCGATAGTCTTCCGGCACGTGGCCAGAGCCGTCCGCGCTGACCTTGCCGTGCCCGGCCCCTCGAGGGCCCACGACTGAAGAGGACGGTGATGCGACGTGACCGTCGCCCGCTTCTCCGCCCAGCCCACCGACACGGGCCTGTACCGCCGCGAGCACGAGCACGATGCCTGCGGTGTGGCCCTCGTGGCGACGATGCGGGGCAGTGCCGGCCACGACATCGTCGCGCACGCCCTCGACGCGTTGCGCAACCTCGACCACCGCGGCGCCACCGGCGCCGACCCGCTGGTGGGTGACGGCGCCGGCATCCTCACCCAGGTCCCCGACGCGTTCTTCCGCGCCGTCCTGGATGCCGACCTCCCCGAGGCGGGCGCCTACGCCGTCGGCATGGCCTACCTGCCCCAGGACGACGACGAGCGCGCCCTGGCCGAGCAGCGGATCGCCGACATCGCGGTGGACGAGGGCCTTCGCGTCATCGCCTGGCGTGACGTGCCCGTGACCCCCGACCTCGTCGGCCAGTCCGCCCGCGAGTGCATGCCGGTCTTCCGTCAGCTGTTCGTCACCTCCGAGCAGGGGCTTCGCGGCATCGAGCTCGACCGCGTGGCCTTCTGCCTGCGCAAGCGCGCCGAGCACGAGGCCGAGGTCTACTTCCCGTCCCTGTCGTCCCGCACGGTCGTCTACAAGGGCATGCTCACCACCGGTCAGCTCGAGCCGTTCTTCCCCGACCTGTCCGACGAGCGCTTCGCCTCCGAGCTGGCTCTCGTGCACTCGCGCTTCTCCACGAACACCTTCCCGAGCTGGCCGCTCGCGCACCCCTACCGGTTGATCGCGCACAACGGTGAGATCAACACCGTCAAGGGCAACCGCAACTGGATGCGGGCGCGCGAGAGCCAGATCAGCTCGACCGTCATCCCCGGCGACATCGAGCGGGTCTTCCCGATCTGCACCCCCGGTGCCTCCGACTCGGCGACGTTCGACGAGGTCCTCGAGCTGCTCCACCTCGGGGGCCGGTCGCTGCCGCACGCCGTGCTCATGATGATCCCCGAGGCGTGGGAGAACCACGAGTCGATGGACCCCGCGCGGCGCGCCTTCTACGAGTTCCACTCCACGTTCATGGAGCCGTGGGACGGCCCGGCCTGCGTCACCTTCACCGACGGCACCCTCATCGGTGCGGTGCTCGACCGCAACGGCCTGCGTCCGGGCCGCTACTGGGTCACCGACGACGGGCTCGTCGTGCTCGCCTCCGAGGCAGGCGTCCTGGACATCGAGCCCGAGCGGGTGGTGCGCCGTGGGCGGCTGCAGCCGGGCCGGATGTTCCTCGTCGACACCGCGGCGGGCCGCATCATCAGCGACGAGGAGGTCAAGTCGGGCCTGGCGGGCGAACACCCCTATGAGGAGTGGCTGCACGCGGGCCTGCTCGAGCTGTCCGACCTGCCCGAGCGTGAGCACATCATCCACACAGCCGCCTCGGTGGCGAGGCGCCAGCGCACCTTCGGCTACACCGAGGAAGAGCTGAAGCTCATCCTCGCGCCGATGGCCTCCGCCGGCCTCGAGGCGCTGGGTTCGATGGGCACCGACACCCCGCTCGCCGTGCTGTCCGACCGGCCGCGACTGGTCTTCGACTACTTCAGCCAGCTCTTCGCACAGGTCACCAACCCCCCGCTCGACGCGATCCGCGAAGAGCTCGTCACCTCGCTCGGGTCCTCGATCGGCCCCGAGGGCAACGTCCTCGACGCCTCCCCGGCGCACGCGCGCCAGGTGGTGCTGCCCTTCCCGGTCATCGACAACGACGAGCTCGCCAAGCTCGTGCACATCAACGCCGACGGTGACCTGCCCGGCTACAGCACCGTGGTCGTCAAGGGCACCTACGACGTCAACGGCGGCGCCGCGGCCCTGCGAGCCCGCCTGCACGAGATCTTCGCCGAGGTGTCCACGGCGATCGGGCAGGGCGCCCGGTTCGTCGTGCTGTCCGACCGCGACTCCGACCGCGACCTGGCGCCCATCCCGTCGCTGCTGCTCACCTCCGCGGTGCACCACCACCTCATCCGCGAGAAGACCCGCACCCAGGTCGGCCTGCTCGTCGAGGCCGGCGACGTGCGCGAGGTGCACCACGTGGCGCTGCTCGTCGGGTTCGGCGCAGCGGCGATCAACCCGTACCTCGCCATGGAGACCGTCGAGGACATGGTCCGCAGCGGAGCCATCACCGCGGTCACCGAGGAGAAGGCCGTCGCCAACCTCATCAAGGCCCTGGGCAAGGGGGTCCTCAAGGTGATGTCCAAGATGGGTATCTCGACCGTCGCCTCCTACCGCGGCGCCCAGGTCTTCGAGGCCATCGGGCTCTCCCAGGACCTCGTCGACGAGTTCTTCACCGGCACCGTCAGCCAGCTCGGGGGGGTCGACCTCGACGTCATCGCCGCCGAGACCGCGGCGCGCCACGCCATGGCCTACCCGCCCGACGGCATCCGCCAGGCCCACCGCAAGCTGCTCGTCGGTGGTGAGTACCAGTGGCGCCGCGAGGGTGAGCCGCACCTGTTCGACCCCGAGACCGTCTTCCGGCTCCAGCACGCCACCCGGGCCCGTCGCTACGACGTCTTCAAGCAGTACACCCGTCGCATCGACGAGCAGGCCGGGCGCCTGATGACCCTGCGCGGCCTCTTCGAGCTCGGGGGAGCGCAGCCGCGCCCGCCCGTGCCGATCGAGGAGGTCGAATCCGTCGCCGAGATCGTCAAGCGCTTCAACACCGGTGCGATGAGCTACGGCTCGATCAGCATGGAGGCGCACGAGACCCTGGCCATCGCGATGAACCGGCTCAAGGCCCGCTCGAACACGGGTGAAGGCGGCGAGGACCCCGAGCGACTGATGGACCCGCAGCGGCGCTCGGCCATCAAGCAGGTCGCCTCAGGCCGCTTCGGCGTCACCTCGCTGTACCTGACCCACGCCGACGACATCCAGATCAAGATGGCCCAGGGTGCCAAGCCCGGCGAGGGCGGGCAGCTGCCCGGTCCCAAGGTCTACCCGTGGATCGCCAAGACACGGCACTCGACGCCGGGCGTCGGCCTGATCAGCCCGCCGCCGCACCACGACATCTACTCCATCGAGGACCTCGCGCAGCTCATCCACGACCTGAAGAACGCGAACCCGCAGGCCCGCATCCACGTCAAGCTCGTCTCCGAGGTCGGCGTCGGCACGGTCGCGGCCGGCGTCAGCAAGGCACACGCCGACGTCGTCCTCATCTCCGGCCACGACGGCGGCACCGGCGCCAGCCCGCTGACCAGCCTCAAGCACGCCGGCGGTCCGTGGGAGCTTGGCCTGGCCGAGACCCAGCAGACGCTGGTTCTCAACGGTCTGCGCGACCGCATCGTCGTGCAGGTCGACGGTCAGATCAAGACCGGTCGGGACGTCGTCATCGCCGCCCTGCTCGGTGCCGAGGAGTTCGGCTTCGCCACGGCGCCGCTCGTGGTCTCGGGGTGCATCCTCATGCGGGTGTGCCACCTGGACACCTGTCCGGTCGGAATCGCCACCCAGAACCCCGAGCTGCGCGCCCGCTTCTCCGGCCAGCCGGAGTTCGTCGAGACCTTCTTCGAGTACATCGCCGAGGAGGTCCGCGAGCACCTCGCGGCGCTGGGCTTGCGCAGCATCGAGGAAGCCATCGGGCAGGTCCAGTACATCGACGCCTCCAAGGCGATCAACCACTGGAAGGCCTCCGGCCTGGACCTCGCCCCGATCCTGGCGCGCGTGGAGAGCCCGGACGGCTCCGGCATCCGACACACCATCGGGCAGGACCACGGCCTCGAGAAGGCACTGGACCACGAGCTCATCGCTGCCTCCCGCGACGCGATCGACCACGGCACCCCGGTCACCGCCCGGTTCCGCATCCGCAACGTCAACCGCACCGTCGGCACGATGCTCGGGCACGAGGTGACCAGGGCGCACCCGAACGGGCTGCCCGACGGCACCATCGACCTCACCCTGACCGGCTCGGCCGGCCAGAGCCTCGGGGCCTTCCTGCCCGCGGGGGTCACCCTGCGCCTCGAGGGCGACGCCAACGACTACGTCGGCAAGGGGCTCTCCGGCGGGCGCGTCATCGTCCGCCCGGCACCGGCATCCGCCCTCGTCGCCGAGGACAACGTCATCGGCGGCAACGTCATCG